>WNGA01010560.1_pt1 | contig 23963 bp, 19 predicted proteins | sample 5400061 | NCBI WGS metagenome assembly WNGA01 (sample SAMN13153366, study PRJNA577476) | soil metagenome | isolation source: 100 cm soil or saprolite under grassland replicate 2 | place: USA:California | collected 2016-06-15
GGCCTCTTCGACGCAGTCAAGGGCCTCGTGGAGATCACGGCGACGGGGCTCGAAGCGGGGGACCGCGTGGTCGTGGCAGAGGCCGGGGCATGAGCCTCTTCGCCCGCGACCGGACCGAGGAGCCGGCGGCCGAAAGGCCCGGCACCGAGGGGATCATCGCGCTTCGCGACGTGATCAAGGACTACGCCGGCCCCCCGGCGGTGCGGGCGCTGCACGGCGTTAGCCTGCACATCGCCGACAGGGAACTGGCAGCGATCGTGGGACCGTCGGGATCGGGGAAGTCGACCCTGCTGCACATCATGGGGACCCTCGACCGAGCCACCTCCGGCCAAGTGCGCATCGCCGGTCGCGACGTGGCGACGCTCTCCGACCCGGAACTGTCCGCGCTTCGGGCCCGGAGCATCGGGTTCGTCTTCCAGGAGTTCTTCCTCCTCGAAGCCGAGACCGCCCTCGACAACGTCGCCGACGGCCTGCTGTACACGGGCATCCCCGCCCGCGACCGCAGCCTGATGGGGCGCGACGCGCTCGAGCGCGTGGGACTCGGCCACCGGATCGACCATCCGGCCACCAAGCTCTCCGGCGGAGAGCGGCAGCGTGTCGCAGTCGCGCGCGCCATCGTCGGTCGGCCCGCGGTCGTGCTCGCCGACGAGCCCACCGGCAACCTCGATAGCCGCACGAGCGACGAGATCGTCGAGCTGCTTGAGGTCCTCAATGGAGACGGGATCACCATCGTGGTGATCACCCACAACCTCGAGGTCGCCGAGCGGTTCCCCCGCCGCATCAGCATCCGCGACGGCCGAATCGAGCGCGACGCCACGGCGGGTGACCGACCCGAGGCGCCCGCCGCGTCCCATCCCCCGGGAAATCCCACCGCCGAGGGAGGGGAGCCATGACCGGCGACCTCACCCCCAGCCGCCTCCACCCCGCCGACGCGGTCCGCACGTCCACGGTCGGTCTGCGGACCAGGCGAACCCGCTCGCTGCTGTCGGCACTCGGGATCCTGATCGGGATCGCGGCGATGATCGCCGTGCTCGGGCTGTCGGAGTCCAGCAAGTCCGATCTCCTGGCTCAGCTCGATCGCCTTGGCACCAACCTCCTGCGCGTGCAGGCCACCGAAGGCATCGGCCTGGGCAACGCCCAGCTTCCCGAGACGGCCCTCGCCATGACCGGCCGTATCGACGGCGTGGAACGGGTCTCGGCCCAGGTCGACGTGGCGGCGAACGTGTTCCGGACCGACTACATTCCCACCACCAGGACCGGTGGCCTGACGGTCAAGGCCGTGGATACCGGGATCCTCGGCACCCTGAAAGGGACGGTCGCCGAGGGGCGGTTCCTGGACGACGCGGCGGCCCGGTACCCGCTCGCCGTCCTCGGCTCCGTGGCGGCCCAGCGCCTGGGCATCAGGGACCTCTCCGAGCAGCCGCGAGTCTGGCTCGGTAACCAATGGTTCTCTGTGATCGGGATCCTCGACACGCTGGACCTGAACCCCGATCTCGACCGGTCGGCGATCATCGGCATCCCCGCCGCCCAGGCATACCTCGGCTCCGACGGCGTCGCCAGCACGATCTTCGTCCGCACCGCCCCCGGCTCAGTCGACGCCGTCCTGGGACTGCTCGCGTCAACAGTCAATCCGGAGCACCCCGACCAGGTCGAGGCCTCGCGCCCGACGGAGGCCATCGAAGCCCGCGCGGCAGCCGCAAGCGCGTTCACCGAGCTGCTGCTCGGCCTGGGGGCCGTCGCACTGCTCGTCGGGGCCGTCGGCATCGCGAACATCATGGTCATCTCGGTGCTCGAACGGCGCTCCGAGATCGGGCTTCGCCGGGCCCTCGGCGCGACCAAGCGGCACATCGCTGTCCAGTTCCTGACCGAGTCGCTGCTGCTCGCCGCCATCGGCGGCGCCGCGGGCGTGGCGACCGGCGGCCTCATCACCATCGCCTACGCACGCTTCCGCGGCTGGGGCGTGGTCCTGCCAGCCCAGTATCTGGGGGCGGGGTTCGCCACGGCCCTGGTGATCGGCGCCATCGCCGGCCTCTATCCGGCTTTGCGCGCCGCACGCATGTCGCCCACCGAAGCCCTTCGAACCGTGTAAGGGGATGCAGATCATGGTCTGGCTGAAGCATCGGGGGCGGTCAGGAGGAGCCACCCTTCACGCTCCTGCTCCTCCTCAGCGTCACCGCGGTCTTCGTGGGACAGGTTGTGGGCGTCCTGCTGTGGCGCCAACAGCACGATCGCACGAGAGCCAACGTGGCGCGAGCGGCCGTCGGTGGGCGCTACTCGGCGTACCTGTACGTTGTCAGTACGGAGGGCTCAGGTCGCCGAGCATCGGGAAATGGCGCAGGTTGGTCGTCAGGAGTTCCGCATCGAGGACGAGGGCTGTCGCGGCGATGAGGTAGTCGACGTCGTCGATCCCGCTGAACGCCTTCCGGTGCCTCCGCGCCAGCAAGCCGGCGGTACGCGCAACGGCTTCGTCGATGGGCACCCACGAGAGCGCTGAGAAGAAACGCCCCAGCGCGTCCATCTCCTCGTCTCGGACCCCGGCCAGCAGTTCGAAGCGGACGACCTCGCTCGCAGCGATCATCTCGTCCGCTTCGACGAGCCTTCTCAGGAGCTCGACAGCCGGCGCGACGCCACGCAGGTGGTCAATCGCGACAGTCGTGTCGAGAAGCTTCACTCCAACCCGAGGCGGCGCAGGCGCTCGTCCAGGTCACCGCGAATCGCATCCGCATATTCGGCGCCGGTGAAGGTTCTGCCGCGCCAGGAGCCGGCGCTGTCGTCGAGGGCCCTGAGCTTCTCCGCCTTCGTCGCAGTGCCGAACGTGCTGCGGACTGCCCGCCGGATCAGCTCGGAACGGGAGGCGCCGGTGGCACGTGCCACCCGGTCGAGGAGATCGACCTCTTCGTCGCCAAGGTAAACCTGTGTCCTGCCCATGGCGCCACTATACACCATGGTGTGTCGCCCCCGGAGGGACCCCGGATCGTTCGGGCCACGGCTCGTGCCGTTCCTGGGACTCAGGCGGTGGAGACGGTCTCGAGGTCCCGCAGGCGCGCCGGGTCGATGTGGATGCCCGGTCCCATGGTCGTGGAGAGAGTGAGGGTCTTCACGTACTTGCCCTTGGTCGCCGCGGGCTTGGCCCGGAGGATCTCGTCCACCACGGCCAGGTAGTTCTCCTGGAGCGCCTGCTCGTCGAACGAGCGTTTCCCGATCACGAGGTGGATGTTGCCCTGCCGGTCCACCCGGTACTCGAGCTTCCCCGCCTTGATGTCTCGAACGGCCTTGCCGATGTCTGGCGTCACCGTGCCGGCCTTCGGGTTCGGCATGAGGCCGCGGGGGCCCAGGACACGGCCGGCCTTCCCGACGGCGGGCATCATGTCCGGGGTGGCGACCGCCGCGTCGAAGTCGATGTTCCCCTTCAGGATCTCGTCGACCATCTCCTCGCCGCCGACCACGTCGGCCCCGGCCTCCCGGGCCTCCCGGGCCTTGTCGCCCACGGCGAACGCGGCCACGCGAACGCTCCGCCCCGTGCCGTGCGGCAGCGAGACCGTCCCCCGGACCATCTGATCGGCCTTGCGGGGGTCGATGCCGAGCCGGAAGGCGAGCTCGACGCTCTCGTCGAACTTCGCGGCGGGCATTTCCTTGATCAGGTGAAGGGCCTCGCCCGGGAGGTACGACCGGTCGCGGTCCACCGCCTCCAAGGCCTCGCCGTAGCGCTTGCCGGGCTTCATGCCCGCACCTCGACGCCCATGCTGCGCGCGGTCCCCTCGATGATCTTCATGGCCTGCTCGAGGTCGTTCGCGTTGAGGTCCACCATCTTCCGCTCCGCGATCTGGCGGACCTGGTCCCGGGTGACCAGGCCCACCTTGTTCCGGTTCGGCTCGCCGGAGCCCTTCTCCAGGCCGGCCGCCTGCTTGATGAGCTCGGCCGCCGGCGGCTGCTTCGTCACGAACGAGAACGTGCGGTCCTCGTAGATCGTGAGCTCGACCGGGATGACCTGGCCGGCGAACTGCTGCGTGGCCTCGTTGTACTGCCGGCAGAAGTCCATGATGTTGACGCCGTGCTGGCCCAGGGCGGTCCCCACGGGCGGCGCGGGGGTGGCCTGGCCGGCCCTGATCTGAAGCTTGACGTTCGCCATGACCTTCTTGCGGGTTCGGCGATCGCGCTCTGCCACAACACTCACCTCCTGCGGTCCAAGCGGCCCTGCGGGGCCTCCCGCGTGTTGCTCTCGACTGCGGGGCGGGGCTTGCCCCCGCCACCCTTATCGCGGGGCGGGGCTTGCCCCCGCCACCCTCTTGTGGGGCGGGGCTTGCCCCCGCCCGCCCCGCCGGAGACGAGCCCCGGCCCACGTGTTGGGGCGTCAGACCTTGGCGACCTGGTCGAAGCCGAGCTCGACCGGGGTCTCGCGGTCGAAGATGTTGACCAGGACCTTCAGCTTGCTCTGGTCCACGTTGATCTCGCTGATCGTGCCGTTGAAGTCGGCGAAGGGCCCGCTGATGATGCGAACGGTGTCGCCCTCCTCGAACTCCAGGCGGAAGGTGGGCTTCACCTCTTCCTGCTTCACCGCGAGGATCTTCTCGACCTCACGTTTCGACAGGGGCGTCGGCTTCGTGCCGGTCCCGCTCGACACGAACCCCGTGACGCCGGGCGTGTTCCGCACGACGTACCAGGAGTCGTTGTCGTAGATCATCTTCACCAGCAGATAGCCGGGAAACACCTTTCGCTGGACGACCTGCTTCTTCCCGCCCTTGATCTCCATGACGTCCTCCATGGGGATGTGGACGTCGAAGATCTTGTCCTCCATCTGCATGGAGTGGATACGGGACTCCAGGTTCGCCTTCACCTTGTTCTCGTAGCCGGCGTAGGTGTGGACGACGTACCAGTCGCCCGGGCCGCGGAAGGGGTCGCGGCGGCCGGGGACGGCCTCCTCCTCGACTGCGACGGCCGCCTCCGCGGTGGCCGGCTCCGGCTCGGCTTCCACGGCGGGCTCGGCTTCGGCAATCACCTCGGCTTCAACGACTGGCTCGGCGTCAGCCGGAGCCTCGGGCTCTGCCGGTACCTCCTCCGCAGGGATCTCCTCGGGGACCTGGTCCTCGGGGGCCTCCTCCGCCTCGCCCACCAGATCCTCGGCCTCGGTGCCGTCTTCGGCCGGCGTCTCCGGCTCCGGCTCGGGAACCGCCTCCGCCTCCGGCGCGGGGAGGGCCTCGGACTCCTCCTCTCCCGAAGGAGCCTCCAGGGCCGGTTCGGCCGGGGGCTCGCCGAACGCCTCGACCTCGTCCTCGTCGACCTCGACGAGCGGTGGCTCCTCGGGGACGTCGAGCACGGCGACGCCTTCGGACACGGGCTCCTCCATCGGGTCCACCTCGAGCGGGGGCGCCTCCTCGGCAGCCGCTTCGGCCTCGCCGGGCTCGTCCTGGGCGGCCTCCCCTCCAGCCTCGGCCTCTGGCTCCTGGTCCTCCTCGGCCGGGGGTTCCCGGTCCTCGGCGGCCGGTGCCTCCTCGATCGCGGGAGCGGGTGCTTCCTCCTCCACGGCCTCCACGGCCTCGGGCACGCCGTCCGGCTCGCCGGCGGGCACGCTCTCGCCCGCCTCCGGGTCGGGGAGGCTCTCCACGACCTCGTCCGAGGCGTCGTCGGTCATGCGTGTATCGTCGGGAACTCGATCCATCATCGGAGATCTACCTTCGTCGACCGGCTCAGCTCCCGAAGACCCGCAGGACGGCCTTCGAGAACAGGTAGTCCAGGCCGAACACGTACGACGTGAGCACGACGACGGAGACCAGGACCACGACGAAGTAGGCGAACAGCTCCTGGCGCGTCGGCCAGTTCACCTTCTTCAGCTCCTGGCGGACTTCCTTGAGGAACTGCCGCGGCGGAACGCGCTTCTTTCGCTCCTGCGCCGCCGGGCGCCGCGGCGGCGTCGGAGCACGACGCTCCGTCGCTGCCTGCTGCCTCGCCATGAGCCGCTTCGTCTGCCTGTTCATCTCACTCCCCAGGACGGAACCGGGATCGGCCCGCCTCGCGGTCTACCGGGATTCGTGCCCACATCGAAACATGGTGGGGAAGGCCCACCGCCTGGGCCAGTATAGGCACCCCACGGCGCTCCGGCAAAGACGGCGTCGCGGGCCACGGGGCGGAACATGGAAGGGGCGCCGCTCGCGCGACGCCCCGTCCGACCAGGAGGAACAACGAGCTCAGATCTTGACCGTGGGAAGCCCCACCCCGACGTTGCCGAAGCCCCAGTGGTACGGGTCCGTCGCCCACATCGAGTGGGGAAAGGCGTCGTGCCGTTGAAGGATCGCGGCCGCCGCGTTCTTCAGGACGGGCGACATCGACCACCAGTCGGCGACGTAGATCGGGGTCCCGTCCCCGCCGTACGCCAGCAGTTGGCCCGAGCTCGCGAGGGGGACGCCGGCCCCGGCCAGCTCGGCCATCAATTGCAGTCCCGCCACGTCGGCGCCGGTGAAGATCTGGCCGCCCGGCATGTTCGTGGGCGGCTGGAACGGCTGCGTCTTGCCGATCCATACCGGCGGGACGACGGGGCTCGATCCCGGGATGATGACCCACCCCGCGCCGCACGCGTAGTTCAGTGACGACAAGGGGAAGGCTCCGGCCGAATTCGAGTCGTGGTGCTGGTAGTAGGAGATGAAGTCGGCCGTGCCCGCCTTCCCGGGAGCCGCGACGTCGCACCGGCTCCCCCACTTGGCGAAGACGACCGCGGGATCCTCGCCCAGGCGAAGGACGGGCAGCTTGGGCGGGGCCGCCGGCGGGAAGTGCAGCGCCGGCGGGTTCAGCTTCGGGATCGGGACCGATCCCGGCAGGGACGGCACGTCGGGCGGCACCGGCGCTTCCGTCGTCCCCAGCAGGTGCATCGGATGCCGGGTCAACGCCGAGTCGGAAGGTGCACCGTACTGCGTGCTCGTCGTCGTCGAGGGCTGCCCACCGCCGCGTCCGCCACGGAGGCCGGACGAACCGCCACCGGAGCGCACGGAGCCCTTGCCCGGGCCTGTCCGGCTCGCCGGCGCGCCCCGTGTGGACTCCGTCGACTCGGCGCCGCTGCGAGTCCTCCCGGTCGCCTGGCCCACCTGCTGTGACTGGTCGGCGGCCGCACCGCTGCCGGCCGCATACCTGAGCGACACGCTCCCCGATCCCCCCAACCGCGGCGTAGCCACCATCAACGCGACGGGCAGAGAAAGGACAAGGAAGCAGGCGACCATCAAGCCCAGAGGCCCCCATCGCCTTCCCATTGCTACCTCCCTCGTCGTGCCTAGCCAACGTGGCGTGTACCCAGAAGCGCGGGACGACAAACCGAGGAGTCTGTCACGCGAGGGACGGACCCGCTGGGGGAACGGGAGCGCCCGTCCCCCACAAACCCATCGGGGCGCCGCACGAGCGGCGCCCCGATGGGTGGCGGGAAGGAGATCTCAGGTGGGAAGGCCGACGCCGATGTTCCCGTAGCCCCAGTGGTAGGGATCCGTGGCCCACATGGCGTGGGGACGGGAGTCGTGCTTCAGCATGATCGCGGCCGCCGCGTTCTTCTCGACCGGCGTGAGGGTCCACCAGTCCGTGACGTAGATCGGCGAGCCGTCGCCGCCGTACGCGAGCAGCTGGCCCGAGTCCGCGAGCGGGACACCGGCCCCGGACAGCTCGCTCACCAGCTCCTGCCCCGAAACGTCGGCGCCCGTGAAGATCTGGCCGCCGGCCATGTTCGTGGGGGGCTGGAAGGGCTCCGTCGTCCCGCTCCACACGGGGGGCACGATCGGGCTGGAATCCGGGATGATCACCCAGCCGGGCCCGCACGCGTAGTTCAGCGACGAGATCGAGAACGCCCCCGCGGAGGTCGACGGGTGGTGCTGGTAGTACACGTTGAAGGCGGCCGTCCCCGGCGTTCCCGGGTCGGCCACGTCGCACGGGTCGGCCACCCACTCACTGAAATCGATGCCGCCCGCCGTGTCCGTGGAGCTGGGGGTGGGGGACGCGGTGGGCGAGGAGGATGGAGTCGCCGAGTCCGTCGGTGTGGGTGCCACGCCCACGGCCGGAAGGGCGAGGGGCGCCGCTGGCACGGCCGCAGCCGGTCCCGGCGCGGCTGGTGCCTGGACCGAGCCGGTGGACGAGCCACCTGAGGTGGCGGGCCCCCCGGCGAACGATGGAGCCTGCGGCGCGGGGGCCTGGACGCCGGCGGGCACCCCGCCCTGCGACGAGACCGCCGAGGCGAACGCCGAGCCCGACCCGAGGGCCGGACCCGCGAGGACGGCAGGCGGCGTGGCCACGAACACGGCACGGGACTGGGCCGCCCCGAAGCGCTTCAGCACGACGTGCCGCGACAGGGGGTGTGCGGGCCGCACGGTCTGGTCGGAGACCAGCCGAAGGGAAACGCCCTGCCGCTGCACGCCGCCATGGCCCGCAGCCGCGGCCGTCACCACGCTCGCCGCCACCACGGAGGCCACCAGGGCGTACGGCCAGCGCCGGGGACGCCAGGGGCGCCCGAAACTGAACTGGTCCGCGTGCCCCGCGGACCGGGATTGCCGGTGGGATGTACCGAATGTCGTGTTGGTCCGCGTGCTGTCCATGGATGCACTATCGGTGGCGGTGGTTGGGACCTTTAGGCTCGGCTACCTGCCGTTCGGACTCCCCCGGACGGGGTCCCGGGGGGCCGATCGGCGCGGGGGTGAATACGAGTGAAAAAGAGACCGGCCCCCTCGCGGGGGCCGGTCTCCTTGCTGCTGTTCTGGACTCGACCAGAGTCCGGAGCGCTGTGCTACTTCCAGTGGATCTGCATCAGCGCTTCGGTGTTGGTGAGGGCGAAGAACAGGAACGCCGGCACGATGCTCGGCTGCAGCGCATCGCACTCACCGTTGAGGTCGAGGTCGAGGCATGCGAACACCCTGGTGAGGTGGCCGGCGGCGCGAGGCCGGGCGGTCACGCGGGCGATCGCCTTGCCGGTGCCGTCGAAGGCACTGGCCGGCGCGAAGCCGCCCAGGAAGTTGTCCAGGGTGAAGTCGCAGTCGTCACCGAAGCACTGGTCCGGCTGCCCGACGAAGCGGGCAGGGTCAGCGCCGGTGAACGGCCCCGAGGTGTCCAGTCTCCAGATCACCGGAGCGTCCAGCGAGCTGAAGTTGTGGAACACGTCGTGCAGGCAGGCCGTCAGGGAGACCCTGGTGCCGGCCCGCCGCGTGATGCTGACGGGTCCCACGTGGCAGTTCGGGTTGAACTGGAGGTTGCGGGTCTTGCGCAGGTGCACATGGTCGATCCCCGCAGCCAGTGTCTTGTGCACCACGTCGACCAGCGGGACTACCTGGTCGGCGCAGCCGTTGTCCTCTGGGTCGTAGCAGAACGTGATGTCCACGGCCGCCGTCGGTGCGCCGCCTGGAATCGCGGTACCCGTCCACTCGGCCTCGTACTTGTTGTCTGCGACCTCGAGGTTTGCGTTCTCCAGGTGGCAGGTGTGCCCGTCGGCCGAGACCGCCCCGGCGGAACCCTCACACTCGGTGAACACGGCAGGGCCGTCGAGGTGGAAGGTGACCGAGACGTTGCCGAGCAGGTCAGCCGGGTCCTTCTGGTCGGACCCTTCGGCGACCGGCGCGAACTGGTCGAAGACACAACCGATGACCTGGTCCTCGAACCCGGTCAGGACGAGATCGCCCTTCTGGCGGTTCGCGTCCTCACAGAACGTCGGGCCCTGGTCGCCCGGCGCCGGGACCCGTCGTTCAGGTCGGCCTCGCCGCCGAAGTTGTCATCGTCCTCGAACAGGTACCACCCCATGTCCTGGTTGACCGGGATGGTGTTCATCGGGACGGTGAACGTGACGAACGAGTACGCCAGCGCAGACTGCGTCGTCGCATCGAACGACTCTGCGTTTGGCGGGTCACAGCCGTCGGCCGGGTCGAACCAGCCGGCGTTGAAGTCGACGCACAGCGTCGCGAAGTTGACGTCCGCGCTGAACCGCGCCCGGACCAGCAGCTCAGAGCCGACCGGGAACGGGCCACCGACGACGGCAGCAGGCACGACGGACCCGTGGAACAGCGGGTGCCGCACCGTGTTGCAGGCGCCGGTCAGCGGGGGCGTGTCAACGCACCAGTCCTGGAGCTCGCCCGTGGACGAGGCACCGTTGGTGGACGGGTTCTGTGAGTCGTCGATGATGATGCCGGTCTCGGCCTGCCCCGAGCAGTGCGATCCGCCGCCCGCGACGGTGTCACAGGCGAACGAGACGAGGTCACGCGCCGAGTTGTCGAACTGGTCCGGGATGTCCCAGAACAGCTCGAACGCATTGCCGCCGCGTGCGCCGGGGGCATTCGACGAGTTCACCACTCGAGCGGCCGTGTCCGTCCCGATGCTCAAGCAGCTTGCCGACGGCGGGAACGTCGCCGGAACGCTTGAGCCACCGGCGCCGTAGGTGCCGGGGGGGCAGATGTACCACAGGGCCGCTACGGCCGTGGAGCTGGCCACCAGGGTGAGGTGGCTGAACTTGTCGATGCCGTCGAACTTGTCCGACAGCACCAGAGCGCTGGGCTCAGAGCCTTCGTCCGTCAGCGTGGTGTCCCAATTGGGATTGAAGTTCTGCATGAGCGGAACGGCAAATGCGGGATGCGCCGCAAAGAGCCCAAAGCCCATGGCGACGGCGAGGCTGGTACACAACGACAGCACCCGCCGCCTCAGAGTCTTTGGCTTACCCAAACTGCACCTCCTGGTCGTTACTGCGTACTTGCTTGCACCACAAGGCCGAATCCTCCCTGCGGCACCCCCTTTCCTCCTCCGTCGGCCACAACTCGCCCGCCCCTCATGGGGCAGGCAGAGGAGCCAATCGCCCCTCTCCACCTGATTGAACGCCCGCAACTGGCCAGAGTTGCGCTTCCCCCGAAAGTTTTTCTCCCCTATGAAGCCTGCGTGAGGTACAGCGTGGACTCGACGGGCTGCGCCGAGGTGCCGTCGGTCCACCATGCGATGAAGCCATTGAGATCCCCGGACGCTTCGAGGTCCGCGGACGACCACGAACCCGAGATCTGGTACGTCCAGATCCCGTCCGCCTTCTTCACCAGCGTGAGGATCGGATGGGCGTCGAAGTGGTAGGTCGTGTCGGGCCCGGTCAGGCTGAAGGTCAGGTTGGCCGATCCGCTGTCGCCGGCCCCCGGAGCGGACGCCGACAGGGTGGCGGCCAGGTCCCAGGTCACGCCGGTCAGGTCGCCCGATCCGCTCAGCTGCTCGGAGAACCGGAAGTCGCTGCCGGGAACGTTCGTCGGGTTGAACGACGAGATCTTGAGGCCGGACACGTCCAGGTCGCCGCCCTCGGTGGCCAGCTTGAAGCTCCCCGACCAGTCGGGGGCGGGCGGGACCTCGATCGTGGGCGGGACCACCGAGGGCGTGGGTCCCGGCGTCTGGGATGGATCGGTCGTGGGCGTGCCGGAGTCGCCGGGCGTGGGCTCGGTGCTCGGATCGCCGTCCGGAGGGGGCCCCACCGTCTGCGTCACGGTTCCGGTGGACGAACCCGTCCCCGTGTCGCCCGGCGTCGCCCTGGGGTGCTTGTCCACCTTGGGCGCCGGCGCCAGGCTCTCGCCCTTCACCGTCGCCAGGGAGGGCGGCGGCGTGATCGCCGACCCGCCCGTCGTCACGGCCGGCGCGGGGGCCGGGGGAGCCGTCGCCACGACCGGCGCGGGCTTCTTCGCGGCCCCGTGGTGGTGGTTGACGGCCGTCACGGCGCCCACACCGATGGCTCCCGTCACCGTCACGGCGGCCAGGACGCCCACCACCCGCTCGGTCAGGGAAGCCCCGACGGGCGATGCGGCCACCTGGCTCACCACGGTGGTCGCCGTCTGCGTGGTCGCGGCGGCGCCGCCGGCGACCGGCTGGCTCACCTCCACGGCCTTGCGCCCGAAGCGCCGCATCCAGCCGAACAGCGGCAGGAGCAGCCCGAAGGAGCGCGTCGCGGCCTGGAGCCACACCTTCCGGAAGCTCTTCTTGGCCCGGTGCAGCAGGGCCTTCACCTGGGAGGTGGACATGCCGAGGACGGCGCCGATCTCCTCGTGGGAGAACCCCTCGTACTCCCGCATCAGCAGCGCCATCCGGTAGTGGTCGGGCAGGGTGTCGAGGGCGGCCCGGACCTCGCGGTCCTCGGTGCGGCGCTCCAGGATCTCGAGCGGGTCAAGCACCTCGGCGGAGCGGCCGTTGCCGCTGGCGTGCTGCTCGGCCCACTCCTCCGTGCTCAGGTGGCCGTACCCGTTGCCGTTGCCGTTCGAATGGCCGTTCCCGTTCCCGTTCCCGTGGCCGTTGCCGTTCACCTGGAACCGGTTGGCCCGGGTCCGGGCCCGGAGCATGTCCAGGCACACGTTCGTGGCGATCTTCGCGATCCAGGGACGGAGCCGGTACTGCCCGTTGAACCGGGGCAGGGCCTGGAACACGCGGATGAAGGTCTCCTGGGTGGCTTCCTCGGCGTCGTGGTAGTTCCCGAGCATGCGGCGGCACAGCGTCTCCACCTCCGCCCGGTACCGCTGGTGGATCACGCGGTACGAGGAGGCGTCCCCGGCCTGGAAGGCCTTGGCCAGGTGCCGGTCTTCCGGCGCCGGTCCGCTGGCCTGGGAGAGCTCTCGTTCCTTGATTGCCACCTGGGCGAATTCCTCCAACATGCATCGAGAGGGCGCCCGGTCTGGCGCCCCCTGTCCAATGGCCGCGCAAGCGTAACGGGTCGGGGTACCCCGGGCAACCTTTGTCGCCGTGATCTTCGGCACTGCATCGACGGAGCCGAAGCCCCTCGGGTTCCCGCTCCTATCCGGGTCGTGAGGAGCGGAAGCGCTCCAGGGCCCTTCGGAACCCGGGCGGGAGCTGCCCGTGGCGGCCGAGGTCGCCCCGGACCAGCGCGTCCAGCATGCCGCCGGTGGACCCCGGGTCGAGCTCGGCCGCCAGCCCGGGCGCCGGGCCGGAGGGGGCGACGGGGACCGCTGCCGAAGGGGTCGGCGAGGGCGTAGGTGTGGGGCTGGGCGAGGGGCTCGGGCCGATGCCGAGCGGGTCGCCGGGATCGGGCCCCGGGAGGACCAGGAACGCCGAGGACACCGCCCGTTCGTGCCCGTCGGAGGGCCTGTTCACGATCCCCTCCCCCTTCACCCACATGAGCGACGAGCCGCCGCCGTCCATGTTCACCGCCCGGATGGCGCCGAGCTCGAGGAACAGGTTCGCGAACTGGGGAAGGCTCTGCCCGATCGAGTACTTCATCTTCCGGCCGTCCACCACCACCAGCAGGAGCTTCCCGTTGGCGGTCACGCCCACCCCGGTGCGCGGATGCGGTCCCCGGCAGAAGTAGGTCGTGCACGTGGTGACGGCGTTCGCCCCGTCCCGCACCAGCATGGGGATCCCGCCGATGGCGTCGAGGACGTTCGGCCACCCGAACGACCAGGTGAGGCGGACGGCCTCGCCGGGGTTCAACGACAGCAGGGTGACCGCCTCGTCGCTCCCCGGGGCCGCTGCCAGGACCACGCCGCCTCCCAGGGCGGGGCGGGCGGGCGTGCACGCCGTCTCGGCCACGGTGTAGTCGCGGGACACCCCCGGTTGGGGGCTCGCCCAGGCCGGGCCGGCGAGCGGCGCCAGGCGCGCCCAGCACGAGTACGTCGGCGGCTCCTCGAGCGAGCCTCCGGCCTCCGAGAAGGCCGCCAGCTCGCCGGTTCGAGGCTCGCCGTCGTTGAACCGGTCCACGGCCCACGACTCGCCAGAGTCCACCTCGAGCGCGGTGACGGTGACGTGGGGGTGGGCCATGAAGACCTGGCGGTCGTCCTGGGACAGCGCCGTGGCCTGGCCGAACGAGAACTGGGTCTGCTTGAGGTCGCCGTCCTCGGCGAAGGAGTGGGCCGGACGGCCCGAACCAAGGCCGAAGTCGCCGTTGATCGCGGCGATGGCCCCGTGGCGCTTCGCCATGCTGGTCGGCCGCTCGAAACCCGGGAGCAGGTCGTTCGAGAGCGCCACGTCCATGGTCAGGGCGGTGGACACGTCCACCGTCAGCACGAAGATCCGGCGGGGGACCTTCTTCTGCACGATCCGGGTCAGCCACAGCCCGTCGGTGATCTGCGTCGTCTTGAACTTCCCGGGGGGTTTGTGCGGGCCCCACGGGAACCGGGACTGGTGCGCCGCGGCCCCGGTGCCAAGGGCTCGAGGAGCCGGGTGCACGAGCGTGGCGGCACCGGCGAGGAGGGCGGCGAGGATGGCGAGGACGGAAGCTCGCCGGGGGCGAGACATGCCGCGGCATCCTACCCAACGACCCCAAGGGTCGCAATACAACTCAAATAGTTCCAGTCGTCGCAATACGGTTGACTGACCGGGAACCGCCGCGTAGCGTCGTCGATCCATGCGGATGCGTCGACGCCGCCCGCGCACGCTCCAATCCTCCCGCCGGACCGCCCCCCGGTGGGCCGCGTGCGGAGCCATGGCCGCGCTCCTCGCCGTGGGACTCCCCGGGGGGCCGGGCCACGCGACGGTCGCCGGCGCCAACGGCGACCTGGTGTTCCGCGAGGTCCAGGGCGGGGACAGCGACCTGTACCGCATGGCCGCCGACGGCTCGGGCCTCCGAAACGTGTCCCGAGCCCCTTCGGCCCAGGACCTCGACCCGGCCTGGGCACCGAACGGCGCCCTCATCGCGTACGCGCGGAAGGTGACCGGCGGCGAGCAGCCTCCGGCCATCTGGGTGATGTTCGCGGACGGCAGCGGGCGGACCCGGCTCACCACCGACGCCGTGCCGGAGCGCCAGCCCGCGTGGGCGCCGGACGGCTCGCGGATCGCCTACGCCCGGGCCAGCGGCAACTTCGGCGGGTATCGGGTGTGGGTCATGAACGCCGACGGCACCGGTCAGGCGGAGCTGACGCATCCGTGGGCCCGGGCCTCGGACACCGACCCGGCCTGGTCGCCAGACGGCACGCGGATCGCGTTCGTCCGATCGAAGCCCGGGAGCTTCCCGGAGCTGTATCTGGTGAACACCGACGGCTCGGGCCTCCAGCGCCTCACGCTGAACGGGTGGATCGAGGGTCACCCCGCCTGGTCGCCCGACGGGACCAGGATTGCATTCGACCGGTGCTGCCCGGACGGGCAGTCGGACCTGTTCGTCCTCGACGTGGCGACCAGGCTCGAGGCCGACCTCACGAACTCGCTCACGGTCGACGAGTTCGAGCCGGCGTGGTCGCCCGACGGGACGCGGATCGCCTTCGCCGCGTTCGCCCTGGGCGACGGGAACAAGGACCTCTACGCGATGAACGCGGACGGGACCGCGGTGGTCCGGCTGACCTCGGACGCCGGCTCCGACCTGGCGCCCGACTGGCAGCCCCTCGTGGCCTGCACCATCAGCGGCACGTGGCGCCAGGACACGCTCGTCGGCACCGACGGCAACGACGTCATCTGCGGGAACGGCGGCGCCGACACCATCGTCGGGGGCGCGGGCAACGACGTGATCTACGGGGGCGGCGGGAGCGACAGCATCGACGCGGGGGACGGCAACGACGTCGTGTTCGGGGGGAACGGCTACGACAAGATCGCCGGCGGTCCCGGCTTCGACTGGCTCAACGGGGGCCTGAAGGGCGACACCTGCACCGACGATGTCGGCGGCGCGGCGCTCGCCAGCTGTGAGACGGTCGTCAACCCCTGAGGACCGGCGAGGCTAGACCTCCCACTGCCGGTCGTACAACCGCCCCAGCGCCCGAAGGATCCTGGTCGCCTCCTGCCTGGCGAAGCCCCGGGCCGGCGCGGCCGGCGAACCTGCGGACTCCGGCGCTTCCGCAACGGAAACGGGCTGCTCGGCCCGCCCTCGCTCCGCCTCGGATCCCATCCCCGAGGCGGCCTGCGAGGGGACGTCCTCGGCCCGGGCGGGGACGGGCTCCCGCCCCCGGCCAAACCGGCGCAGTCGCACGGCGTTGCCCACCACCGTCACGCTCGACCCCGCCATCGCCGCCGCGGCGACGAGCGGCGAGATCTTTCCGGCCACGGCCAGCGGGATCATGAGGACGTTGTAGGCGAAGGCCCACGTGAGGTTCTGGGCGATCACCCAGAAGGTCTTCCTGGCGAGGTGGAGGGCCTCCGGCACGAGGCGGACGTCCCCTCCCAGGACCAGGACATGCCCCGCCTCGATGGCCACGTCGGTCCCGGTCCCCAGCGCGATCCCCACGTCGGCCTGGGCCAGGGCCGGGGCGTCGTTCACCCCGTCCCCCACGAACGCGACCCGCCTGCCCTCGGCCTGGAGCCGCCGGATCTCCTCCACCTTCCCCTCGGGGAAGACCTCGGCGACCGCGCGGTCGATGCCGACCAGCCGGGCCACGGACACCACCGCCGGCCGCCGGTCCCCGCTCACCACGGCGACCTGGAGGCCCCCCCGCCGGAGCTGCGCGACCGCCTCGGCGGCTCCGTCCTTCACCGAGTCGAACGCTCCGAGCAGGCCGACCGCCTCCTCGTCGCGCCACACGGCGAAGACCGTCAGCCCGCGGCCGGCGAGCTCGGCGACCCGCCCGGCGAGCTCCGGCGGGAGCCCCTCGGGACGGCCCACCCGCACCACGTGGGAGCCCACCCGAGCCGTGATCCCCGCCCCCGGCCGGGCTTGGTACCCGGCCGCCTCCGGCACGGGGATCCCCCGCTCCTCGGCGGCCCGGACCACACATCGGGCGACGGGGTGCTCCGACCCCCGCTCGGCCGCGGCCGCCAGGCCGAGGAGCTCCTCGTCGCCCATCCCCACGCCCACGATCTCCTCGAGTCGCAGGGCCCCCTCGGTGAGCGTGCCGGTCTTGTCCAGCAGGACCGTGTCCACCCGCCGGGCGGCCTCGAAGACCTCGCCGCCCTTGAACATGATCCCGAGCTCGGCCGCCCGCCCGCTCCCGGCCATGATGGCCGCCGGGGTGGCCAGGCCCAGCGCGCACGGGCACGCCACCAGCAGCACGGCAGCGGCCCGCATCAGCGCGGTTCCGAACCCGGCGCCGAAGATCCACAGCACCGCGAACACGACCGCGGCCAGTCCGAGCATCCGCGGCACGAACACCGCTGCCACCCGGTCGGCCAGCCGCTGGATGGGCGCCCTCGACGCCTGGGTCACCTCGAGCAGCCGCACGATCTGCGACAGTCGGGTGTCCGCGCCCACCCGGGTCACCTCGACCTCGAGACGGCCCTCCCCGTTCAGGGACGCGCCCACCACCTCGTCGCCGGGACCCACGTCCACCGGCACCGACTCCCCGGTCAGCATGGACAGGTCGACCGAGGAGCTGCCCCTTCGGACGAGCCCGTCCGCGGGCACGTTCTGGCCCGGCCGCACCACCACCACGTCCCCCACCCCGAGGTCGTCGATGGGGACCGTCCGCTCCCTCTCCCCCTCCAGCAGCGTGGCGTCCCGGGGCTGCCGCGCGAGGAGCTTGTGGGCGGCGTCGCCGGCCCTGTCCCGCACCGAGGACTCCAGGACCTTCCCCAGCAGGATCAGCGTCACGATCATGGCCGCGACGTCGAAATAGGCGTGGTGCCCGCCGCTCAGCACGACGCCGACGCTGTAGCCGTACGCCGCGAGGGACCCGCACGCGACGAGCGTGTCCATGGTGTGCGTGCCCTGGCGGGCCGCCCGGTATGCGTTCCGCAGGAACGGCCACCCCCCGTACAGCTGGACCGGCGTGGCGAACAGCCAGGCCCCCAGGAGGCTCGCCATCGATCCGGGACGGGCCACGAGCGAGAGCACGAGCACGTCGAAGGAGCACAGCGCCGAGACGACGAACCGCCGCCGGTAGTCCCTGACCTCCGCGGTCACGGCGGGCCGGGGTTCGCGAGCGACCTCGTGGAGCCGGGCCCCGTAGCCCGCCTTCGCCACGGCGTCGATGAGCGGGGCGGGGTCCACCGACCCGGTCCGCACGGCGGCGGTGCGCGTGGCCAGGCTGACCGAGACCTTCGAGACGGAAGGCTGCCGCCTGAGGACCCGCTGCACCCGGTCCACGCAGGAGGCGCAGGTCATCCCCTCGATGTCGAGGATGACCTCACGCTCCATCACCGCCTCACCCCTCATGCCCGTTGCTGCCCGATGCCCTCCAGGTCGTATCCGGCGTCCTCCACGTCCCGGCGGACGGCCGCCTCGCCGGGACGGGAGGTGGCGCCGGCGCTCACATTCCCCCCGCGGACATCCCCATCCCCATCCCCATGCCCATGCCGGCGTCAACGTGCGGGGCGACGAGGCCGGAGAGCAGCGACGGGTGGACCGCCGCGGCCACGGCGAGGCCCAGGAACGCCACGCCGGCGATCGCGCTGACGAGCCGGGGCCGGGGAAGGACCTTCTCCCCGAACACCACCGCGGCGAGCCCCGCCATGGCCCACAGGTTCATCAGGCCCACCGCGAGCAGGATCGTCATCATCGCCCAGCAGCACCCGACGCAGAGCGCGCCGTCACGGACGCCCGCCGCCAAGTCCCCCCGTACGCCGGAGCCCCGGACGCCGTGCATGGGAGTCCGGCAGTGCTCGAGCGCGCACCGCTTCCAGGGACTGAACTGGTAGGCGCCGGCGACGGCAAAGACGGCCACGCCGATCCACTTCCCAGCTTCGGGCGCGGCGGTGGCGATCCGGCCCGTGGCGACGAGCGCGACGAACGCGAGCGCGCCGTACGCGGCCCACGGCGCCAGGAAGCCGGCCCCGAAGGCGACGACCCCCGGGAACCGCCCGGCATCGCGGGTCCCGGCCGCCCCGAGGGTCTCCCCCGCCGCGACCAGCCCGATGGCCGGCAGCATCATCGCGGCCATCATGGCCACCCACATCCACTCGAAGGCTGGGAAGGGCATGCCCATCGTGCCCGGCCCGACCCCCGTCGTCCGGGCCTGATCCACCGTGGCCACCCACGCCAGGGCGCCGAGGGTCCCGAGCACCGCCCACAGCGGCGCGACAGCCCGCAGCGGGGGCGCCGCCGGCCTGCCCGGCGCTTCCAGTTCCGCTTGCATGGCTCCTCCTCGAGACTCCAACGGGCCGGGAACCTCCCCCTCACACCGGGGGCAGCACCGCCGGCACGGCCTGGTGCAGCTCCTCGGCCGTGATCCGTTCGAGCTGCTTCTTCTTCGTCTCCACGCCGAACACCATCATCGCCACGATGGCCAGGATCAGGGGGATGGCCCCGATCAGCGCGGTGCTCCGAATGGAGGGGGCCGCGATCGCGGCCACCACCGTCGCCAGGATCAGCACGCCGCCGAACTTCGTGGCTCCGGCCGCGAGGCCCGTGCCGCGGGACCGGACCTTCGTGGGGAACACCTCCGACGCGTAGGCCACCGACACCGCGGTCAGGCCCTGGATCCCCCAGATCGGCCCGACCAGCAGCAGGTACAGCAGCGCCGTTGCCTTCCCGTCGTGGATCAGGTGGCTGCTCCCGATCGTCGCGAAGCCGATCATGGCCGCCGTCGTCACCGTGGCCATCAGGATGATGGTCTTCTTGGCGCTCCAGAACCCATACAGATAGGCGATCGGCAGGACGAACGGGAACCCGATGAGCGCGGAGTCCCGCAGGATCGAGCTCGCCGACACCGAGGTGAGCCCGAGCTTCTGGAGGTTCGACGGAATCCATTGCTGGAAGCCGTACTGCACGATCCCGATGCCCAGCCCGAGCAGGAGCACGATGACGGACAGCCCTACGAACTCCCGGCTGAACAGCTGGGCGAACCGGCTCCGAACATGCTCCTCGACTTTCAGGAGCGAGTCGTCGCCGGCGGTGACCTCGGCGCCGTACCGCTGCATGATGGCCCTGGCCTCCTCGTCCCTTCCGTGCTGCAGGAGGAAGCGCGGCGACTCGGGAATGAACCGGTTCAACACCATCAGGACGAGGCCGGTGGGAAGGCTCACCCACCACAGCATCCGCCAGCCGAAGTGCTCGGGGGAGGCGATCGTCGAGGCCAGGGTGCTGCAGATGATGTAGGCGCCCGCCACGTCACCGCCGATGAGGACCATCAGCCACCCTCGATGGCGAGCCGGGATGGTCTCCGCCATCAGAGCGAAGGTGATGGGCAGCATCCCCCCGACCCCCACCCCCATGATGAAGCAGACGACCAGGTTCGCCCAGAACACGGGCATGGCCCCGCACACGGCCACCGCGATGAAGATGATGGCGGCCAGCAGGATCGAGGCCCGCCGTCCGATCTTGTCCCCGAAGTACCCCCACATGAACGAGCCGATCACGGTCCCCGAGATGCCGAACAGCGGATACAGGGCCACGGGGAGGGCGTGGGCGGTTGGGTTGAGCGGCGACTTCAACCCGTACTCGGCGGCCGCCCCGGGGGCGATGAAGGCCAGCGTGACGGGCTTCATCACGTCGATGGTGATGGCGGCGGCCATCACCAGCAGCAGCGCCACGTGGGAAGGTTTCAGCGGTGCCGCGTCGAGGGCCCGGACCCGGATCTTCGACACGTAGCCCCGGCTCACCGTGGACAGGCGCGGGAACACCCCGTACGCCGTGGCGGCGAGCCCCACAAAGATCAGGAGCATGCCGATCCACATGGACGCGTCGGGCTTCTGCCCGAGCAGGTGATACCGGCCCACTCCCGCCAGGGGCGCGTTGTGCCGCGCCGAGAAGTAGAACGGCAGGTGCAGGATCACCCCCACCGTCACCGCTGCGACGCCGAACTTGAACGCCGCCGGGTGCTGGTACTCGATCCCGGTCACCTTCCCCTTGCTCGGCGCCTCCGCCGAGATCGCCGCCATCGATCGCTCCCCTTCCGGTCCGCCTCCGAGCCCCGTCCGCAGCGGAGGCTATAGGAAGTGCATTTCAGGAATCAAACATCATGCTCACTCACTGCGAGGAGACCGGCAGGGCCTCCTTCAACTCCTCCGCCGTGATCCGCTCCAGCTGCTTCTTGCGCGTCTCCACCCCGAACACCAGCAGGACCGCGATCGCCAGGACCAGCGGGATCGCGCCGTACAGCGCCGTGAGGGAGATGCTGGGGAACGCGATCCTGGCCACCACGATGGCCAGGATCATCACGCCCCCGAACTTGGTCGCTCCTGCCGCGAGCCCCGTCCCCCGGCCCCGGATTCGGGTCGGGTAGATCTCGGACGCGTAGGCGACGGCCACGGCCGTGAGGGAGCTGATGCCCCAGATCGGGACGATCAGCAGCGCATACAGCAGCGGCTTGTGGTGCGCCACGCTGTTGCCCGCGGTGACGAACCCGAACAGGGCGGCCGCCGTGAGGCCGGCCATCAGGATGATGGTCTTCCTGCTGCTCCAGAACCCGTACAGGTAGGCGATGGGGAAGTTCAACGGGAACCCGATCAGGGCCGAATCTCGCAGGATCTTGCTGGCGTCCACCTCGGTGAACCCGAGCTTCTGGAGGTTCGACGGGATCCATTGCTGGAAGCCGAACTGGACCATCCCGATCCCGACCCCCAGAAGCAGCACCGCCAGCGAGAGGCCTCCGAAAGGCCCGCTGAACAGCTGCGCGAACCGCCCCCTCACCTTCTCCTCGACGGCGAGGTCGGAGCGCGCCTCCTCCACGACCTCGGCGCCGTACCGCCGCATGACCGCGCGGGCCTCCTCGTCCCGCCCGTGGGCCAGCAGGAACCGGGGCGACTCGGGGATCCACCGGTTCAGCGCGATGAGGAGAGCGCCTGTGGGGAGCCCGAGCAGCCACAGGATCCGCCACCCCAGGTGGGTTGGCGCCCCGATGGTCGAGGCGAGCGTGCTGGTGATGATGTAGGCGCCGGCCACGTCGCCGCCGATCAACACGATCAGCCAGCCTCGATGCCGGGCCGGAATGGTCTCCGCGATGAGGGAGAAGGTGATCGGCAGCCGCAGGCCGAGGTGCCGATGAAGAGCACTGCGGCCAGCAGGATCGAGGCACGGCGCCCGATCCTGTCGCCGAACCATCCCCACAAGAAGGAACCCAGCACCGTCCCCGTGATGCCGGCGAGCGGAAGCCACGCCACCGGGACGCTGGCCGTGGGGTTCAGTGGGCTCCGAAGGCCGTACTCGGCGGCCATCCCCGGTGCGACGAAGGCCAGCGTCGTGGGCTTCATCACGTCGATGGTGATGGCCGCGGCCATGACCAACAGGAGCCCGACGTGCGCGGGCCTGATGGGGGCGTCGTCCAGGGCCCGGACCCTGATCCGGGAGACGTAGCCCCGGCTCACCTCGGACAGGCGCGGGATCAGGCCGTACGCGCTGGCCGCGATCCCGACCATGGCCAGCAGCATGCCGATCCACATGGCGGCGTCGGGGCTCTTCCCCACCAGGTGGTACTGGTCGTGCCGCGCCGAGAAGAAGAAGGGCAGCATGAGCAACACACCGACGGTCGTCGCGGTCGCCCCGAACCAGAATGCCCCCGGGTGCTGATACGCGACGCCGGTCAGCTTGCCAACCGGTCTCTGCCCGGACTCGGAATTCCCCATCGCTCGTCCCCTTCCCCGTCTCATGGAGCGTCGTCTAGGCGGGGAGACTAAGGAAGTCGGTTTCAGGAATCAAGAGTCAAACGTAGAGGTTTTCTGTCGGGTCCCGCGCGGCAGTGAGGAGTCACGGTGGTCTGTTCATGTCCCGTCGCGGGCGCGGGCCCACTGCGCAGGGGGGAGTCAGCAGTTGCACGCTTCGTTCGCAGGGGCGGAGGGACTCGAACCCCCAACCACCGGTTTTGGAGTCTGCTCCCCGCCCTGACGGCCCATGCCGGTTCGTGACGGATAGTGCCGTCTACCAGCGCGTTCGGATCACGGCTCGCGGCCGTCCTGACGGCCGCTGACGGCCGCTGACGTAGGGTCCTTTAGCAAGTCGTTAGCATCGGGGACCATGAAGTCGCTTGCCCAACTCCCCGCCGGCGTGAAGAGGGCGGTCCTCGCCGGAACAGGAAATGGAGTGCCGCCCGAGTCGATCGCCGTCTTCGTCAGGTGGTGGCAGCTTGAGACCTGGCTCCGAACCCTCGCCTACATCGAGTTGAGGAGCCGCTTCGGATCGAACTGGGGGCAAGAGCTCGGCAAGGCGGCCACCAATCGTGCGGAGAGGGATCTGATTCTTCAATACATGGCAAGTCCTGATCGCGGAAACCCTATCGCCTATCTGGACGTTGCCGGCCTCTTCGACCTGATCGAGAAGCACTGGGACCTGTTCTCGCCAGCCCTCATTCCGTCTTTGGATACGTGGAAGGGCCGCGTCGCGGAGGTAACAACCATCCGACACCGCCTAGCGCACTGCCGAAGACCGCACGCCGACGACCGCAATCGAGTCGAACAGCTTCTGCGTGACCTGGAGGTAGGAATCCGGCGAGCGATCGATGCGTACAACCGGCTCCATCGCCCGGCCCGCACCTCTACCGACCCTATCGTGCAGGATTGGCTTCACCAAAAGCACGAAGTCGCCCGCCGCCTCATCGATCATGGCCGGAAGAACTACGGGATCAGCTTTCACCTCGGATATTCGGTGCGCCCCTGGGCTCAAGTGCCATCGAGCGGCGGGACCATCAGCGGAACCGAAGGGGTCCTCTGGCAATGGCACGGAGGTTGCGACTCGTGGATCGACCCCGTGAGGTATTGGAACTCTCACTACGTTCAGTCGGTGGCAGCAACCATCGTTCACGTCGTCATCCCGACTCCCTTCAGGATCAACGTCACCTTCCCAGCCGTGGACGATCCTGTTGACGTCTCGGACGCGATCGCCGCCACCTTCGAGGCCCTATTCACCGACACTGTTCGACTGACCCCTGCAACAGACCCGGAAAAGCTTTGGGAGCGGCACCGTCGTCGAGCCGAGGAGACGGATTCCAGGGTTCTAGTCGAGAACGCACTTGCCTACGTGGACGAGGATGCGCCGCCCCTAACGTTCTTCTCCGCCTAACAGGCGTACTGGGAGGCCGTCTACTCCTGCGCCGCCCGGGAGAATTCGTTTCCCTGGGCGTCCACGCACCGCACGCGCTCGATGGTTGGGTCGGTGCCCCGTTCCCACTCGTCGTACGGGATGCGAACCTTCGCCTGGGCTCCTTGGCCAGGGACGAGGACCTTCTTGTCGAGGGGTGCGTCACCCCACGAGGTCGAAACGACCACCTTCA
>WNGA01011034.1_pt1 | contig 23957 bp, 22 predicted proteins | sample 5400061 | NCBI WGS metagenome assembly WNGA01 (sample SAMN13153366, study PRJNA577476) | soil metagenome | isolation source: 100 cm soil or saprolite under grassland replicate 2 | place: USA:California | collected 2016-06-15
CCACGATCAGCGGCGCCCGCAACGGCTTGCCGCGGGTCCGCTCCAGCTCCGCCGCGGGCACGGTGGGCTCGCGAGCGGCGTGCGCCTTGGCGAACACCTCGCCGAGGCGCTCCAGGCCCGGGCCCCGGACCACCACGAACCGCCAGGGGCGCAGCCGGCCGTGATCCGGTCCGGCCATCGCCGCCCGCAGCAGGGCGTCCAGGTCCCCGGCCGAGGGCGCCGGCTCGACCAGCCGCCCGCTCGACCGGCGAGTCATGATGCACTCGATCGCGTCCATGGCGCGATCCTACCGGCGCGCCCCCAACCCCGCCGCGCCGCCCTCACCCAGGCGGCGCAAACCCCTCGCCACCCTCACGCCCCCCACCAGCCGGAACCCCCGACACTCCCTCCCCATCTCGTCTCATCCCACCGCCCCAGCCGGCTTCCGTTCCCACCGGGTCACGCCTCCAGCCGGTTTCGGGCGCGTCGCGCTGTGCAGCGGGACCGGTGGACGGGCTCGTCGGTGCGCCCTGAGGGCTCCACCCTGACGGCGCCGCGCTGGGCGCGTGCGGCTCCTGGGGCACCGCGCCCCAGGCGGATGCAGGCGCGGCCGCGCGGGACGCGAGCTCGGAGCCGGCTGGGCGCTGGCGACGCTGGTAGGCGGCGGCGACGCAGCGCAGGTACAGCTCGGGAGGCACGCCGGCGGGTGGAGGAGGGCGCAGCCGCTCCGCCAGGGGACTGGCAAGCTGCAGCGCCAGGCTCGCCCGCGGTTGCGGTGCCAGGCTCGGCGTGCGCAGCAGGAACGTGCGGACGGCCTGGTACTGCTCGATGGTGAGCCCGCTCACGTCCAGCGTCGCCGTGAACGGCTCCAGCCCAGCGGGAACGTCGAAACTGACCGGGGCGGGGGCCGGCAAGCCGCTGCGCTCCCGCAGGACCAGCGTGCCGGCCAGCAGGTCGCCGAGCCGCTGATTGTCCCTGGTGAGCAGGATGAGCAGGATGGCGAAGAAGCCGGAGCCGATGCCGAAGTCCACCAGCCCGAGCAGCGTCCTGATGGCCGCGTGCCGGAACCGGACCGGGCCACCCTCCTTGGTCACGACCCGCAGGCCGAGCGCGGCCTTGCCAACGGTCCGCCCTCTCCAGAGCGTCTCGCTGACCGTGAAATAGCCGAAGTACCAGCCAGGAATCAGGATGACCAGGATCGAAGCCACCAGCCAGTCAGGCAGCGTGGCGTCGGTCAGCGCCAGCGGGAGGATCCCCAGGAACGAGACCACCGTCACGATGGCCGCGTCGATGACGAACGCCAGGATGCGCGACCCGACGTTGGCGGTGGTGAACTCCAGCGCCACCGCTTCGGGAGTGACCATGCGAGGCTGTTCGAGCTGCGCCATGGCGACGGCCTTTCGGCATTCGAGGGAGCTGCCAGGTGATGCCCTCTAGCCTAATCCGTGTCCGGCGCGCGACGGCGAGACCTAGAATCCAGGCGTGGACATCGACCAGTACATCGCGAGCAACGCGCCCGTCTGGGACCGCCTCGGCCAGCTCACCGTCCGGGCACAGCGCGGTGCCGGGCGCCTGAACGCCGCGGAGCTGGAGGAGCTCGTCCAGCTCTACCAGCGGGTCGCCACCCACCTGTCGTACGCCCGCACCTACTACCGCGATCCCGCGCTGACCGCCAAGCTCAGCGGGCTCGTGGCCAGGTCGGGAGCGGTCGTCTACGGGGCCAGGCCGCGGACGCTGCGGGCGGTCGGCCGCTTCTTCGCCGTGACCTTCCCGGCGGCGCTCTGGCACATCCGCTGGTTCGTGGTGGTGGCCACGCTGGTCAGCGTCCTACCCGCGGTCGGCTTCGGGATCTGGCTGGCGAATTCGCCGGCTGCGGTCGAGGCGAGCGCTCCGGCCGCCGTCCGGGAGGCCTACGTCAACCACGACTTCGAGGCCTACTACTCGTCCGCGCCGGCCAGCGAGTTCGCGGCGTCGGTGTTCTCCAACAACGTCCAGGTCGCCTTCGTGGCGTTCGCGATCGGGATCTCAACGGGGCCAACCTGGGCGTCGCGCTGGGGCTGTTCGCCGCCGTCGGCCAGCAGCCCAAATTCTGGGGGCTGATCCTGCCACACGGCATGCTCGAATTGACCAGCGTGTTCATTGCCGGAGCGGCCGGGCTGCGCCTGGGCTGGACCCTGATCGACCCCGGCGACCGCCCGCGCCTTTCGGCCCTGGCGGAGGAGGGCCGGCGCGCCGTCGTGATCGTCATCGGGCTCATCCTCACCTTCGCCGCGGCCGGCACCATCGAGGGGTTCGTCACCGGCAGGCCCTGGCCCACCGCGCTGCGAGTCGGCATCGGCGCCCTCGCAGAGATCGCCTTCCTCGCCTATGCCATCGCCCTCGGCCGCCGGGCCGCCGCCCACGGCTTCACCGGAGCCCTCGGCGAGCAGGACGAGGGCGGCTGGCTCGCCCCCGAACGCGACCACACCCCCCGCATCACCGCCTCCCCGTCCACCTGAACCTTCAGGTGGCGCGAGAGCCTCTCCGTGGCGCCCACAGCCTGTCCCGTGGCGCCGAGAGCCTCGCGCCCGGTGGCGCCAAGCCTTCCCGATCGCGCCCAGAGCCTCGCCGGTGGCGCCAAGCCTTCCCCGTCGCGCCAGAGCCTCCGCGTGGGCTTACAGTCGACCGGTTGCCTTGACCTTCAGGTAGGCGTCGGCGAGGTCGGGTGCCAGCCGGCCGGGCGGCGCGTCCACCACCACGGCGCCGAGGCCGCGCAGGCGCGCGACGGTGCGCCGGCGGTCGTCGAGCGCGGCGGTTGCGGCCGCCTTGCGGTAGGCGGCGCCCGGCTCGAGCGGGCTGGAGGTCGCCCACTGACTGACCTGCGGATCGGTGACGCTCGCCACCACCATCAGATGGTCCCGCGCGATCAGCGGCAGGGCCGGGACCAGGCTCTGCGTCACGGCCTGCTCCGCGAGCTCCGTAAGGACCACGAGCATGGTGCGCCGCCGGAAGCGGGACAGGGTGGCGGCGAACGCTCCCCGGTAATCGCTCTCGACCAGCTTGGGCTCCAATGAGTACATCGCCTCGGTCACCCTGGAGAGCTGGTCGCGGGCATGGCCGGCCCCGACCATGGCACGGACCTCGGAGTCGAAGGCGACCATGCCGGCGCGGTCGCCGAGCCGCGTGGCCACGGCGGTGAGCATCATCACCGCGTCCATGGCGTGCTCGAGCCGGGGCACCCCGGCGACCAGCCCGGCCATGGTGCGGCCGGCGTCCAGCAGCAGCAGGACGGTCTGGTTTCGCTCCGCCCGGTAGGTGCGGACGATCGGCTTGTTCGCGCGTGCGGTCGCTGCCCAGTCCATGCGGCGGAACTCGTCGTCGACGCCGTACTCGCGCAGCGAGTCGAACTCGGTCCCGCCGCCACGGCCCTGCGCCGAGCGAAGGCCGACCTCCAGGATCCTGGCCTTGTTGATGCGCAGCTCCGCCTCGTCCCTGGAGTGGAACGGCGGGTACACGCGCAGCACGCCTTCGAGCCGTCGGCGGCCCTGGCGGGCGACCAGGCCGAGCGGGCCGTCCACCCGCACCACCATCTCGCCCGGGGTGAAGCGCCCGCGACGCTCCGGGCGGATGCTGGTGGCGGCGCTCGCCCGCCCTCCAGGCACCAGCACCACCCGAGCGCGCCGCGTCGCCGCCCTGAGGGACGGGGCCAGCTCGTCGGCCAGCCGCACGCGTAGCGGCCGCCCGGTGCGTCGCGCCGCGTCGCGCCGGTACGCCACCGTCCATGCGACCCGCGCCTGGGTGCCGAGCGGGACGATGCCCGGCAGCTCCCGCACGACCTCCAGCTCGGCCGGGCGCGCCGCCAGCAGCCAGTCGACCAGGGCGGCCAGCAGCAGCGCGCCGTCGACCGCCAGCAGACCCCAGGGCGCCGGCACCGGCAGCAACAGCACCAGGCCGGAGGCAGCGGCGGCCGCGGCGGCGAGACGCCAGGTGAGGACCGGCATCTCAGCGGGGTACCGGCACCGAGGCCAGGACGCCATCGAGCACGCCGTCGGCCGTCACACCCTCCAGCTCGACCTCGGGCCGCAGCTCGATCCGGTGCCGCAGCGTCGGCTTGGCGACCGCCTTGACCTCGTCAGGGGTGACGAACTGCTTGCCCGCCAGCCAGGCCCACGCCTTGGCGGCATGGAGCAGCATGGCGGCGCCGCGGGGCGACACCCCCAGCCCGAGCGACGGGGATTCCCTGGTCGCGCGGACGATCGACACGATGTAGGCCTGCACGGGCGGTTCCACCGGGACGGCGGCGACCTCCTTGCGGGCGCTGGCCAGGTCGTCCCTGCCGGCGACCGCGCTGACGCCGAGCGTCGCGAGGTCGTGCGGGTCCATGCCCGCCTCGTGGCGAGCCAGCACCGACTGCTCCTGCTCGGCGGTCGGATAGGGGAGCACCAGCTTGAACAGGAAGCGGTCGAGTTGGGCCTCGGGCAGCGGGTAGGTGCCCTCGTACTCGATCGGGTTCTGGGTGGCGACGACCAGGAAGGGGTCGGGCAGCTCGATGCCCTGCCCCTCGACCGTCACCTGCCGCTCCTCCATGGCCTCCAGGAGCGCGGCCTGGGTCTTGGGCGGTGTTCGGTTGATCTCGTCGGCCAGCAGCAGGTTGGTGAACACCGGTCCCTCCCGGAACCGGAAGGAGCCGTCGCGCTGCTGGAAGATCATCTGGCCGAGGATGTCGGAGGGCATCAGGTCGGGAGTGAACTGGACCCGCTTGAAGCTCAAGTCGAGGGTGCGAGCCAGCGTCTTGACCAGCAGCGTCTTCGCGACACCCGGCACGCCCTCGAGCAGGACGTGACCACGCACCAGCAGGGCGGCCACCAGGCCGGAGACCGCCCCGTCCTGACCGACGACCGCCTTGGCGATCTCCTGGCGGACGCGCAGCACCGCCGTCCGCGGGCCGGCCTGGCCGGATCCGCTCTGCGGCGGGGGCGATCCTCCGTTGCTACCTGGCTCCGTGGGCACTGGAGACCTCCGTACGGATGGTGTCGATGGCCTGGGCGAGCGCGACCAGCTCGGCGTCGTCCTGCGGGGTGGGCGGTTGGAGGGCGGCCAGCACGCGCTCACGGTCGATCCCGGTTCGGACGGCGACCGTCCCGGCCACCTGCTCCGGCGGCGTGCCGGCCGGCAGCCCGAGCCGCTCGGTCAGCGTACGGCGCAGGTCGCCGGCGAGCAGTGCCGCCGCCTGTCCGCGGTGGCGAGCCCGGCGCAGCAGGTTGCCAACGGCCACCACCAGCTCGGACCCTGGGATGCGGACGGCCGTCGGCTCGGTCACCGGGCGGCCCAGCCGGCGGCTGCGCCACAGTGCCAGCAGGAGGAAGGCCACCACGAGCTGCACGAGCGTGAGCTTGACCCGCGGCGCGATCAGGTCGCTGAGGCCCTTGGAACCGCCCCCAGGGGGTGGCGGCCGCAGGACCACGACCTCGGGGCCGGGCGCCGGCGACAGCAGGCCCACGATCAGCACGGCGTTGTCCGTCCTGTTGATCCGCTGGTTGACCAGGGCGCTGGCACCCCCGAGCCGCACCACCGTGCCGCTGCCGGCTGGCTGGACCACCAGCCAGGCGCCGTGGCCTCGAGGGAAGCAGCCCTGCGCACCCGCGGGCACCCTGAAGACGATACCGCCCGGCGCGGACACCCTGCGCACGTCCCGCATGGCCGGCACCGCGCATGTCGGCTCCAGTTCAGCGTCGAGCAGGCCGATGCGGGTGTCGCCGATGGGCTCGACCCGGGTCACCCGCGAGCTCGGGTCGGCGACCACCAGCGTGCCGCCCTGCCGCACCCAGTCGAGCAGGCGCGTCCTCCGCTGCTCGCTGAGGTCGTCGGCCAGCAGCAGCGCGGTCCCTCCATCCGACGGCAGCTCGCTGGAGACCGAGACCTTGGCGCCCAGCACCCGCAGCGTCTCGACCAGCGCTTTGGTGCCGTTCGGCCCTGGTGAGCTGGGATCGAGCGGCAGGCCCTGATCGGCCCGGCGGGAGCCGACCACGGCCGCGAGCAGGATGCCGCCGACGATCAGGACCCAGACCAGCAGCCGGCGGGCGTTCATGCGGGCACCCGTGCCAGAACGCGACCGGCGAGGTCCCGGAAGCTGGTCGCCTCGCCCTCACCGGTCGGTTGGCGGCCGTACCACGCCCGGTCGAACACCTCGGTCGCGCCGGCGAACGCCTCGGAGGCATTGGGCAGGTTGCGGCTCACCTCGCCCCGGTACTCGCCCGACGTGCGCCCCGGGACCTCCTCGACCACGCCGCGGCTAGCCAGGTCCGCGACCAGCGCCCGGTAGCGGCAGCGCACCGCCTGGCGCCACTCGCGGGCCGCCTCGTGCGCCTCGGCCTCGGCGCGCCATTCGGCGGCGCTGCGCTGCGGGATGGACACGATCGCGGCAGCCACCTCGGGACTCCGGCTCATCGTTCGGACGAACCGCACCGCGAGCACGCCAAGGACCGCCAGGATCACCAGGAAGACCACCAATCCGATGATCGATCCCGCCGTGCTCGCCGTCAGCTCGGCGAGCAGCTCGCCGAGACTCGTGACGATCCAGGTCCAGATCCTGTCCAGCAGCGGCTGCGCCGCCGGCCGGAACTCCCGCCGCGCCAGCACCTCGTTCACCGCCCGGTGGATCTCTCCGGGGTCGCGCGATGGCGCCGGAAGGTCGGCCAGGAACCCCGCCGCGACCACCGCCGCCAGCCGTCGCCCAGCCGGCCCCGCGCCCCGGCCCAGCGAGGGCTCAGCGGGCTGATGCGTCGCCATCGGCGAGCCCCCTGGCGATCATCTGGAGGTCGAAGCCTTCGTGGCGGATACGAGCGTCGAAATAGACGAGCGTGGCCACGATCGACACGAAGGGTGAGGCGACCAGCGCCGGCACGATCGAGCCGATCGCCAGGAGGATGAAGCCCCACCGAAATCCCACCAGCTCCGCCCCGAGCGTGAACGGTGTGCTCAGGACGCCTTTCAGGAAGGTTGCGAGCAGCCCGCTCACGACCGCGATGCCGAGCACGGGCCAGAAGCGTGGCCGTACCAGGGCGAGCGAGCGGCGCATGCTCTTGACCGGCCCGAGCCACTCGATCACGACCGCCGGCGTCGTGCAGATCAGGAACGTCATCACGACCAGCGCCGGCAGCACGCACAGTACGAATCCGACGGCTTCGATCACGTGGACGAAGATCGCCGCGCCCAGCAGCGCCCAGACGCGACGACCCGTGGTCCGGATGGCGTCGCCTGCGGAGAGCTGGCGGCCCAGGTAGCTCGCGGCCACCACCTGGGTGATCGCGCCACCGACGAACGGGGTGATCAGCAGGCCGAGCAGCGAGGTGCCGATCGTCCCGCCCAGCTCGACCCCGGAGAGCCCGCCACCGAAGTCCTGCTCGGCCAGCGACGGGTCCTGGAGGACCTGGAGCAGGCTCTGCCCGCCGAACAGATCGCGACTGAGGAATGCGCTGATCAGCTCCAGCGGCACGAAAAAGACGGCCGTGACCAGCACGATCGTCGCGAGGTTCGCCCTGAGCAGCCGGAAGGCGCCGTCGAGCACGTCGCTGAACGACATCGGGTGCAGCGGGAGCGGTCCCGTCCGCGCGCTGCCGGCCTTGGGCAGCAGCGCCGGTGGCTCGTAGCCGGGAGTGCCCCAGCCAGCGGCCCCGCCCCATGCGGGCTGCGGAGGCGGACCCCACGCCGCCGGCTGCTCCCCACCGCCGGACCACGACGGCGGCTGGCCAGACGACGGCGGGCCCGACCCACGCCCCGGCGGCTCACCCCAGCCCGACCACTGCGACGGCGGACCCCACCCCGGCGACGGCGGGGCCGACCCGGGCGACGGGGGATCCGGGGCCGGCGGCGCTCCAGTCCCAGTTGGCTCGGGGCCGGTGGGCGCTCCGGGTGCGACCCAGCCCGAATCCTCCTCGCCGGGGGCCCGGGGCAAGGCCGCGTCGCGGTCGTCAGCGTTCGGCGAGTCCGCCGCTTCTGCCCCCTCATCCGGCCCCTGAGGAGGTGGTGAACTGCCCACCAGGTTCATCTCCGATCTCGACCGTCGACCCGGGCGCTTGCAATGCGCGCCTCGACCTGCTTCGACTACCGTTGAGTTGTTGCAGCGGCCTGCTGTCATGCCCGTCTTCGCGCGCATTTTCGTGGGGGCGCCGGAGCCGGTCAATGACCGGTCACGGCTCTGTGGATAACGGGGGACTCCCCTCCGTCCCAAGGTCATGGCATCCTTGGCCGGTTGCCGGTGGGAGGAGGCGAGACGCTTGCGAGGCAGGGTCCTGGTCGTCGACGACGACCCGTCCCTAGGGGAGATGCTCGGCATCGTCCTCAGACAAGAGGGCTTCGAGCCCGTATTCGTGCGCTCGGGGGATCAGGCGATCGCCGCGTTCCACCAGGCCAAGCCGGATCTGGTGCTGCTCGACCTGATGCTGCCCGGCAAGGATGGCCTGGAGATCTGCCGCGAGCTGCGCATGGAGTCCGGCGTGCCGATCGTGATGCTGACCGCCAAGACCGACACGGTCGACATCGTGCTCGGCCTCGAATCGGGCGCCGACGATTACATCACCAAGCCGTTCTCCGCCAAAGAGCTGGTGGCGCGGATCCGGGCGAGGCTGCGGCGGCGCGACACCGACGGTGCCGAGACGCTGCGGTTCCATGACATCGAGATGGACGTGATGGCGCACCAGGTCACCAAGGGCGGCAAGTCCATCAACCTGACGCCGCTCGAGTTCGAGCTGCTGTCCACCCTGGCGCGCCGTCCGCGCCAGGTCTTCACTCGCGAGGTCCTGCTCGAGCAGGTGTGGGGGTATCGCTACGCTGGCGACACCCGCCTGGTCAACGTGCACGTACAGCGGCTTCGCGCGAAGATCGAGGACGACCCGGAGAACCCGCGGGTCGTGCAGACGGTCCGCGGCGTCGGCTACCGCATCGGGCCGGAGACGGGTGCCGAGGATCCCGGCATCGCCCCCGAGGTCGGGACGTAGGTCTCCCGAAGAGGAAGTGCCGTGCGCTGGTTCCGTCCGCCCCGCCTCGACCTGCGAGCCAGAGTCGTGCTCTTCGCGTCGGCGGTCGCGGTCTGCGCGCTCCTCCTGCTCGGGCTCTCGCTGCGCGCGTTGCTGGCCAACTCGCTGTATGACCAGCGCAGCGGCGAGGCCGTCCAGGAGGTGCAGCGGCTCACCAGCCAGGCGCCCGCCGCGCTCGCCAACACCGTCGGCCTCCCGGAGCGCGAGGCGCAGATGGCGCTCGTGCAGGAGCTGACCAGCGCGCAGGGTGGCGGGCCGCCCGGCTTCAAGGCGGTGATCGTCCGCAGCGCCGAGTTGTCGAGCGAGTCGGACGACCGCTTCAAGATCGAGCAAGTGCCGTCCGCCCTGGTCAACCGGGTCTTCCTCAGGTCGGAGATCGCCTTCGTCTACGTCGACTCGCCGATCGGGCCGGGTCGCATGCTGGTCGTGGGAGCGCCGATCCGATCCGACCAGGGCGATTACGAGTCGTACTTCTTCTATCCGCTGACATTCCAGGAGGAGACGCTCAACCGGCTCACCAACTTCCTGGTGATCGTGAGCGTGGGACTGCTCGCCGCGGTGATCGTGATGGCGGCGATCCTCATCGGCCGGGTGCTCCGGCCGGTCCAGCGAGCCAGGGACGTCGCCGAGGAGATCGCCGCCGGCAACCTCGAAGCCCGCATCCCGCAGATCACCACCCACGACGACTTCGGCCGGCTGGCCGAGTCCTTCAACCGCATGACCGACGCCCTCGCCCAGAAGATCGGCGAGCTGGAGAACGTCTCCAACCTGCAGGCCCGTTTCGTGTCGGACGTGAGCCACGAGCTGCGGACGCCGCTTGCGACCGTGCGGATGGCCGCCGACTACATCCACGCCGCCCGCGCCAACCTCCCGCCCGACGCGCAACGAGCCGCCGTGCTGCTCGAACGCGAGCTGGAGCGGTTCGAGAACCTGCTCGAGGACCTGCTCGAGATCAGCCGCTTCGATGCCGGTGTGGTCCGGCTCGAGCCGGTCGAGGTCGATCTCGGCCGCCTGCTGGACGAGGTGATCGATGCGCTCGACCCGATCGCCCACGGCCGCAAGGTGAGCGTGAGCCTGGTGGTCGACACCAGAGAGGGCGCGCCGCTGGTCGCCGCCGACCCCCGCCGCCTGGACCGTGTCTTCTCCAACCTGGTCAAGAACGCGATCGAGCACACCACCGAGGGCGCCGTGCGGGTGAACGCCGCCCGCCGCGACGACGAGGTCGTGATCAAGGTCGAGGACGAGGGCGAGGGCATTCCCGCCGAGGACCTCCTCCATATCTTCGAGCGCTTCTACCGGGCCGACGCCCACCGCGCCAAGACCACCGGCGGGACCGGGCTCGGCCTGGCGATCGCACTCGAGAACGTCCACCTGCACGGCGGCTCGATCACTGTGACCAGCGAGGTCGGGGAGGGGTCGGTGTTCACGGTGGTGCTCCCGACCGCCAAGCCGCAGACCGAGCCGGGTCCGGATGAGGACGCCGCGGCCGAGCCGAAGCCGGAGGCGGCGGCCACCGACGGTGACCGCCAGAGCGAAGCGGAGGTCGTGCTGGGTGGCTGACCGTCGCCCCGTTGGCGTGCTCCTGACCCTCGTCGCGACCCTGTCGCTGGCGGCGTGCACCACCGGCGTGCCGCCGAGCGACAAGGTGGTGGTGGTCAGCCCCGTGCCTCCGGCGCAGCCGCCGAGGGAGTCTTCCGGCCCGGGGAGCGGCCCTCGGCCCGGCCTGAGCGAGGCCCAGGTGGCGCAGGGCTTCATGCGCGCGATGGCCACGGGCGACCCCGACCGCGCGTTGCCGTGGACCGTGCCCGACAAGTCGGCGCACGCGCAGGTGGAGGGGTGGAAGAGCGGTCGAGCCGTGAGCGTCTATCACGGCGAGTTCCAGCCGCAGGCTGCCATCGACGACGGTGGCCAGAAGGTCGTCGGCGTCCGGCTCCAGCTCGTGGGAACGCTCGACGACCGCCGCTGGGTGCCCGACTCGCGGCAGGTCAACATCCAGCTCCGCCTCCGACAGGTGGACGGGGAGTGGCGCGTCGCCAACCCGGAGAAGGCTCCCTGGATCGACGACACCAGCTTCAAGCAGCTCTACGGGCCGGTCGACCTCTTCCTGGTCGCCCCCGACCGGCAGCACCTGGCGCCGGTGCAGCTCTTCCTGCCACGGCCGGCGGCCGGCACCCCGCAGGTCGTCGCGTTGCAGCTGCGGGCGGAGGCCGCCATGCGGTCGCTCCTGGAGGAGCCCGAGGGACGGGTGAGCCGGACGTTCACCAGCGCCATCCCGGAGGGCACCCAACTGCGGCGGGTCGACTACACCGACAACGTGGTCACCGTCGATCTGTCCAGCCAGTTCGCCGCCCCGACGCTCGGACTGGGCGCGCTGCGCCTCGGCCAGGTGGTGTGGACGATCACCCGCCTGATCCCGACGGCCACGGTCAAGCTGACCGTCGACGGCCAGCCGGCGACCGCGCTCGGCCCGGATCGCTTCGACGCGGACAGGGCCTGGCGGCGGACCACACCGCCGCTCGGCGACCTGTTCACCGGTCTGTTGCCGCAACGGCCGGGCAGCCCCAGCCGGGTGGTCTTCGCGCGCAACGGCGAGCTCTACACCACCGAGCTGGTGCCCAGCGCACGGCCCACCCTGCTGCCGTACAACGCCGCCGGGCAGAAGCTCGCGCCGACCTGGGCCTCGCACGGCAACCAGCTCGCGTTCCTGCTGCTCGGCGACGGCGGTGACCGCTCGCTGTGGATCGGCTCCGGCGACGGCGCCACCGTCAAGCCCACCGGGGTGCGCGGCCAGCTCTCCCCGCCGTCGTGGTTGCCCGATGCCTCCAAGCTGCTGGTGATGCGGCAGACGGGCGATCAGGTCGAGCTGCTCGGCGTCACGCCCGGGACGCAGCGGGCCTCCAGGCTCACCTTGGCGCCGATGCCCGGCGGGCTGCGTCCGACCGTGCTGCGGGTGAGCCCGGACGGCGCGTTCGTGCTCGGGGTCGGCGCGGGCCGGCGGGCCAGCTTCGGTGACGGCGGCCTGCTCTTCCTCGGTCTGCTCAGCCCGAGTGGGGTGGTGGACTGGTTCCCGCGCCCGATCGCCCCCGGCCTCGGCGAGGTGTACAGCCCGGTGTGGGTCGACACCTCGACGATCGCCTTCATCGGCAAGACCGGCAACAAGGACGACCTGGGCAAGCTGTGGATCATGGACCCGGACGGCTGGGACCCCACCCCGCTGCTGAACCTCGTCCCGACCAGCGAGAACGCCGTCGACATCGGAGACGAGCTCACGGTCGACCCGACCGGCAACCGCTTCATCTTCGTGGTCCAGTCCGAGGACGGCACCTCCCTGTGGATGATCGACCGCCTCGGCGCGAGCCTCCGCCAGCTCACGTCTCCCGGCAGCAACGGCTTCGACAACGAGCCGAGTTTCGCCACACGCTGAGGGCGTCCAGCCAAGCCCTCTGTGGGGGTGTGGATAGCCGGATCAAGTTGTCGCCGCGCTTGGTTAGGCTTCCGGCATGGCGATCCTCGAGGTGCTGAGCGGCTTTCTCCGGCCACCCGACTGCCTCGCGTGCGGGGCTGCTGACGCCTGGCCCTGCTGCTCGGTCTGCCTGCCGCCCGAGCCGGCCGGGCCTGGTCCCTGGAGCCTGGCCGCCGAGCCGACCGTGACCATGTGGGCGCTCGGCCTGTACGGCGACGCACTGCGAGCGGCGGTGCTGGCCGGCAAGTTGCGAGGTCAGGCGGCCGCCCTCGGAGCGCTCGGCAGGCGCCTCGGCTCGCTGCTGCTGGGCGCGGGGATCGGCGCCGACCTGGTGACTTGGATCGCCGCGCGTCCCGCCCGCGGACTGCCGCGCGACCACGCCAGGCAGGTCGCGGCCGGCGTCGCCGGCGCGCTGGACCTTCCCTTGGTCGACCTGCTCGTCCCGATGGCCGGCCGCGACCTCGGCCGCGCCCGGGCCGGCCTCGATCGCAGGGCCGGGGCCGGGCCGGACTTGGGCGCCCGGGCCGGGCCGGACTGGGGCGCCGGGGCCGACTCCGATCAGTGCGGCCCGGCTCCGGTGGATCGGGCGCGCGTCCGCCCGCCTCCCAGGGTCCGGCACCGGCTCGAAGGCGGCCGCGTTCTGGTGGTGGACGACGTCGCCACCACAGGCCGGACCCTGGCCGGCGCGGCCTCGGCGCTGCGCCGTGCTGGCGCCCGCGATGTCGAGGTCGCCGTCCTCGGCGCCTCCAGCGCCGCCTTCGGCCCGCCCGCCGATCCGCGCTCCTCCGGCGCGCGGCCGGGCAGGCGAGGACCGCCCTGATGGCCGCTGCGACGAGGCCCTGCCGTCGCGCGGTTAAGTCACTTCATGCTAGCTTCGCTGGTCAGAGGGGGCCTACTCGGACTAGGGCGGTCGTATTGTCTGGTTGATCCATGTTTCGAGTGTGTAGAATCCCGCCATTGCGAACGGCGGCGGCCCGTTTAGGGACGCGGACCGCAGGTCGAGCGATCGGCGATCCAGTCGCGGCCCGGAAATGCGGGCTGGCGACCGAGGGGGGTGCGGGCTGGCGGTGCGTATTCCAACGCTTCCGACCAGTGCCGACGGTCAGATGGGGAGCGGCCCATGCAGTTCACGGTGAAGGGCAAGAACGTCGACGTGCCCGAGAAGCTGCGTGCACACGCCGAGCACAAGCTCGCCAAGGTCCAGCGGTTCGACGACCGGATCCTGGCCATCCGGCTGGTCCGGGCCCACGCGAGCGCGGTCGACCCCGCAGCCGCCGTGGATCAGGTCATTGACCGGCTCGAGCGCCAGATCAAGAAGCTCAAGGGCCGTCGGGTCGACAGGACGCAGCACGCCGAGGGCGTCAAGGCCATGATTCCCTCGGCCCAACCTCCCGAGACACACGAGACGGGCGAGCAGCTTTTCGCGAGATACAAGAGAATCGAGATGAAGCCCATGACCCCAGAGGAGGCTATCGAGCAGATGGAACTCCTTGGGCATGACTTCTTCTTGTTCTCGAACGCCGAGACGCAGCAGGCAAACGTCGTGTACCGTCGCCGTAACGGCGGTTATGGGCTCATCGAGCCCGAAGTGTGAAGGGGCGCTTGGAAATGCGCCAGGAAGTGAGAGGGGAGAGCGTGGCCGACGACCGGCAGTCACGACCGCGGGGCGCAGGAGACGCCATCCGCGTGCTGATCGTGGACGACCACGCACTGTTCCGTCGCGGGCTCGAGATGGTTCTCGAGCAGGAAGACGATGTCGAGGTCGTGGGCGAGGCCGGCGATGGCGCCGAGGCCATCGAGAAGGCCCAGGAGCTCATGCCCGATGTCGTCCTGATGGACGTTCGCATGCCTCGGAGGGGAGGCATCGAAGCGACACAGGCCATCAAGGACCTCATCCCCCATGCCAAGATCCTGATGCTGACCATCTCCGATGAGGAGGCGGACCTCTACGACGCCATCAAGGCGGGTGCGAACGGCTACCTGCTGAAGGAGATCTCCATCGAGGAGGTCGCCAACGCCATCCGCTCGGTCGCCAAGGGCCAGTCCCTGATCTCCCCATCGATGGCCTCCAAGCTGCTCGACGAGTTCGCCAGCATGGTCAAGCGGGCGGACGAGAAGCAGCAGCTCCCCACACCCAGGTTGACGGACCGTGAGATGGAGGTCCTCAAGCTGGTCGCCAAGGGCCACAACAACCGCGACATCGCCAAAGAGCTGTACATCTCCGAGAACACCGTGAAGAACCACATCCGCAACATCCTCGAGAAGCTGCACCTGCATTCGAGGATGGAGGCGGTCGTTTACGCGGTGCGTGAGAAGCTGCTCGAGATCAAATAGGCGTTGGCGTGGACCGTGTCCTCGCCGTCGATGTCGGTGGCACCAAGCTGGCCGCTGCCGTCGTGGACGCGGGTGCCCGAATTCTCAGCCGAGCCCGGGTCCCGTCCCCCCGCGGTACCGATCCGGGGGCGCTGTACGAAGCGCTGATCGCCTGTTGCGCTGCCGCGCTCAGGGGCGCGGACAGCCTGCCCGGCGAGCTCGATGGTATCGGCGTCTCCTGCGGGGGGCCGATGATCTGGCCCGCCGGGGAGGTCTCGCCGCTCAACATGCCGGCATGGCGCGGGTTTCCGCTCCGTGAGCGCCTCCTCCGGGAGTTCGAGGTCGAGCCGGTCCGCGTCCACAACGACGCCGTCGGCATCGCGGTGGGCGAGCACTGGAAGGGCGCTGGTGTCGGGACCGCCGATCTCCTCGGCATGACGGTGTCGACCGGCGTGGGCGGCGGGCTGATCCTCAATCGCCGGCTCTACCACGGGATCAGTGGGAATGCCGGCCATATCGGTCATGTCGTCGTCGAGCCGGACGGGCCCCGGTGCGCGTGCGGCGGTTACGGCTGCCTCGAGGCGGTCGCCGCGGGCCCCAACACCGTGCGGCGGGCCTTGGCGGAGGGCTGGCAGCCGGACGCGACCATGAAAGCCGACGGTGTCGGACTGGCCGCATCCGCCGCCGCCGGCAACAGCACCGCCATCCGCAATATCGAGCGAGCAGGTCGAGCTGTCGGCGTCGCCATCGCTTCCTGCGCGAACCTGTTGGACCTCGAGATGGTGGCGATCGGCGGTGGCTTCTCGCAGTCCGGGCCGCCGTTCTGGGACGCCCTCCACGAAGCCTTCGCGGTTCACGCCCGGATGGACTTCGCCGCCGCGTGCCAGGTCGTCGCCGGCAAGCTCGGCGGCGACGCCCCGCTGCTCGGCGCGGCGGCCTTCATCCTCGACGCCGACCGCTACGGCTGGGACATCCCGACACCACCCCGGCCCCTCTCCTCCCGCTGAAACTGAAACTGAAACGGGAACATCCGGTATGGGGAGGTTGCTGGCCCCGATGAGAGTCTCGACCTACGCGTGGCGCCGGCTCGACCTGGAGGGCATCAGCTTTGTTCGCGTCGAGGAAGGCGATGATCTGGTCCGGGTGGCGGGCCACGAGATCTGCGTCGAGGGCGTCGAAGCTTGGTCGACCCGGTTCACCATCGAACTGAACGGCCGGTGGGAGCACGACTGGACCGCGGTCGAGGTCACCGCTGCCGGCGGAACCGACGATCTACGGCTGGAGGGACTGCGGGACCGGGACTACGACGTCGTGGACATCGCCGGCAACCCGTTCACCAACGCCCTGGTCCTCCGATCCCACGACGTCCCCGTCGGTGGCGAGATCCAGGTCAGGGCGGCCTTCGTGGAGACACCAGCGCTCACCGTGCGACCCCTGACCCAGCGGTACCGGCGCCTCGCCGCGGACCGCTGGGAGTACGCGGACGACGAGTACGGCGCCTTCGAGATCACCGTCGACCCCGACCGCGTCGCCGTCGACTACCAGCGCTTGGCCACGCGGCTGGGCTGAGCCGTGTCGGAGGCTCCCGTGGTCGGCAACTTCCGGGAGCGCGCGGTCGTCCCGGGTGGCGTTCCGGGTGCCCGGGTGCGTATGGTGGCGGTGCGCCTTGACCTGCCGGCGTCGGCTCCGGCGAGCGCGCCTGTTTCAGGCGCCTGAGGCGGGCGCCCAGAGCGGCAGCAGGCTCGCTAAAATGAGAGGTCTTCACCCAATCTTTGCTCCAAATGACTGTGCAACCCGGCCGGGCGGGGACCTGCTCGGCCGGTTCTAAGGAGGCGCCCAAGCCGTGGTTCTGTCCAAGCTCCTGAGCGTCGGCTCGGGGAGAGATCTCCGTCGCGCGCAGGCGATGGTGGCTCCCATCAACGCGCTGGAAGCGGAGATGGAGGCCCGCTCGGACGCCGAGCTGCGAGAGCTGACCGATGTGTTCCGCCAGCGGCTGGAGGACGGCGAGGAGGATCTCGACGACCTGCTCCCCGAGGCGTTCGCTACGGTCCGGGAAGCGTCGCGCAGGATCCTCGGCAAACGGCACTTCGACGTCCAGCTGGTGGGTGGGGCCGCCCTGCACTGGGGGCAGATCGCCGAGATGCGCACCGGTGAGGGCAAGACGCTGGTGGCCACGCTTCCCGCCTACCTGAACGCCCTGACCGGTGAGGGCGTGCACATCATCACGGTCAACGACTACCTGGCCAAGCGCGACGCCGAGTGGATGGGCGCCATCTACCGGTTCCTCGGCCTCGAAGTCGGCGTGATCCTGGCCACGATGACGCCGTGGGAGCGGCGGCCCAACTACGCCGCCGACATCACCCACGGCACCAACAACGAGTTCGGCTTCGACTACCTGCGGGACAACATGGCGCTGTCCACCGACGAGCTGGTCCAGCGCGGCCACAACTTCGCCATCGTGGACGAGGTCGACTCGATCCTCGTGGACGAGGCGCGGACCCCGTTGATCATCTCCGGCCCGGCCGAGCAGGGCGCCCGCTGGTACCAGCAGTTCGCCCGGATCGCTCCGAGGATGCGGCGTGACGTCCACTACGAGGTGGACGAGGGCAAGCACACCGTGGCGATCAACGAGGAGGGTGTGGCGACCGTCGAGCAGACGTTGGGCATCGAGAACCTCTACGACTCGTTGAACACGCCCCTGGTGCAGCACCTGCAGAACGCGGTCCGGGCGAAGGAGCTGTACAAGCGAGACCGGGACTACATCGTCCGTGACGGTGAGGTGCTCATCGTGGACGAGTTCACCGGCCGAGTGCTGGAGGGCAGGCGGTACTCCGAGGGGCTGCACCAGGCGATCGAGGCCAAGGAAGGCGTGCGGATCAAAGAGGAGAACCAGACCTACGCCACCATCACGCTGCAGAACTACTTCCGGCTGTACGACAAGCTGGCGGGGATGACGGGTACGGCCAAGACCGAAGAGGCGGAGTTCAACCACATCTACAAGCTCGGTGTGGTGGAGGTCCCGACGAACCAGCCGATCCTGATCGGGACCGTCTCGATCGAGAAGTCGGAGCGGGTGGCGCGCATGCTGGACCGGCGCGGCATCAAGCACAGCGTGCTCAACGCCAAGCACCACGAGCGTGAGGCGCACATCATCGCGCAGGCTGGGCGGCTGGGCGCGGTGACGGTCGCGACCAACATGGCCGGGCGTGGTGTGGACATCATGCTTGGCGGCAACGTGGAGTACCTGGCGCAGGAGTCGCTGCGGGTCAACGGCATGGACCCGGACGAGGTGGATCCCGAGGCGTGGAGCCAGGCGCTGCAGTCCGAGGTCGAGATCAAGACCGGGGAGGTCGCCGCCGAGCACGACAAGGTCGTGCAGCTCGGCGGACTGTGCGTGCTTGGGACCGAGCGACACGAGTCCCGGCGGATCGACAACCAGCTCCGTGGTCGCTCCGGCCGGCAGGGTGACCCTGGCGAGTCCAGGTTCTTCCTGTCCCTCGAGGATGACCTCATGCGGATGTTCGCCACCAAGACGGTTGCCAGCCTGATGGACCGGTTGAGCCTGCCCGAGGACGTGCCGATCACGCACCGGCTGGTGACCCGCGCGATCGCCAACGCGCAGCGGCAGGTGGAGTCGCAGAACTTCGAGCGACGCAAGAACGTCCTCAAGTACGACGAGGTCATGAACCGGCAGCGCGAGGTCATCTACGACACGCGTCGCCGCCTCCTGGAGGGCGAGGACCTCGGCGACCAGACCCGCGTCTTCCTGACCGACGTGGTCTCCAACGTCTTCGCGCAGTACGCGCCTCTCGGTGTCTACCCGGAGGAGTGGGACCTCGACGGCCTGTTCACTACGTTGGGCACGATCTATCCCGTCGCGGTGAACAAGGACGAGATCGACCTGACGATCGTCGACCACGCGGAGCTCGAGGCGCTGCTGCTGGAGGACGCCGAGCGCGCTTACAAGGAGCGGGAGGCCGAGCTGGGGCAGGAGCTGTTGGCCGAGCTCGAGCGTGCCGTGCTGCTCACCGTGCTGGACCGGCACTGGCGCGAGCATCTTTACGAGATGGACTACCTGCAGGAGGGCATCGGCCTTCGTGCCATCGGCCAGCGGGACCCGCTGGTCGAATACCAGCGCGAGGCCTTCGACATGTTCCAGGGTCTGCAGGAGACCATCAAGCGTGAGGCCGTGGCGTACGTGTTCAACGCCTCGGTCGAGGTCGCGGAGCAGGCGGACGAGCGGCGCCAGTCCGCCGCCGACAGCGGCGTCCGGCTCTCGTCCGCGTCGACCGAGGACGAGGCGCGTGCCGCCCAAGGCCAGACTCGCCGACAGAAGATCGGGCGCAACCAGCCGTGCTGGTGCGGCTCCGGCAAGAAGTTCAAGGCCTGCCACGGGGCCCCCGGCGCGCAGAACTAGGCCCGCAGCCGACCTGGCGCCTGTGGCGACCCCACTCGACCTTTGGGTGGGCGCCGCGATCGCCTGGTGACGCACGTCAGTACCTCAATTCGGTGACGAGCCAGCGTCCGCTGCATGCGTCGAGTCGCATGGCCACCGGCCGGACTCTGGGTCCTCGCTGAACGACGGCGACGGTGTTCGCCAACCCCGGGACCAGTTCCTGGAAGTGCACACGGAGAAGGTCGCTGCTCCTGGGGAGCAGGCCGCCGTGCCGTTGCACCTGGTTCTCGAGCACGTCCCACAGCTCCGGTGAGAACACTCGCTCGAGCTGTGCCGCGCTCCGCCGTCCGGCCTCGACCTCGAACAGCGCAAGGGCGATCTCCTTGGCGACCTCCGCTGGCGAGGGGAGATGCTCTCGAGCCGCTCGTCTGGCCGCCGTCCGCTGTGCCTCGACCGCCTCCTGCGCCCGCCGCTGCCGTTCGCCCCCCACCGTCTGGCCGAATCCCTCCGGTGCCGCCGCGCCAGGGGTGTCCCCGACGGGCAGGCGGCTCTGCATATCCGGCGGCTCGACTCCATCTGAAGCCTCCGCCTCGGGCGGACGAGATTCCTCCGCAGTTGCCGGCGCGAGCGATGCGACTCCCGAGCTTGTTGGCATGCCACACCTCACTTCGTAACTCTGTATAGCGTTCGTTTGCTTCGGTTTGCCTATGGTAGCGCTGACCTGATGACAGCTTGGGTTGTCCACAAGGGGGATGAGGGAGCGACGCCCGGATTGATGCATGCGCGGTGGGATGAGGGGGAACGGTGGCCACTGGGGGATTGGCCCGGTCGCGGCGTCGACGGCCGTGGGAACTAGTTGCCTGACGGGGCCGGATCGCCTGGCCGCTCGGCGGCGGCTGCGAGACAGGTCATCAGCATCTCCGTGACTGCGTCGCGCGAGGCGTGTCGAGCAGTGGCCCTCGGAGGGAGGTACCGGGGGTCCCCAGCTCTCGCGAGCCCGAGTGCGGCGGCTCCGGTGAGCACGGTGGCGCTCCAACCGGCCTCTCGGGCCTGCACCGCGTAGCGCCGAGCGACTCGACCCAACCCGGAGCCCGAGGACGATGCCAGCACAACCCCGGCGGTGAGCGCCCATTCGGTATCGGGCTCGGTGAGGGGGCCGCGCGGCTTCCAGGCCCGCTGGCATCGCCACGCGCGGAACACCGTGGCTCCGCCCGGAGGTGGCGGGAGTGACTGGAGACCGCTATGCCCGGCGAGCGCCACCACCGCCTGTGCGGACACGCCAGCGCGTCCGATGCACGTCAGGACGACTCCGGCCCCAGACTGCCAGGCGGGGACGCCGGCGTCGTGCGTGCGCCTTCGGCGATACCCGAGCGCCAGGCCGCGTTCGCTTGCCCCGCGCAGATGGGCCAGGACAACCTGCCGGGGCAACGGATCGAGCCCGGGCTCTGGGTTCGATGGAGCCAGGTGGAGGCGTGGGAGCGGTGGGCCGACGCCCGCGATCGAGTCGACCTCCCGCATGGCGGTGCCGAGCGCATGTACCAAGGGCTGGCACGGGCCGGCGGCACGGGCAAGCAGCAGGCCTTGTGGCGCGGGGGCGTCGCCCGATGACGTGAGGGGCCACTCGATGGTGAGCGCCAGCTCGATCGCCCAACCCGGGATCAAGGCTCCGGCATCCGTGCGATACGCATGCCAGCCGGACCGGGACCGCCTGGGCAGTGTCCACCGGGCCATGGGCTCCTGCCGCCACCGCCGTTCGACCGCCCATGGCATCTGGACCGCGTGCTGAGAGGTCGTCAGCGGCACCAGCCCAGGCGGTCCGGGGACGGGCTCCTGGGACAGTTCCGGCAGCGGTACGGCCCTTCCGCCTTGCGCGGTCATGGCGCGCCCCCTGCGTCGACTTCCCGGACAGTGGGGGTGCCGGCGCCAGGGCGGAAGAAGACCCGCACCGGCAGGAGATACTCGACTCCAGGGACCGCCGGCCTGGCGCGAACCAGCACCTGGGCGGTAGGCGTCTCGGGCGGCCCCGCTGGTCGGATGGAGGTGATCCCGACAGGCCGCCAGCCGTCCGGGAATGGACGGACCGCTGGGGCGGCGCCCCCACCGAGCCTCACGAGCGTGGCCCGATCCCCGTTGAGCACGGCCGCCACCGCCAGGCCGGCGGCAACGGCCGTGGCGCGCGCCAGCGCTGTCGGCAGTGCAACCGGTCGGGCGGTGAGTCCGGGATCGATGGGTAGAGCCACCGGCCGCGGGATGCCGCCAACGGCGATCCCCTTGGGCCCGCCGACCAGAGGCACGACGAAGGCGACCGTTCCGCCATCCTGCGCCGGGCCGTCGTGTATGCGGAGGAGATGAGCGAGCACGGTCACCTCCATACCGCCCTTCGTCGCCTGCACGCCGGCCGGCAGGACCAGGTCCGTGGACTGAGAAATGCCCCTGTCAGGGACGACGCCGTCATCCAGGTCGACACCCCTGGCCAGGTAGCGCTCGACCCGGCCAGGCCGCTCGGCTCGCCGACCATCCACTGTGAGGTATTCGCGCAGGAATGTCGCTGCCGTGGCCATGCCGATCTGGCCCTCCGTCGAGTCCGGAGACCCTGAGCTCTGAGGATCGGGCGATGACCGGACCGGCGCATTGCTCGATCCTGACCCTTCAGGGGCGGCCGGCGTCGGCAGGACGCCGTGCAATGCGGCAATGCCGATCAGCGCCCAGAGCACCACGCGGGCGACGATGCGGACCGGGCGACCCGGTGGCGGTAGTGGCGGCGACGAATCCGGGTCCGACGTTCGCAGCGCGTCGGGGCTGCTGGTGAGTGGTGGGGCCGGCATGGCTCTCTTCCTCTTGGTCGGCGATGCCTCCGTTAGCTTTCGTTTACCTTCGTTTACTTACCACCGGCGGATGTGACGGTCAACTCGTCAAGGAGACTTGTGGACGACCGCCCAAGCAGATGGACAGGGTTCGGCGGCCGTCAGCCGATGCGCGTCGCCGTGAAGGGCAGAGGTCCTGGGATCGTCCCGCGATGCCCGGGACCGGCCGGTTTGTGCGGTACAGGCCTATGTGGCTAGGCTCCGTTCGATGAGCGAGCCCGAACCGTCACCAGCCATTCGCCGCCTCTTCGAAGAACTCGAAGCCGAGTTCGAGGCGAGCCTCCGTCGCGAGGCGGAACAGCAGACAGTGGCTGCCCTGCGCGCTCAGGCTGCCGAGACACTGCTCTGGGAGGCCTTGGCTCGGCGGGTTGGCAGCGAGGTTGCCGTACAGGCTGGCCCTCGGTGGTTCCGCGGCACGCTGGTCGCCAGCTACCCGGACTTCTTCGTCGTCAGGGACGGGGCGACCCGCGCCCAGTACCTGGTTCGCCTGGGTCCGGCGGTCTCGGTGAGCCTCCCGGTCGAGCAGCAGGCCCTCCGCCTGCTCCCGTCTCCGCCCCGGTACCGCTTCATTCTTGCCCTACGCGAGCTTGCCCGTCGTCGGGAGCCAGTCCGACTGGAGCTCGCCGATGGCAACGAGACGGCGGGAACGATCGAGGTCGTCGGGAACGACCATCTCGAAATCGCCGAGCACCACCTGGGGGAGGCTCGTCGTCAGACGGCGCTCACCGGAAGGCGCCTCCTGGCCCTGGCAGCGGTCGCGGTGGTCACGCTTCTTCCGGACTCCCGGTGAGCGGATGCGCGATCGCCCATTGGCGTGTCTTCTCGTGCATTCGTTCGATGTAGTCGTCGAGCTGAAGGCGATCGACCCGCCAGACCCCCCGCCCTCCGAGCTTGATCGCCGGGAGCTCACCACTGCGCACCAAGGCGTAGACCTGTGCGATCCGCACGTTGAGGATCGTCGCGACGTCTTCGAGCGTGTAGAAGCGCGGCTCGACGCCCGGCGTTGGCATACGACCTCCTGGAGTGGTTGGGCATGGGCACTGGCGGACGGCATGCCAGGGCCATGGACCGGTTGCAAGACTTGTCCACAATAACAAAGATTCCGTTTGCCTTCAATAGCTTCTAGGCGCATCCTCTTGCTCTGCATTGGTCCCCGAAGGATGCGCTACGAATGGATGGCAGTGAGTAAAATGTCCATATCTGCTGATTTGCTCAGCAACCGCCGTTCGCGGCATGTTTGCGCGACCCCTACTGCACACGAACGAGGGGGCGTTGTCGCTGAATAGCTCAAATCCTGCCCCCGTGGCCTCCCCCGCCACGCCAACGGCAGCCCGGCTCGAGACCGCGAGCTGGATCAACCTGCGCTCTGTGCTCGGACTCGTGCTCGTCTTCGGCGCCGTGTTCGCGGGCACGGTCGTGCTCCAGCGGGCCCAGCACCTCGTCCCGATCTACGCGGCGACCCGTGACCTCCCCTCTGGCGTGCCGCTCTCGAACGACGATCTCGCGCTCGTCCAGGTCCGACTGCCGGCGGCCGAGCTTGGACGCTATCTCCGGCCTGACAATGGCACGTCCGTCACCGGCAAGATGCTCACCGCACCGTTGCGACAGCACATGCTGGTTCCGGCGGATGGCCTGGTTGCCTCGGGCGAGCAAGCCGGCATGGTCGAGCTTGCCATCAACGTCGATCCCGGCGACATGCTGCAGGGACTGCGTCCTGGTGACCATGTGCAGATCCTGGGCGCCTACTCGGACGGGGTCCGCCAGGGAGCGGCTCAGGTGCTGGTCGATTCCGCCGAGGTCGTGCGGATCCTCGAGGAGTCCGGAGGCCTCGCCACCGGCCATCGTGAGAGCGGCGTTCAGGTTCGCCTGTCGGGCGAGCGCAGCGCGTCGGTCGCCGCCGCCATCGCGGGCGGGCGCGTGTTCATCGT
>WNGA01004101.1_pt1 | contig 23956 bp, 15 predicted proteins | sample 5400061 | NCBI WGS metagenome assembly WNGA01 (sample SAMN13153366, study PRJNA577476) | soil metagenome | isolation source: 100 cm soil or saprolite under grassland replicate 2 | place: USA:California | collected 2016-06-15
TGCCGTGAGCGCGCTGCGCGCGCTGCGGCGGTTCGGGGCGCTCCTCGGCGAACGCGTGCTCGTCATCGGCGCCTCCGGCGCGGTCGGCTGGTTCGCGATCCAGCTCGCCCGGCTCGCCGGCGCGGAGGTTACCGCGTGCGTGCGGTCCTTGGAGCGAGGCGCCGGGTTGCGCGAGCTTGGCGCGACCGACGTGGTGACTGACCTCGCGCACGTGAAAGGTCGCTTCCGCGGCGTCATCGATAACGTCGGTGGCAGTCAGCTCGTGCAGGCGTTCCAGCTGTTGAACGAAGGTGGCTCCGTACAGACGCTCGGGTCGATGTCGGGAGAGCCGGCGGTGTTCCCGCCGTACGGCACCCTGGGCCCGCGGCGCGCCATCGAGAGCTTCTGGGCCGGCAGCCAGATGAGCGCGGATCTCGGCTACGTGCTCGGGCTCGCGGCCGCGGGGCGGCTCGAGCTGACTGAGGGGCCGCGCCACGACTGGACCGACATCGAGCGCGTCGCGACGCAGCTCGCGGAGTCGCCCCGGGCGGCGAGGGCGATCATGTGGGTGCATCGCAATTGATCGGCGGGCGCCGCGCGGGCCTTTCGCCTTCGGCGAGCTGCTCGATCGCCGGCGAGGTTCTCACGGCGGCGGTTCGCGCACATCCGTGGACGGTCACCGGCCCATGCTCTGCCGCCTCGCGCTGGAAACCGGAGTGCGCAACCGCGAGCGAGAGCGTGGCGCTCGAGAGCGGACATGCTTTCACCGAGAATGCCGAACGCCGGCTGCGCCGCCACGCCGCCTCCACCGGGATCAGCCGACGGGCGCGGACTGCTGCGGACGGGTGCGGAGTCGGAGGGCGCTGGAAACGACTGTGGCTCAGGGCTGTTGTGGGGATCCGCGTGTCCCGTCGCCCTGTTAGCATGAGCCGCCGCAGCAGGTTCAAATCCCTTTTCCCGCTCCATCTGTTCACCCAACCCCCGGTTCTCCGGGGGGTTTCCTTTCCCCCAGTCATCGAGGACGGTTCCCTCTTCCGCTCGACCTTCAAGGTCGCGTTTGCTGGGCGTTTTTCGCATCGCTGCGAACCCCGCCTCCACGCCGCCTCCACCGGTTCGCGTGAGGAGCCGAAGCGACCTCCGCCCTTCTCCATGGCCGTCCTGCGAGGATGCATCGACGACGCCCTGCGGAGCCTGAACCCGGGCGTGCCGACCGTTGCGGATCCAAGCCCGATTCGGTGCAGTGGGCGATTTCAAGGAGCATGTAGGTCCGCTCGATGACGGCCGCGAGGTCGGGCCCCTTCCAGTAGGGCTGGATCCAGCGAAGCCGCTGATCGGTCCAGCTCGTGGCGGCCCTTCGCCAGTGCCCGCGGACCATGAATCGCCGGAGGACCTCGTACGCGTATCACCTGGGTCCGACGCGGGACTCGCAGCCAGATTTCGCCTTGATTTCGCCTTCGCAGAGATGATCCGCTTGGACCGGAATCCGCACTTCGACCCGAAGTGCACCAGCAACACCGCGGGAGCGCCACGCGCGCCCAGCTAGCCTCGCCTGCCGAGCCGCTCTATGATCAAGGCGTGACGCGTGACGAGGTCCAGCGTCGACTCTCCGAGCAGCGAGCCGAGCTCACGAAGCTCGGGGTTCGCTCTCTCGACATCTTCGGTTCTGTAGCCCGCGGCGAGTCCACACCGGACAGCGACGTGGACCTGCTCATCGACTTCGACCGGCCCATCGGACTCTTCCACTTCTTCCGGGTTCAGCGGCGGCTGGAACAGATCCTCGGCTGCCGCGTGGACCTGGTCATGCGGGAGGCCGTGAAGCCGCAGCTCCGCGACCGGATCTTCCGCGAGGCTGTCCGTGCCACCTAGAGAGTGGCGCCTCCTCTGACGCGGGTCGTCTTCACCCTGAAGCGACGTCGCCGATGCGGGGGTTATGCGCGGCGCGAGTGGGTCGCCCGAGGTCTTTGCCGTCGAGGACGGCCGTCGAGTCCTCGATGAGGTACATGCGCTGCGGCATGAGGATTCCGTTGTGCCCGCTGGGCATCGGGCCTCGACAGCCTGAGGTTTCCCATGCCGAGCACCCGGCGGGCCAGCAGCTCGCGGGCTCGAAGCCGCGGAGCAGGACGCCACGTCGCAGCTCCCGGCGCCCCCTCGCCACGCCGCCGCGTGGCGAGCTTCCGTCAGCGGCTCTGCCCCTTCACCCGGACGCTCCCCACCTTGAGCCGCACGGTCTCGCTCGAGCCGACGCGTCCCAGCGAGTACGCCTTCGCGACGAGCGTCATCGTCCCCGACGTGCCCGTCGTGTCCCACGTGAACGAGTACGGCGCGACCGTGTCGGTTCCGTACAGCACGCCGTTCACCCACAGCTCGACCTTGGTGATCGGGTTCCCGTCCGTGGCCGTCACGTTCACCGGGACGATCCCCGAGACCGTGGAGCCCTTCAGCGGTGAACTGATCGCGGTCGCCGGGGCGAGGTTGTCCAGGGTGAAGAACACCCTCGGGCTCGTGGCGGTGACGCGGTAGTTGCCGGGCGTGCCCTCCAGGCCCGACGCCAGGATCGAGTACTCACCATCGGGGTAGGACCCGTCCCCCGAAGCCCACGTCGTGGTGGCGACCCCGCCCTGAGGCGGGGCCGTGCCGACGTAGCGCGTCGTGGTCGGATCGGCCTCCGGCGTGACCCAGAAGTCGACGAGCGCGAAGTTGCTGTTCGCCGACACGGCGGCGCTCACGGTGACGGTCCCGCCAACCGTCGCCGCCGCAGCTGGGGCGGTGACCGAGAGCATCGGCACCGGGTTGTCGACGTTGACGTAGACGGGCGCGCTCGTGCTCACGTTGCCGAGCGAGTCGTACGCCTTCGCCTCGAGCGTCTTCTGGCCGCCCGAGGCGGTGGTCCAGAGGATCTCCCACGGCGCGGCGGTGTCGATGCCGTAGAGCTGCCCCGAGACGTACAGCTCGACCTTGAGGACGCCGTCGGGGTCGGAGGCCGAGATGCTGACCGGCACGGTGCCGCTGACGGTCGCGTACTGCGGCGGCGACAGGATCGAGACGCTCGGCGCCGAGCCGTCCACGTAGACCGTGACGTAGTCGCTCCCCTTCACGTTGTTGCTCGTATCGTACGCCTGCGCGAAGAGGGTGTGCGCTCCGGGCGCGAGGCCGCTCGTCGCCCAGGTGACCTGGTACGGCGCGCTCTGGTCCGAGCCGAGCAGCCTCGAGTCGGCAAAGAACTCGACGCTCTGCACGGCGACGTCATCGGTCGCATCGGCCGTCACGGTCACGGTGCCGCTGACGTGCTCACCGGCCGCGGGCGACACGATGCGGACGGTGGGCGACTCCCCGTCGATCGCGAAGATCGTGACGGGCTCACTCGTGGCGACGTTTCCCGAGACGTCGCGCGCCTGCGCCACGAGGACGTGCGTGCCGAGGACGAGCGGGTCGTACAGCGCGTAGTAGGGCGCGGTCGCATCGGCCGCGAAGACAACGCCGTCCGCGAGGAGCTCCACCTGCTCGATCACGGCGGCGTTCGTCACGGCGACGGTGACGCTCGTGGAGCCGCGGATCGTCTGGCCGTCGGCCGGAGCCGTGATCGCGATGGTCGGAGGCGGCCCGCTCGCGGGCCGGACGGCGAACACGAGGTCGTCGTGGTCGTCGTACGGCCCCGCCGTGCAGGCCGCCGCGCTGCCGGACTGGCGGAGCACGGCGCGGACCACCTGGGTGGCGCCGGCCGGGAGCACGATCTTCGGGATGAGGGTCTGGGCTCCCTGCTGATAGATCGCGTATGTCCCGACGAAGTTCCACTGTGGCGCGCTCGCGTCGCCCGCCGTGTAGAGGTCGACCCGGTCGGACGCGTAGGCGGCGCCCGCCCAGAGCTTCACGGACACGGCGACGGTCGCGCCCTCCGTGAGCTCGGTCCCGTCGAGGGTCGCCACCTTCAGCTCGTCGATCGACTCGTCCACGTGGAAGGTGCCAGCGGCGCCGTCGGCACAGCCGTCGATCGCGTTCGGCTGGTTCGGCTCCGGACCGACCGGACCGCGGCCGGCGAGGAACGGCCCGGACGTGCACGACGCCGACGGGTTGGCGCAGGCCGGCGCCCCGAGCATGGGGTCGTACTCCGCCGTCCCGACGTTCCTGACCGTCACGCTCACCCAGCGGTGTCCACGGCGTTCTCGAAATCGAACGCGTGCGCGACGATCGCGTGCGGCCCGTTCGTCCAGCCCGCCGTGTCCCAGACGATCGAGTACGGCGGATAGCGGTCGACGCCGATCGAGACGCCGTCCACGAGGAAGCGCACGCCGTACACGGAGACGTCGTCGCTCGCGGTCGCCGAGAGCGTCACCGCCCCGGCGAGCACCGCGTCCGGAGCCGGGGACGCGAGCGCTACGGTCGGAGGCGCGGTGTCCCGCGGCCCCGCCACGATGAACGCGTTGAAGAGGAGCCGGTCCGGCGAGCCGCCCACGAGGCCGGTGACGACGGCGGCGGTGGCGTTCCCCGTGAGCGCCGCCTGGACGTCGGCGGGCGTGGCGAAGGGGTTCGCCTGGAGGTACTGCGCCGCGGCGCCAGCGACGTGCGGGGTCGCCATCGACGTCCCCTGCTTGTACTCGACAGCCGTGTCGCTCAAGTACGACGTGGAGAGGATGTTCACGCCCGGCGCGAACACTTTCACGCAGCTCCCCTGGTTCGTGAAGTACGCGGTGGCGTCGCTGCTCGTCGTCGCGCCGACGGTGATCGCCTCGGGCGCGCGCGCCGGTGAGTACCCGCACGCGTCGACGGCGTCATTGCCGGCGCCGACCGCGTAGGTCACGCCGGAGGCGACGGAGTTGTGCACCGCCAGGTCCATCGACGACGACGCGCCGGCGATGAGGCTCATGTTCGCGACCGCTGGGCCGTCGTGGTTCGCCGTGACCCAGTCGATGCCCGCGATGACGCCGGAGACGGTCCCGGTCCCGCCGCAGGCGAGGACGCGGACCGCGACGAGCGTCGCGTCCTTCGCGAGGCCGTAGGTTCTGGCGCCGATCGTGCCGGCCACGTGCGTGCCGTGCCCGTTGCAGTCGTTCGTGCCGTTGCCGTCGCCGATCGCGTCGTAGCCCGGGACGGCGCGGCCCTCGAACTCGACGTGCGTCATGCGGATGCCGGTGTCGAGCACGTACACCTTCACGCCCGCGCCGGTCGCGGCCCAGCTGTACGCGCCGTCGAGCGGCAGCGCGCGCTGGTCGACGCGGTCGAGGTTCCAGGGCGCGCCGTCCTGCGCGCCGCTCACGTGGACCTCGCCGTCCTCCTCGACGAACCGGACGCGCGGATCTTCCGAGAGGGCGCGGACGCGCGCGGCGGGGATGAGCGCCGCGAACCCGCGGAGCGCGTGCGTGTACGTCCACAGCACGCTCCCGCCGTGGTCGCGCGCGAGCTCCGTCGCGACAGCGGGCACGTCCCCGGCGCGGTCCTCGAGGACGACGATGTACTGATCGTTCACTGGCCGTGTGGCGAGCAGTAGCTTCGAGCTGCTCGGGCGGGCGGTCGAGCTCTCCTTGGAGCAACCGGCGGCGGCGAGCGTGACGGCGAGCCCCGCGAGCGCACCGATGGTACGGACGGACATGGCGTGTACCCCCCGAGGGGACATTGCCCGTCAGGCGAGCGAACGAGCGTGCGGCATGGTGTCACGCCCGTCGAGGGGCGCGCGGCGGTCAGCGCCAATCGTCCGCCGCGCGAGCGAGCGCGCGGCGTCAACCTCGCATCCGAAGAAGAGCCGCGACGCTCGTAACGTGAAATGAGCTGGACCTCACATGGGCGAGCCAATAAACGCGACCGAGGAATGCGACGGTAGATCGAGGGCTTGAGCCAACAGTGAAGATCCTCGAGCAGGTGGGCATCGCGCTTGGCGAGCCATACTCGAGTCAGGAAACCCCGTCGGACGTGAAGTCAGCGACGAGCGCGTGTTCGACGGACCATTTCAACGCCGGAAGCTTCACCCGCACCACGTCGATGGCCCGCTGAATGCTCGGCTTCGAAGAGGCTGACGCGAGCAGGATCGCGCAGAGCGTGGAGCGCATCGACATGTGGTACTTCGCTCCGCACCCCGCAGCGTCTCGCGCACCCGCGCGGCCGCCGACAAGCGCCCCGCAACGCGGTGACCGAGGATCCCGCCTACGAGATGCAGATGAGGCGCAGCCGCACCTCGCGGGTGTTGGCGTCGTGCGCCGCCGTCGTTCAGGCGGTGGCGGTACTCGAGATCCCTGGGCGCGCCCCCTTCGCCCGGTCGCCTGTCGAGGTGATTCCGGGCGGAGGGAATCACGGGGCGCCCGCGAGCAGCTCCTTCGCGCGCTGCAGCCACCGGCGTTCGTCGGGCGCGTCATAGGCTCCGGGTGCCCGGGCGACCGTCTCCTCGAGCAAGGCGCTTGCCTCCTCCGGCCTGCGCTCACGGCGGTACAGCTCCGCCAGATACACGCGGCTTCGCACGTTCGCGGGGTTGACCGAGAGCGCCTTCCTGAGCAGCGCCTCGCTCTTGACTGCGTCGTACTTCGGCCAGGGCATCACGAAGTACAGGCGGCCCAGCATCGTCTCCATCGTGCCATGCGCATACGTCGGCGCCAGCTCGCCGGCGCGGGCGAGGCGCTCCTTGAACTCCGCCTCGAGGCCCGCCGCGAACGACCTCATCATCCCGATGCCGAGGGAGTAGTTCGCGATTCCCGCGGCCGCGTAGAAGTGGCCTTCGACGCTCCGCGGGCTCAGCTCACGAGCTTGGTCCCCGTACACCCAGGCGCGGTGACCGAGATCGGCCTTCGTCTGTCCGTCGATGGTGAGATCCTCAGCGAGCCACGAGTAGTAGCGCGCGAGCCGCCAGAGCACGCCGTAGTGTCGAGGCACGAACTCCGCGGCCCGGGCGAGCCGGGCGCGAACACCGTCCAGCTCGCCCGTTTCATCTCGACGCTCCCACGACCGGTCCACCTCCGCGAGGAGCGCCTCGACGTCGCGGATGACCGAGGGCGACCGCGCGACCGCGGCAACTGCCTTGACGTCGCCGGGGACGAGCTCGGCGCGGCGACGCCAGGCCTCCTCCGCAGTCAGGAAGTCCCCACGTCGCTCCGACATCCTCGCGAGCTGCTCGTAAGCCACCGGGTCGTCGGTGATGTCGAAGACGGCGATCGAGTACCCCGGCAGCGCCATCGGTGGTCGGCCGCGGAGCCAGGCGTGCGTCTCCGCGTCCTCCGCCGCGTCCTCGAGATTGGAGAGAGACACCGCGAGGAGCTCCTTCCCGTCAGCGCTCGCGCCGTCGCGGCGCGGGTGCTTCCCGAAGCCGAGGCCGCGCACCAGGCGATAGTCGGGGACCCCGTGCGCCGCCGGGAGGCCGGTGCCGAAGTAATCGAGCCAGAGCCGCCGCAGGCGCACGCCGCGGAGGAAGTCGGCCAGGTCCGGGATGCCCTGTCCCCAGTCCACGTTGGAATCGGCGAGCAGGCGGTGGAGGCGCGTGGGTCCCCCAGCGGCCTCATTCGCGTAGGCGATCTCGCTCGGATGCACGCGCGCGACGCCGATGCCGAGCCAGAGGAGAAGACCGGCCGCGAGCGCCTGGCCGCGCCACTCGCGCGCGAGGCGCGACAGCGCGTACCCGCCGGCGATCGCGAGAAAGGGCACCGCGGGAAGCACCTGCCGCACGCCGATGCAGACATGGCTCTGGAGGGCCGCCGCGAAGAGCAGCGCCGGCACGCCGAGCACGGCGGCAGCGAGCGCGGGCGTGCGCCGCCCCCGCGCCGCGAGAAGAACGGCGCCCGTGGCGCTCGCCGCGAGCGCCGGGATCGGCGTCTTCACGAGCCACGCGGCCGGGTAGTACCACCACCAACCGGTCGACGAGCGGAGCCCGAACGCGAACGCGAAATGGCCCGCCGCGTTGTGCTTCCGCTGCTCGTCGAAGGCGCGCCACCAGACCCGGGGGCCCTCCGGGAGGCACAGGACGGTGAGCACGGCGGCGCCGATCGCGAGCACGGCGAGGAGCCGCCGCCACGGGACTCCGGCGGCTTGCCGCGCGAGCCTCGGGGCGACCGCAACGACGAGGAGCGCCGGAACGAGCACCACGGCCGAGACCTTCACGGCGAGCGCGACGCCGAGCGCGAGGCCGGCAGCGCCGATCCACGCCGCGCGCCCGGTCTCGAGGGCGCGCCACCCGATGAAGGCCGCGGCGAAGAGGGTCGCGGCGAGCAGGACGTCGAGCGTCGCGAGCCCGGCGTGACCGATCGCGAGCGGATCGAGCGCGTAGAGCGCGACCGCGAGCACGCCCGTCGCGCTCCCGAACGCGAGCGACGCGACCGCGAAGATGCCGAGGCAGAGCGCCATCGACGCCACCGCCACGACGATCCGCGCCCGGAGGAGGAGCGCTGGAGCGCGTCCGGGGTCGGCGTACAGGAGCCCCCGGCCGAGGTCCCACTCGTCACGCTCCGAGAAGCCGGGAACCGCATCGAGGGCGGGCAGCCGGGCGCCGAGCCACGCGGCTCCGAGCAGGAGCTTGCCGAGCGGTGGGTGCTCGACGTTGACGTCGGGCTGTCGAGAGACGAGGCGCGCGTACCCTGCGGCCGGGTAGACCACCTCGTCGACGGTCGCGGAGTGGCGCGACGCACCGTGAAGAACGAGGGCCCCGTGGAGCGCTGTCAACGCGAGGCCAGCGATCCAGCTGCGGCCTCGAAGGACGCTTCCTGGTTCGAGCACAATATCGTTTCGAGCCGCGCCGACTCGAAGAGATTCGAAACGAAACCAGCTTGCAGGTCAAACGCCGGTCATTCTTGGGCGAATTTCTCCCGAAGCGAAGATCACTCTTTCGCTACACCCTTTCGTGAACCCTTTCCCGGGAGTGCGGCTCCAAGGCTCGTGGAGAGTCCTGAAGCTCGTGTGAGTCGCTCCGCTTGGGGGGAATCGTGACGCACAGGAACATCGCGGTCATCGGGATGGGTTGTGTCTACCCGGGCGCGCTCTCGCCGGAGGAGCTCTGGGAGAACGTGCTCGCGGGTCGGCGCGAGTTCCGGCGCTTGCCGGACGAGCGCATGCCGATGCGGGACTACTACGACGAGGACCCCTCCGCACCCGGCAAGACCTACGGCGCGCAGATGGCGGTGATCACGCGGTGGCGCTTCGAGCCGACCGAGTTCGGGATCCCGCCGGTCACGGTCCGGACGTCGGACGTGACCCATTGGCTCGCGCTGCACACCGCGCGCGAGGCGCTGCGCGACGCAGGTATCGATCTCGAGCGCGCGGACAGGACCCGCATCGGCGTCGTGCTGGGCGATAGCGGCGGCGAGTTCACGCGCAGCCACATCCTTCGCAACCGCTGGCCGTTCGTGGAGCGCGCGGTCCGCCGCGCCGTCGCGAAGACCCTCCGGGGCGCCGCGGCCGACGCGCTCGTCGCGGCGATCCGCCATTTCTACGAGGGGCCGCTGCCCGCGATCAACGAGGACCACCTCGCCGGCAACATGACGAACGTCACCGCGGGGCGCCTCTGCAATCACTTCGATCTTCGAGGCGGCGGGTACACCGTGGACGGCGCGTGCGCTTCCTCGCTGCTCGCGGTCGCGCACGGATGCAACGCGCTCGCGAACGGCGAGCTCGACCTCGTCCTCGCCGGCGGCGTGGACGTTAGCCTGGACCCGTTCGAGATCGTCGGGTTCGCCAAGACCAAGGCCCTCGCGAAGGACGATATCCGCCCGTACGACGCGCGCGGTGCAGGCATGATCACCGGCGAGGGGTGCGGGATCGTGGTGCTCGCGCGCGAGGACCAGGCGCGCGCGGCGGGTCACCGGCCCCGCGCGCTCGTGAAGGGGTGGGGGATCTCGTCCGACGGCAGCGGCGGCATCACCGCGCCGAAGGTCGAGGGGCAGATGCTCGCCATCCAGCGCGCCTACGAGCGCGCCGGTCATTCCATCAACTCGGTCGCCCTCTTCGAAGGACATGGCACCGGCACCGCCCTGGGGGACAAGGTCGAGATCACCGCCCTCCGCCGCGTCATGGCGGCGTCGCCCGGCGAAGGGGCCGCGCGCATCGGGAGCATCAAGTCGAACATCGGCCACACGAAGGCGGCAGCCGGGGCGGCCGGTCTCATCAAGGCGATCACGGCCCTCGACCGGAAGGTTCTCCCGCCGACGGTGAGCTGCCGCACCTTCAACCCGGCCTTCGGCAGCCCGGTCACGGATCTGCGCCCGTCGATCGTCGGCGCGCCGTGGCTCGCCGACGGGCAGCCGCGCCGCGCGTCGGTGAGCGCGATGGGCTTCGGCGGCGTGAACACGCACGTGGCGCTCGAGGAGGCGGACTCGGGCGGTGAGGCGCCGGCGAAGGACCTCGCCCTCCTCGCGTCCGGGCAGGCATCCGATCTCGTGCTCCTCTCCGGCCGCAACCGCGAGGAGCTCTCCGCGGCGATAGAGCGCCTGCTGCCCATCGCGCGCCGGATCAGCCGTTCCGAGCTCATCGACCTCGCCGCCGCGCTCGCGCGCAGGCCGCCCGACGGCGCGTTCCGGCTCGCGATCGTCGCGGAGTCTCCCTGGCAGCTCGCCTCCGCGCTCGAGCGGGCCGGAACGGCGCTCGCCGCCGGGACCTCACTCGATGGAATCGACGACCCCGCCGCCGGGATCTTCGCCGGCACCGCGCTCGAGGCGCCCCGCGTGGCCGCGCTCTTCCCCGGCCAGGCGGCGCAGCGGATCGGGATGGGCGAGGCGTGGGAACGGCGCTACCCCTGCGCCCGCGCGCGGCTCGACGCGCTCGACGCGGAGGTGGCGCGGGTAGCCGGGACGACGCTCCGTGAGAAGATCTTCCGCGATCTCGCCGCCGCGGACGAGCCGACCCGGCAACTCTGGACCGCGGAGCTGAAGGAGACGCACGTCCAGCAGCCCGCGGTGGTCGCCGCCTCGCTCCTCGCCCTCGAGGTGCTGTCGTTCCTCGGGATCGCGCTGGACGACGTCGTCGGCCACAGCCTCGGCGAGATCAGCGCGCTCTGCGCCGCGGGCGTCCTCGACGGCGTAACGGCCGTGCGGATCGCTGCGCTCCGCGGAGCCGCGATGCGGCGCGTCGGCGGCGCCGATCCTGGAGGGATGGTCGCGCTGGCGGCGCCGCCGGACCAGGCGGAGGCCCTCATCGCGCGGGAAGGGCTGCGGCTCGTCGTCTCGAACTATAACTCGCCGCGCCAGACGGTCGTCTCGGGGGCGACCGCTGCCATCGAGGCGCTCCTGCGCGCTTGCGAGCACGGCGGCGTTCGGGCGACGCGCCTCTCGGTGTCGCACGCCTTCCACTCCGACATCGTCGCGCCCGCCGCGGACGCGCTGCGGGCGGCGCTCGTGGACGTAGAGGTGGCCGGGGCATCCGCCGTCCAGGTCTTCTCGACCGCGACGGGCGGGCCCCTCCCCGATGACGCCGACGTGCGCGAGCTCCTGGCTCGGCACGTCCGCCAGCCGGTCCGCTTCAGCGAGGCGGTCGCGGCGATAGCGAGGCAAGCACCCGCGCTCTGGATCGAGGTCGGGCCGGGAGGGATCCTCTCCGCGCTCGTGCGCGAGAACGTGGGCTCCGGCGCCGAGTGTTTCCCGATGGACCTCGACGGCGAGGACTCGTTCCACCTCCTCAATCGGCTCGCCGCGCGCGCGTTCGTGCGCGGGGTACGCTTCTCGCCCGAGCGCCTGTTCGAGCACCGGCTCGTGCGCGCGTTCGATCCGGACCGCTACGAGCCGGCGCTCATCGTGAACCCATGCGAGCGCGAGGTCGCGCCGCCTCGGGTCGAGCTCGATCTCGGCGCCGGGCTCGCGGGATCGATCGCGCCGCCTGAGGCCGGGTCGCCCGGGTTCGAGGAGTACCTCGGTGAGCGCGGGCCGTACCTCCGGGAGCTCATCTCGCTCGACTACCGTCACCACCGCGGCGGGGCGACGGGACCCGTCGCGGCCGACGCCGCGCCACCACCGGCGCGTGGCCCGGCGGCGCCTTCCCTCGCGGCGGTGACCGAAGCCGGCAGGCCTCCAGCGCCCGCGATCCAGGACGACGCCGCCGCGCTCGCGCTCGCCATTGACTGGATCGCCGAGCGCACCGGTTTCGAGCGCGACTTCGTCTCGCCGGACAAGCGCCTGCGCGACGACCTCAACCTCGACTCGATCAAGGCGGGAGAGCTGGTCCTCACGCTCAGCCGCGCGCTCGGCGCGCAGGCCCCGCTCGACCCCGGCGTGTTCGCCAACGCCACGATCCGCCAGCTCGTGGGCGAGATCCGTGGATACCAGGGCGCCCGCGCGCCGGACGCGGCCTCGAGCTCCGGAAGCAACTGGATCCGGACGCTCGCGGTCGTGCGGGTCCCGGCCTCGCTCGGAGGGGAGAAGCCGCTTCCCGATCTCGGCCGGACTGCGGGGCCGACCGTGGTCGTCGCGAACGCAGCCTGCCCGCGCGCTGCACGGGTCGCGGAGCGGCTCGCCGCCGAAGGCCTGCGGGTGGCCCGCACCGACACGGACGGGTTCCTCCGCGGCGGGCCCGAGGTGGACGATCCGGCCGCGCTCGTCGTCGTCCTCCCGCAGGAGGATCGCGGATTCGACACGTGCGCGCCGGACGAGTTCGAGGCCCGTGTCCCAGGGCTCGCAGAGCGCCTCTTCCGGATCTTCCGCAAGGCGATCGGCGAGCGCGCCCTCGCGTCGGGCGAGCTTCGCGCGATCGTCCTGCGCCCCGCGGGACCCGCGGGCGCGGACCCTGGGGTCGACCTCGACGCGGGCGCAGCGTTCCTGAAGACGCTCTCGCTCGAGCACCGTACGCTGAGCTTCAAGTGGGTGACGATGCCCGCGATCTGGGGGGCCGAGCGCTTCGCGGCGACCGCGCTCGAGGAGCTCCGGACCGCGAGCGAGCGCGTCGAGTTCCACCATGACGCCGACGGAGGTCGTACGACCTCCGCGGCCGTCGCGCAGGAGGCGGCGGCCGGGCCCGGCCCGCGGCTCGGCGGCATGGACACCCTCCTCGTCTCCGGTGGCGCGAAGGGGATCACGTTTGCCCTCGCGCTCGAGCTCGCGCGCGGAACGGGCATCAAGCTCGGGCTCCTCGGTTCCTCGGCCGCGAGCGACGCGGAGGTCGCGCAAAATCTGGACAAGCTGTCGCGCGAGGGCATCCGCCACGTCTACCTGCCGTGCGACGTGACGCGACGCGACGACGTCCGGCGCGCGGTCGCGGAGGTGGAGCGCCGCCTCGGCGCGGTGACCGGGATCCTTCACGGCGCCGGCGTCTCCAAGTTCGCGAGCTTCCGGGAGATGGAGCTCGGGAGCTTCCTGCGATGCGTCCGCGTGAAGGCGGACGGGCTGTATCACCTCCTCGGGGCCGTCGCGCCGGAACGGCTGAAGATGGTGCACGCCACGTCGTCCGTCCTCGGGCGCACCGGGATGCATCGCCAGGCCGACTACGCTCTCGCGAATGCCTGGCTCGACGGCGCCGTAGGCGCGCTCAAGGCCGCGGCTCCCGCGCTGCACGCGCTCACGGTCGGCTACTCGATCTGGGAAGACACGGGGATGGGCGCGAAGACCGGCGCGCTCGACACGCTCCGCTCGGTCGGCGTCACATCCATCCCTGTCGCGACCGGGACCGGCGCGTACCTCGCGCTCGTCCAGCAGGCCCCCGCGACCACCGCGTTCGTCGTCACCGGCAAGCTCACGAGCGACCTGGAGGCCCGACTGGCGCCGCCGTTCGCGGTTCCGCCGTGGCGGTTCCTCCAGAAGGTGCTCCGGTTCGTTCCCGGCATCGAGCTCGTCGCGGAGGCGCGCCTCTCGCACGAGACCGACCTGTACCTCGCGGAGCACGTCTTCGACGGGACCCCGGTGTTCCCGGGCGTCATGGGCCTCGAGGCGATGGCGCAGGTGGCGATGGCGTGCACGGGGCGTCACGATGAGACACCGACGTTCCGAGAGATCCGGTTCCAGAAGCCCATCATCGTGCCGGATGGCGCGGACACGCGCCTCCGGGTGTTCGCTGTCGCGGACGAGCCGCGCGGCGGGACCCTGACCGTGCGCGTCTCGGTTCGCAGCGACGCCGACGGCTTCGAAGGCGAGCACTTCCGGGCGGAGTGCGTCTTCGGCGACTCGAAGGCGACGCCGCCGGCACCTCCACCGTCGATCCCTGGCCCGCTCGATGAGGATCCCGAGCAGTTCAGCCCGATGCCGCTCTTCCAGGGCAAGTTCTTCAGGCGCATCGTGCGCATCAGGAAGCGCGTGGAGGGCGAGGAGTCCATGACGGACGTCCGTGTCCCCGTCGGCGCGGCCTACTACGCGGGCCACGACTCGATCACCGTGACGCCGTCTCCCGCAGCACGCGACGCGTTCATGCAGTCCGGGGCGATCATCATGCCGCCCGGCTGCCTCGTGGAGCAGATCGAGACCCTCCGGTTCCATCGACGCCCCGCCGAGGGCGAGGAGCTCCTGTGCTGGGTCCGCGCGACGCGGCGCGAGGACGGAACGCTGTCGTCCGATGTCACGCTCTACGGCGCGGACGGTGGCGCGGTCGAGAGCATGCAGGGGCTCGTCGCGACGCCTCCGAGGACCGGGGTGCGCGCCCGGGACGAGGTTCGCCCGCCGCTCCCGCGCCTCCGGCAGATCAGTGAGCACCTGCTCGAGGCCTGCGCCGCGGGTGATCTCGCGCTCGGCGCGGCGCGGCACGATGAGGTGCTCGAGCTCGGTGCGGAGACGCTCCTCGCGGCCGGAGAGGGGGAACGGCTCGTCGCCGGAGTACCGGAGGTACGGCGCACCGCGGTGCTCGCTGCCGCGCTCGCGGCGAAGCGCGCGGCGGCCGAGTTCCTCCGGGCGCACCGCGCCACCCTGGTGGACCCGCGTGCGATCGCGCTCCGGCACCTGCCCGACGGGAAACCGCACCTCGTGCTCCACGGCCCCGGGGCGGGCCTCGCTCTGCCGGTTCTCTCGCTCTCCGACCGTCACGGGCTCACTGTCGCCCTCACCGGCGCGGAGTCGATCGGGATCGATCTGGAGCTCGTGACCCAGCGTGACGCCGAGACGTGGCGCGGCCTCCTCGGAGGCGACGGCTACGCGCTCGCGCTGGAACTCTCGCGCAGGACGGGCGACAGCTTCGACGCAGCGGCGACGCGCGTGTGGGGCCTCGTCGAGGCTGGCAAGAAGGCGCTCGGGTTGCGGCGCGTCGTCCCAGCCATGAAGGGCGCCCACGCGGGCGGCTGGCTGCAGTTCGCGCACCCGGAGGAGCCCGGGATCGGGATGATGAGCGTACTGTTCGAGCACGAGACGGCGGGCGGTCGCGTCGCGGCGCTGAGCGTGGTCGGGCGGTGCCGCGAGGTGGCCGATGCCTGAGCACGTCCTGGCCGTGAATGGCAGTCCGCGCGCCGACAAGGGGATCGTCGACCTCGTGCTGCAGAGGTTCCTCGCTGGCTGCCGCAATGCCGGGGCGACCACCGAGACCCTCTACCTCTCGAAGCTGAACATCGAGGCGTGCAAGGGCGAGCTCGGCTGCTTCTTCACGCAGCGGAAGACGTGCGAGGTGTTTCCGAATGACGACGGGAACGCCGCGGTGGCGGCGTTCGCGGCGGCGGACCGGGTCGTGCTCGCCTCGCCGCTCCACGTTTACGGCATCTCCTCGCACCTCGTCCGGTTCGCGGAGCGACTCATCTCGCTCGGTGCGCCGGAGCTCGCCGTCAACGACGGCGTCTGGACGCACCCTGGGTCGACGAAGCCGCATCGGCCGTGCGCGGTGGTCGGCGTCTGTGCCTTTCCGGGAGCCCACAACTTCGTGCTCTTCCGCGAGATCATGACGACCCTCCAGAAGGTCTTCTGGCTTGCGCCCTCCGGCAGCGTTCTCGTGCCGATGAGCCGCGACCTCTCCTTCCTGGACCCTCGACATCCGCGGCACGCGGAGCACGTCCGCATCCTCTCCGCGAGCGAGCGCGCCGGGGAGGAGTTCATGAGGGACGGCGCGATCGCTCCCGAGACGGAGCGCGAGATCTCGCGCCCGACGGCGGCGATGGAGACGCTGATCGAGGCGTTCGAGGGGTACTTCTCCGCGCTGCGGACGCGAGCTTAGGCCAGGAGCGAGCATGGAACGCATCCAGCACGAGGTCGTGGTCGTCGGCTCGGGCGCGGGCGGTGCGACCGTCGCGCGTGAGCTCGCTCGCAGGGGCTGCGACGTCGCCGTCGTCGAGCGCGGGCGCCGACACCGCACGATCGGCGACTTCTGGTCCTGCTACGGCTACTACGACATGGAGGAGCTTCCCGGCTTCGTCCCGGCGGCGGTCCGGAAGATCCCGCTGAAGCTGCCGCGGTCGAAGGAAGGTGTCGTGCTGTGGCGCGCGCTCATGGCGGGCGGGACGACCGTCGTCTCGTGCGGAAACGCCGGCCGCTGCATGGATCGCGAGCTCGCGCAGCTCGGGGTCGCACTCGACGCGGACTTCGCCGAGGCCGAGGCCGAGATGGGGATGGCGCCCATCGATCCGAAGCTGCTGTCGCGCGGATCCCGCGCCCTGCAGGCCGCGTCTGAAGCCCTCGGGCTCCGGATGACGCCCATGCCGAAGTTCGTCGATCCCCGCCGCTGCACGAAGTGCGGGAGATGCGGTTACGGCTGCGCCACTGGCGCCAGGTGGTCTGCGCTCGGGTACCTCGACGAGGCCGGCGAGCGCGGCGCCCGCATCCTGTACGACACGAAGGTCGAGGCCGTGCGCATCGAGCGCGGCCGAGCCCGGGGGATCCGCGCGCGCGGTCCTCGGGGCGTCGTCGAGGTGGAGGCGGGCACGGTCATCCTCGCCGCAGGCGGCCTCGACACGCCCGTGATCCTCCAGCGCTCCGGGATCGACGAGGCGGGGACCGGGTTCTTCGTCGATCTCATGTGGACGACCTACGCCGTGACCGATGGCCTCAACCTCGATCACGAGCCGCTGATGGCACTCGTCGATCTCGAGTTCCACCACGACCGCGGATTCCTCCTTGCGCCCTTCATCAACCAGCATCCGGGTGGACGGCTCATGGAGGGCGCCCCTGCGCGCGCGCTGCGCCCGTCGCGCCGGCTCCTCGGGATCATGACCAAGATCTCCGACGACGCGAACGGGAAGGTGTTCCCGGATGGCACCTTCTCCAAGCCCGTGACGGACCGCGACTGGGCGCGGCTGCGCGAGGGCGCCGCCATCGCGCGGCGAATCCTGGAGAAGACCGGCGCCGCGCCGGTGGCGCAGACCCGCGTGCAGGGAGCACACCCAGGCGGCGCCGCCGCGATCGGCACCGTGATCGGCACCGACCTGCAGACGCGCGTCCCGGGGCTCTACGTGTGCGACACGAGCGCGCTGCCCGCGGCTGCATTCCCCGACGCGAGCAGGCTCCCACCGATCCTGACGGTCGTGGCGCTCGCGAAGCGCCTCGCCCGCCAGCTCGCGAACGAGACCGCAGCGGCGCGGGAGACCGGACCGCGCTCGGGCGTCTCGATGGAGGCGTAGATGCTCGCGATCACCGCATGTGCCGCCCTTGGCGTCCTCCTCGCGCTCGAGCTGTTCGCGGCCGCGCAGTTCGCGAGACGGCGAGCGCTGGAGCGCTCGGCACCGCCCGACCTCGGGGAGGCACCGCGGGTCGTCCTCGTCGTTCCCTGCAAGGGGCTGGAGCGAGGGCTTCGCGAAGGCCTGGAATCGTACGCGACCCAGAGTCACCCCCGCTACCGCCTCGTCCTCGCCACCGCGACGGCGGATGATCCTGCGGTCCCCGCAATCCGGGAGGTCGCGCGCAGGCATCGCCACGTGGAGCACCTCGTGGCCGGCGAGGACGAGAGGTACGGCCCCAAGATCTACAACGTGCTCCGAGGCATCGAGAGCGCGCCCGGCTCCGACGTCTACGCGTTCGGCGATTCGGACATCGGGCCGGACCCGGGCTGGCTCGGACGGCTCGTCCGTCCACTCGGCGACGCGCGGATCGGCGCAACGACCGGGTACCGTTGGTACTGGAACGGCCAGCCGGGGCTGTGGGATAGGGTGACGAGCCTCTGGAACGGGTTCGTGCTGTTCTACATGGCGCTCCCGCCGCTGCGGTTCGTGTGGGGCGGGTCGTACGCGCTGAGGCGCGAGGTCCTCGAGGAGGTCGATCTGCGGCGCACGTGGCGCCAGGTGGTGAACGACGACCTCACCCTCACGAGCGCGATTCGCCGGAACGGCTACCAGATTGCGTTCGTCCCCTCCTGCGTATCGTTCTCCGCGGGGAGCTTCACGTTCGCCGGGATGATCGAGTGGACGACCCGACAGCTCATCCAGACCCGGTTCTACTTCGGACGGGTCTTCTATGGGTCGCTCGGCGTCATGGTGGGTAGCGCCGCGCTCGCCGTGCTCGCACCCTGGACGTTCCTCGCGATGGCGACGATCTTCGGCATCGGGACGGTCGGGATGGCGCACGCGACGCTGCCCGCTCGCGATCCGCGGAAACCGCGGTGGGTCGATGCGGGGCTCTTCGCGCTGTGCGAGGTGCCGCTCGCCATCGCGGTCGTGATCGCGATCTTCAAGAGCACGCTCACGTGGCGCGGCGCCGTCTACCGGATCCACTCCGCGACCCACATGACCGTGGAGCGCGGCGGCTCCGCGCCGGCGCTCGCGGACCCCATCGAGTAGACGGTAGCGCGCTCGATCGAGGGGAGTCGATTTGGAACGGTACGACGCGATCGTGATCGGATCCGGGATCGGCGGGCTCGCAGCGGCGAGCCTCCTGGCCCGGGTCGGAGGGCGTCGCGTGCTCGTGCTGGAGCGCCAGTTCAAGTTGGGCGGGCTCACACGGTCGTTCCGTCGCGGACCGTGGTCTTGGGACGTCGGCGTCTATTACGTGGGCGAGATGGAGGACGGATCGATGGTCCGCCGCCTCCTGGACCTCGCGTCGGGCGGACGGCTGCGCTGGAACCGCATGCCGTCCCCGATCGAGCGCTTCGAGTACCCGCGGTTCGCGCTCGCCGTCCCCGACGATCCGCTCGCCTACCGCGCCGCGCTCGAGGACGCGTTCCCGCGCGAGCGCGTGGGCATCCGCGCCTATTTCGGCGACGTCGCGCGCGCGAGCGGGTGGCTCCTTCGCCACGTCGGCGCGCAGGCCATGCCGGCGTTCGCGGCGCCCTTGCTTGGGCGTCCCGGGCGCACGGCCGCGCTTCGCACGACGCGAGCCGTGATCGAGGCGCGTGTCGGAGACCCGCTTCTGAGAGCGGTGCTCGCCTCGCAATGGGGCAACCTCGGGCTGCCACCCTCCCGCAGCGCGTTCGCGCTCCACGCGGCGGTCGTGAACCACTACCTCCGCGGTGCCTACTACCCGGCCGGCGGTGCGGGCGCGATTGCCGCATCGATCGTTCCCGAGATCGAGGCGGCGGGCGGCGCGTGCCGTCTCAACCACGAGGTGACCGAGGTGCTCGTCGAGCGTGGTCGTGCCGTTGGGGTCCGCGCACAAGCCCGGTCCGGCGGGACCGCGCGCGAGGTCGAGTTCCGCGCGCCGCTCGTGATCTCCGCCGCGGGCGCTGACACGACCTTCCTGCGCCTCCTCTCCTCGCGGCTCCGGCCGCACGGCTTCGACGGCTCCCACACGAACGACGGGACGAGTGTGATCAGCCTCTACGTCGGCCTGAAGGAGAGCCCCGCTGCGCTCGGCTTCGGTCCGGAGAACCGCTGGCTGTTCGACGGGACGGATCACGACGCGCTGTACGCGAGCCGCGGCGAGCTCTTGCGTGGGCGCGCCACCGCGGTGCTACTCGCGTTCCCTTCGCTGAAGGACCCAGCCGCGGCGCGGGCGCACACGGCCCAGCTGGTCACGATCGCCGACGCTACGGCCTTCGCGGGCTGGCGCGGCCGCGCCTGGCGGCGCCGGGGGACGGAGTACGACGCCCTGAAGCGAGCGGTCTCCGACACGCTCCTCGGGTTCGTCGAGCGGCGCTATCCGGGGTTCCGCGATCAGGTCGCGTACACCGAGCTGTCCACGCCCATGTCCGTCGAGCACTTCACCGGCCACCGCCGCGGGATCGTGTACGGCGGCGCTGGAACGCCAGAGCGGTTCCGGGATCCGGCCTATCGCGTCCGCACGCACGTCCCGGGCCTGCTCCTCGCCGGAACGGATGCAGGGACACTCGGGGTGACGGGGGCGTTCATGGGCGGCGCGCTCGCCGCCGCGACGGCCCTCGGGCCGGTCGGGTTCCCGCGGATCCTCGCCGCCAGCGCGCGCGGCGCGCGCGTGACGGACGGGCCATCCGCGCTCCGCGATCACTAATCGGCCGATGAGCGTCTCCTGGCTGCGCCCACCCGCGGCGGCGCTGCTCCGCGGTGGCTCGGGCCATAGCGGCGAAGGCGGGGGTCGCCGCAGGCACCTTGTTCCTCTACTTCAAGTGCGCCACGCTCGACACGGACGCGCAGAACTGCGGCGCGTGCGGCCACGCGTGCGGCGCGGGCGAGGTCTGCACCGGCGGCGTCTGCCAGTTCACGTGCCCCGCCGGCCAGAACATGTGCTTCAACCAGAGCGGGCCCTACTGCGTGGCCTCGTTCCAGACCGACGGCCAGAACTGCGGCTCCTGCGGCCACGCCTGCGGGACGAACGAGGTGTGCACGGACGGCTACTGCCAGTTCGCCTGCCCCTCGGGCCAGAACATGTGCTTCAACCAGAGCGGGCCCTACTGCGTGGCCTCGTTCCAGACCGACAGTCGGAACTGCGGCTCCTGCGGCCATGCCTGCGGGACGAACGAGACGTGCACGAACGGCTTCTGCCTGCCGTGGTGCCCGGCGGGCACGACGATGTGCGGCGGCCCGGCGGGAGTCGTGTGCACCTGGCTCTGGCGCAGCGACGGGACGGCCTCCGGCACGACGCACGTGGCCGCCGCCCCTGCGGCGGCGGCGGCGGGCAGCCTGGTGGGCAGGGCGCTCCTCGGCAGCGTGGGCGACGCCACGCACGGCCCCGGCGTCCTCGCCTCGGACAGGACCGAGGCCGGGACGCAGTGGCTGCCGGTGAAGACGAACGAGCGGGCGTCCATCTCGGGGTCGCTCTGAGCGGCCACCGGAGGGATCCTGTTCTTCGCCGATGACGGCGTGACCGGCACGAACCTCTGGCGCAGCGACGGCACGGCGGCCGGGACCGCGTACGTGGTCGATCTCGTACCCTCGGGAACCACGGCCGCGGGCGCGGTCGCGCCGCTCTCCGGCGGCCGCGCGTTCGTCTCGCAGACCGACGGCGTCCTCGGGCTCGAGCCGTGGGTCACCGACGGGACCGCGTCGGGCACCGCGCTCCTCGCGGACATCGCCCCGGGCGCGCGGTCCTCGAGCCCGTCCCAGCCGCTCTCGCTCGGTGATCGCGTCGTCTTCTTCGCGAACGACGGCGTCACCGGCGTCGAGCCCTGGGTGACCGACGGGACGCCCGCGGGAACGTCGCAGCTCGCGGATCTGACCCCGGGATCCGCCTCGTCCTCGCCCTGGGGGATGGGGGTGGCGCTCGGCCGGGCGTGGTACCGGCTCTACTCCTACAGCGGCAACGCGCTGTGGGTCACCGACGGAACGGCGGCCGGCAGCGGCGTCGTCGTGCAGGGCAGCGGAGCGCCGAACGGGTCGCTCCTCGGGCCGCAGGGCCTGATCTCGCAGTGGAGCCCGGTCACTCGACCCATGCCCACGGGAACCCCAGGCGGCCGGGCTTCGTGAGGACGGATACGGGCCTCCCCACCCTCGCGCGGTCACCCTGTACGGCCCCCTCAGGCCGCCGCTGGGTGACGGGGGAACCCGAGCGCCTTCACGAACGTGCCCTCGAAGCCGGGCGCGTGGGCGAGGTCGAGAACCTTCGTGCGCCGGACGATCTCGAGCAGCTCGTCGCGGGCATCGCGGTCGAGGAGGAGCGCCTCGGCGCCGGTGCGCGAGGTGTTCCCCACCGCGAGCACGCGGGGGCCCAGCTCCGGGGGGAGGAGGCCGATGCCGACGAGGCTCTCCGGCTGGAGGTGCGCGCCGAAGGAGCCGGCCAGAAGCACCTGGTCCACCTGCTCCGGGACGAGCCCCTCGTGCGCGAGGAGGGCGTCGATCCCGGCGCGCACCGCGCCCTTCGCGAGCTGCACCTGGCGGACGTCCTGCTGGGTCAGCACCACGATGCCCTCGGTGTGGTCGGCGTCGCGTGCCAGGCAGAGCGCACGCTTCTCCCGGTATGGGACGAGGAGCGCGGCCAGCTCCGGCGAGAGCGACTCCGGCCGCCGGAAGCGGCCCGACGCGTCGACGAGGCCGGTCCGGACCAGCTCGGCCACGGCGTCCACGAGGCCGCTCCCGCAGATGCCGCGCGCGCGCGCCGCGCCGATGGTCTTCGCGTGCAGCCCGTGGGCGTCCACGCCGACCTTCTCGATCGCCCCCGGCCCGGCGCGCATGCCGAAGGTAATGTTCATTCCCTCGAACGCGGGCCCGGCCGCGGCGGAGGTTGCGACGAGCCGCCCGTCGACCCCCAGCACCATCTCGCCGTTCGTGCCGACGTCGATGAAGAGCGTGACGCCGTTCAGGCCGGCGAGCCCCGTCGCCACCACGCCGGCGGAGATGTCGGCGCCGACGTAGGCGTCGAACACCGGCGGGAGGTAGACGCGGGTGTGCGCGCCGCCGAGCAGGCCCAATGCAGCCGCGCGTGCCGAGGTCCCGCCGCGCAGGGCGGGCGTGTAGGGGTACTTTCCGAGCGAGCGCGGGCTGACCCGCGCGGCCAGGTGGAGCATCGTCGTGTTCCCCGCGAGGACGATCTCGTGGAGGTCCTCGACCCGCGCGCCGGCGCGGCGCAGCACCTCGGGCAGCCGGTGAAGCTCGGCGAGCCCGGCCTCGTCCGAGCCGATCTGGATCCGGGAGAGGACGTCGTGTCCGAGGCGCGTCTGCGGATTGAGCGCACCGAGCGTCGCCAGCTCACGCCCGTCGTGGAGGTCGATCAGCGCGACCACGAGCGTGGTCGTCCCGATGTCCACCGCGAGCCCGTGGATGGGAGCGCGGCCAGGCCGCTCGGCGACCAGGTCGTCGCCGTGGAAGAACCAGCTGCGGTCGCTGGCGGGATCCCACTCGCGCCGGACGAACGGCCGGAGCGGTCGCCCGACCCGCTCGCCGGAGACGAGCACGCGGTCGCCGCCGCGATCCACCTGCGGGACGGTCACCACCAGGTCGGCGTCGAGCACCTCGGTCGTACAGGAGAGCACCTCCGCCGCGGGCGGCTCGCCGTTCCGCCGGAGGACCGCAGCGGGGTGATCTACCGAGACGCGGCACTTGCCGCAGGTTCCGGCGCCGTTGCACGGCGATTCGAGCTCGAGGCCGGCCCGCCGGGCGGCGTCGAGGAGCGTCACGCCGCGCTCGATCACGATCTCAAGCCCGCTTTCGGGAAACGCGACCTTCGGCACGTCAGGCCTCCCGGACGGCGTCGGTGAGGGCCCGGATGTTGACCAGGGGCGTAGACGTGCTGAGGCCGCAGGCGGGCGCGATGATGTCCACGCCCTCCTCAACGAGCTGGCGCGCACGGCTCGCGATCCGCTCCGGCTCGCCGAACTGGAGAGTGTGGGTGCTCACGTTTCCCATCGTCACGAGGTTCGGGTAGCCGGCCTTGAGCCGAGGGAGGCTCACCGCCGCGTCGGTGCTGATGGCGCGGGCGTGGAGCCGCGCGACGAGGTGCTCGACGGGCCGGATGTCGCCGCAGATGTGGACGATGACCGGGACGCCGAGCCGGTGGACCCGGTCGGTCAGCTCGTTCAGGTAGCGGAGCGCGAACTCCTCGAACGCGCGTGGCCCGAGGATCTCGCCGGTGGCGGTGGGATCGCTGATGGCGATGACGTCGGCACCGGCCGACACCATCTCCTCGGCGAGCCGGCTCACCGCCCCGACCACCCCGTCGAGGACGCGGTGGCTGTCCGCCCGCTCTTTGCGAAGCTCCTTGAGAAACATGATGGGATCGACCACCGAGGCCGCGGTACTCACCGGGCCGGTGAGGCTGCCCACCACCGGTTCTTCGGGGTTCCTGGCCGCGGTGAGCGCGATGGCTTCGACCGTCCGCGCGGCGCGGCTTCCCTCCGGGAGCCGCGCGAGCCTCGGCAA
>WNGA01004776.1_pt1 | contig 23938 bp, 21 predicted proteins | sample 5400061 | NCBI WGS metagenome assembly WNGA01 (sample SAMN13153366, study PRJNA577476) | soil metagenome | isolation source: 100 cm soil or saprolite under grassland replicate 2 | place: USA:California | collected 2016-06-15
AGCAGAGTTCCTGCTGGACGTGTCGCTGCTCGGCGAGGCGGTACGTACGGTGTGTTCGGCGCATGACCCGGCGTTCCGGCGGGTGAACTACGAGGTGCTGGGCAACTCGTGGCCACACTTGCACGCGCACGTCCACCCGGTCGGCGATCGCGTCCCGGGCGGTGAGCACCAGGATCGGCACGTTGTTGCCCGCGGCACGCAGCGAACGGGTCGCCTCCAGCCCGTCCAGCCGCGGCATCATCACGTCCATCACCACGGCGTCCGGATCGGTCCGTCCGATCACCGCCAGCGCCTCCGCGCCGTCCTGCGCCGTCACCACCTCGAAGTCGTTGAACTCCAGCGAACGGCGCAGCGAGTCCCGGACCGCCCGGTCGTCGTCCACCACCAGTACCCGCATACCGCCACACTCCAGTCCCCGAAGTTCGTCCTCGCTTGAGACTAGGACCTCAGGCCAAGAGAAGCCTGAGAGCCGGGCCGACGCGTCGAGAGGCGGCAGCGCGGGGCAGACACTTCGGCGTGGAGCACTGGGAGGACGAACGACTCGCGGCGGCCGAGCGCGGAGAGAACCCGACCGTGCTGGCGCGGCTCAGGACGGGGTGGGCCGTGATCGGCGACACCCAGCACCTGCCGGGCTACTGCCTCCTCCTGAACGCCGGACAGGCTGATCACCTCACCGACCCGCCTCGGGCAGTCAGAGCAGAGTTCCTGCTGGACGTGTCGCTGCTCGGCGAGGCGGTACGTACGGTGTGTTCGGCGCATGACCCGGCGTTCCGGCGGGTGAACTACGAGGTGCTGGGCAACTCGTGGCCACACTTGCACGCGCACGTCCACCCGGCGGCCGAGCTGGCACGGATTGCCGCCGAGGCATACGGGTGAAGTTCAGTTCTGTCGGGGTCGGCGCTGTCCGGTTGGCAGCCGCAGGCGCCGGTGTTCGGGCGATAGTCGGTAATGGCGCCGCCTCGGTCGACGTGGACCTGGCAGCAGGAGGTGAGCCGGTCCTTGAGCTGCCGGCGGGCGCGCTGCACGCGTGACTTCATCCCGGACACGGAGATGCCGAGCTGGGCGGCCGCCTGCTGGTGGGTCTGCCCGTCGAGGTCGACGCGGGTGAGGGCGTCGCGAGCGGTGGGGTGTAGGTCGGCCAGGAGCGGCTGAAGGCACCGGGCGAGTGTGCGTGTGGCCTGATTGGGCTCGTTGTCGGATGGGCCGGGGTCGGGCCAGCGTTCGAGCTCGGTGATCTGGTCGTGGATGCGGCGGGTGCGGTAGTGGTCAATGACGGCGTTGCGCGCCGAGCGGTACAGCCAGGCGGCCGGGTTGTCGACCCGGTCCAGCGCCCCCGACGCGATGCTGCGCACGAAGACGTCCTGCGTGATGTCCGCGGCCAGCTCCGGGTCTTCGACGCGCGCGGCGACGAAGGCGCGTAGACGATGGAGGGTCTCGTTCCAGTTCGTGTCGCGACCGTCGACGGTGCTGTGGCTGTGGGCGTTGCTCATGGGCAACCTCCAAGGTCTCTTCATCATAGAGACGAACCCGTTCCGGCATGGACGCATCTGGCAGCCCGGGCGACGGAGTGCGTCCCGTTGGGCTGTTGGTCGTCTACGGGGTTGACTCTCGCATCGGGCGGGAGCGGATCCCCGAGGGGCCACGATGACGACCAGCCGTATCCAGCTCGCCCTCAACGTCACCGACGTCGAGGCTGCCACCAGGTTCTACAGCGACTTGTTCGGGGTCGGGCCCGCCAAGCGGCGACCGGGCTATGCGAACTTCGTGATCGCCGACCCGCCGCTGAAGTTGGTGCTCTTCGACAACCCTGGTGCTGCGGCGCCGCTCAACCACCTCGGGGTCGAGGTGGCGTCGACAACCGATGTGGTGGCGGCCGCCGGTCGGTTCGCCGCCGCCGGTCTGCGGCACACGAGGACCGAGGCAGACCGCTGTTGTCACGCGGTACAGGACAAGGTGTGGGTCGACGCGCCCGACGTTCCGCTCGGCGCCTGGGAGTTCTACACCGTGCTGTCCGACGACGCAGGCCAGACCGAGGAGGAGTGCACGAGCGGTTCGTGCTGCGCAGGGACGTCGAGCGACGCCGGACGGTGCTGCGCCGAGACCGCGCAGGAGGCCTGAGATGGTTGCCCAGGCCTTGGTCGTCGATGGGGTCCGTGTGACCTACGGTGCCACCCGAGCCTTGGACGATGTCGGCTTCCGATTGGATACCGGCCGCACGCTCGCGGTACTTGGCCACAACGGCGCCGGCAAGACGACCCTGGTTCGGGTGCTGACCACGCTGATCGTCCCCGACCGCGGCCGTGTGCTGGTCGGCGGAGTCGATGCTTTGGCGCGGCCGGCCGAGGTCCGTCGCCGGATAGGTGTGACCGGGCAGTACGCCGGTCTCGACGACTTTCTGACGACGGTCGAGAATCTCGAGCTGGTCGGTCGGCTGTCCGGGCTGGGCACCGCGGCCCGGCGCCGGGCCTGGGACCTGGTCGAGCGGTTCGACCTGCACGCCGTCGCGGCGCGACGAGTCGGTGAGCTGTCCGGCGGGACGCGCCGCCGGGTGGATCTGGCTGCGAGCCTGGTCGCCTCGCCGGCCGTGCTGTTCCTCGACGAGCCGAGCACGGGGCTCGATCCGGTGGCGCGCCACGCGCTGTGGCAGATCGTGGCCGAGCTCACCGCCGCCGGCACAACGGTCGTGCTCACCACGCAGTACCTGGAGGAGGCCGACCGGCTCGCCGACCAGGTCCTGGTCCTGGACCACGGTCGGGTTGCCGGCCACGGCACACCGGCCGAGCTGAAGACCCTCGTGGGCGGCAAGGTCGTGCGCGCGATCATTCCGACCCACCGTGTCGACTCGCTGTCCGATCGGCCTGACACCACCAGGCCGGCCGGAGCCGACCGGGTGGCCGTGTCGTTCACGCTCGCCGATGCGGTCGCAGCAACGACGTTGGTCGGGCGCCTCAGCACGGACGGCGTCGAGGTCGCCGATCTCGAGGTCGCCTCACCGAGCCTCGACGATGTCTTCTTCCATCTGGCCACGTCTGGAGCCCCGAGATGAACACCGCACACTCCACCCTGGGCAAGCGGCCCCTCGCCGCCGACCAGCTCGCCATCCTCGTTCGGCGCAGCATCCGCACCAGCGGCCGCGTCCCGCAACTGCTGATGTTCTCGCTGACGATGCCGATGGCCATGCTGGTGCTGTTCAGCCAGGTGTTCCGAAGCATCGCCGACAGCCCGCAGTTTCCCCCCGGAGTCAGCTACATCGACTTCCTGACCCCGGCCATGCTGGCCGTGTCGACCGTAATGGCCGGGACCAACGCCGGGCTGGCCGCCGCCATCGACCACACCAACGGCGTGCACGAACGCTTCCGCACGCTGCCGATGTCGCCGCGGCTCCCGAGTGTGGCCCGCACCATCAACGAGGCCCTCTTCACGCTGGCCCGAGGCGCCATCCTCGTCGGCTGCGCCGCCGCACTCGGATTCCGGTTCCACGGCACCGCGCTGGATGCCGCGACGGGGGTCGCCGTCGTCCTCGTGCTCGCCGCAGCGATGAGCGCTCTGTTCGGCCGAATCGGCGACCGTCTCCGTCGTCCCGACGTCGTCCAGTTCGCCGGGATGATGACGATGATGCCGTTCATGTTCGTCTCGGGCGCCTTCGCGCCGCTGGCGACCATGCCGGACTGGATGCGCACCGCCGCCGCGTTCAACCCGGTCGCTCAGGCCACCGAGGCCCTGCGCGGCAGCGTGCTGGGCACCGCCACCGCCGGCGACACGGCCACAGCGATCGCCGCGGCCGTCGCCTTCTGGGCCGTGGTCACCCTCGTGCCGGCGCTACCACAGCCAGGACGGAAGGCATGACGACACCAGTGCGGAGTCACCACGACGTCGTGGTTGTCGGTGCACGCTGCGCCGGTGCTGCGACGGCGATGCTGCTGGCGCGGGCCGGACACGACGTGGTGATGGTCGACCGGGCGGAGCTGCCCGCTGACCGCACCTCCACCCACGCGCTGGCCCGAGGGGCCGTGGTCCAGCTGGCCCGGTGGGGTCTGCTGGAGGAGCTGCTGGAGACCGGCGCTCCTCCGATCCGGCAGGTGAGCTTCCACCACGCCGGAACCCTGACCCGGCGAACGGTCAAACACTCCGCCGGGGTGGACCTGCTGCTGGCCCCGCGCCGCTACGTGCTGGACGACGTCCTCGCTCGAGCCGCCGTGCACGCCGGCGCCGAGCTGCTGACCGGTGTCACCGTGACGGGGGCGCTGCGGGATACGCGCCCGGCGGCGGCTGTGTCTACACCTACGTCGGGGACGTGCCGTGGAACGGGTTCGAATTCCACGTCTCCGAGAACGCCTTCGCCGGAGTCTTCCCCACCCACGACGACCAGGCATGTGTCTGGCTCATCCGCCCGACCGAGCTGCTCGCACCCGTGCTGGGTGCCGGAGCACGCCGCTCCGAGGCCTGGCTGGACGCCTTGGGCACCACGACGCCGGAACTCGCCGAAAGAGTCAGATCGGGCTCGGTCAACGCGCCGGTGCGCGGGGCGGTGGATCTGCCGAACCACCGGCGTCGTGCCGCCGGACCCGGGTGGGCGCTTGTCGGGGACGCCGGCTACCACCGCGACCCGATCACCGGGCATGGCATCACCGACGCGTTCCGCGACGCCGAGCTCCTCGCCGAAGCCGCGGACCGCCTGCTGCAAGCCAGCCAGCCCCACGCCCTTGCCGCCTACGAGGCCGAGCGCAACACCGCGATCACCGACGTGTTCGCACTCACCCGAGCACTCGGCGGATTCCCCGAACCCGAGACGTTCCTGCACCTGCAGGCGCGGCTCAGCAAGGCACTGGAGCGGGAGGCACAGGCGCTTGCCGCACGGCCTGTTCCAGTGGGCACGGCGGTCGCACCGGCCGCCTGAGACCGTACGTCCGATGCGTCCGGCACAGCCACACCACCCAGCCCAGAAAGGGATACTCATGTCCATCACGCAGGAAAGCCGCATCAACGGGGTCGACACCACGACACTGTTCGCCACCATCGAAGCGGTCCGGCAGCAGCCGGCCGCGGCCCGGTTCCAGTTCCGGGTCGCGAACGAATGGGTCGGCGGCACCCACAGCCAGGGCCGCTTCCCCGGCTTCTACGGCGCCGGCCAGGAGCACGTCCACGCAACCACCACCGTCGTGGACGCCGACCGCCCGGCTGTACTGGTCGGCGCGGACAACGGCCCGACCCCGGCCGAGCACCTGCTCAACGCGCTCGCCTCATGCCTGATGGCCGGGATGATCAACATCGCGTCGGCCCGCGGCATCGAGCTGTACGGCGTCCGGTGCACCGTCGAGGGTGACATCGACCTGCGCGGCATCCTCGGCCTGGACGACAACGTGCGCAACGGGTTCGAGGCGATCCGCGTCGTGTTCTCCGTCGACGGCGACGCGGAGGCCGAGAAGCTCGCAGCGGTGGTCGCGCAATCGCAGAAGCGGTCCGCGGTGTTCGACGTGCTCACCAACGGCACGTCGATCACAGTCGATGTCGCGAACCGGGCGGACGCGTGAGCCCCTGGCACCGACCATGACCTACCGCGTGCATGCAAAGGCGCGCACGTTCCGGTAATGCCCACCGCTCGTGTCCTGCTTGATGATGTCGCCCAGGCCGAACTCGGCGGGATCATCCCCGGCCGAACCGGAGATGCTGCAGGAAGCTGCCGGGCCCGCTGCTCCACGAGGGTGTCGTGCACGTACTACTCAACGCCGTCAGCCCGACAGTGCACGACACCCTTGGGGACCCCGAGGAAAGGTAGAAATGCGAGGAGCGCCGCCCAGACGGTGTCAGGACGGCGCCCCTCGTTGGTTCAGTGCGACAGGGCGTTCAGCCAGGCCGAGCCGTTCGGCGTGCCGATGCCGGTCACGTCGTCGTACCCGGCGCGGGTGTGGATGGTCAGGCCCGCGTCCACGCTCAGCGAGCGCAGGCTGACGGTGTAGCCGTCGGCGCCGTCCACGCTGTTGTTGTAGTTGTTGCGCGCGACGGCCAGCGGCGATGCCGGCGGCACTACGTCGTGGAACGCCACGCTGCCCGCGCTGGCGTACAGCCGCGGGTTGGCGAAGCCGAACGCGTGCCCGGCTCCCTGCTGCGCGATCGCCATCAGGCCCGCGAAGACCGGCGACGACAGGCTGGTGCCGCCGATCCGGTACTCGCCGTACTGGACGGTGCCGTCCGGCCACTGCTGGGTCTGGCCGACCAGGAAGCCGGTGTTCGGGTCGCCGATCGCGGCCACGTCCGGAACCGTCCGCATCGGCTGCGGGCGGTCGCCGTTCTTGGTCGCGATGCTGTCCGGGACGACGCCCTTCTGGTACGCCGGCTGGGTGAAGATCCGGCTGGTGCCGCCGCCTGCTCCGCCGGTGTAGTTACCGGGAGGAGCCGGGTTCCAGGCGCCGTCCTTCAGGTCGCTGCGGCCGGTCTCCCAGCCGGTCTCGAACAGGTAGCCGCCGTCGGCGCCGACCGCGAGCGAGGTGCCGCCCACCGCGGTGACCCACGGGCTGACCGCCGGCCAGTCCGGGGTGGCCTTGGCCGCGTTCGCCGGGTTGCCGCCGGTGTGGTCACCGGAGTCGCCGGAGGAGAAGTACACGCCGATGCCGGTGGCCGCGGCCTCGATCAGGGTGTCGTTGAACGGCTTCACGTAGCCGGTCGGCAGCAGCTCGGTGGAGAAGCCGTACGAGTTGGTGACGATCGACGCGAGGTGCTGGTCGACGACGTGGTTCATCGCCGCGTCCAGGTCCTGGTAGTTGTTCGGCGAGCCGACGTACACGATCTTCGCGCCGGGCGCGACACCGTGCACGGCCTCGACGTCGAGGGTCTCCTCGCCGTACCAGCCCTGCGGGTCCTGCGCGGGATTCTGCGGCCGGTTGAACACGCCCGGAGGGGCGACCTGCTGGAAGGTGGCGCTGGTGAGCCGCGGCAGGCCGTGCCGCGCCGAGTACTCGTTGACGTCGGCAACGATCGTCGGGGACGCGTACGCGTCGATGATCGCCACCGTCTGCCCGGTGCCGTCACCCGCGCCGGCGACGCCGTACGCGCTGCGCAGCTGGGCCGGCGTGTGGCCGCAGACCGCCCACGGGTTCGGGTGGCCGTAGGCGTCCGGCGCCTTGGTGCCGTCCGGGGTGAGCGTGCTGGCGGTGTTCTTCTCGTTCCAGTACGCCGAGCAGGGCGGCGCGTTCACGAACGCCGGGCTGGGCGAGGCGTCGGGCTTCGGCGCGTACGGCGAGATCAGCGCGCTGGACTGGTCCAGCCCGACGACGGCGTCGACCGAGGCCGGCAGCGAGGACGGCACGGACAGCTCCGACTCCGGCGCCCGCAGCGTCTTGCCCTCGACCTTGTACAGGCCGAACGACGCGCCGAACGCGGCGCGCGCCTGCGCGACGGTGCCCTCGGCCTGCACGTACCGGTTGTTGCCCGGCGTGATGCTGATGTCGAAGCCGGCCTTGCGCAGCCAGGCCTGCACCGCGCTCACGTCGGCCTGAGACGGCGCGAACTGGGTGCGGAACTGGGCGGCGGAGATGAACCTGCCGTACTGCGCCGAGCCCGGCGTGGACACCGCGGTGGCGAGCGCCTGGGCGGCGGCCTGGTTGCGCCAGCCGAGGTAGACCCGGAAGCCGACGTTGTCGGTGTCCGGCGCCGAGCCGGTCCTGGTGGCGGCCGTCGCCCACGAGGGGACGCTGCCCGCCAGGGTGTGCCGGTCGGTGGATGCGGCGGAGGCGCTGTGTGCCCATCCGACCGCTGCTGTCGTCAGTGCGGCCGTCGCAAACAGCGCGACCGCGCGCGACTTCGTGTGTCGCATCTCTGCTCCTGAGCGTGTGGATACCCGTTGCGGCGGTCTCAGAGCCCCGATCACCCGCCGTTCACGGAGGGTAAGGGTTAACCCCAGGAGCTGGCTAGATGTAACCCAGGATCGATATCAGGGCACCACCACCGGGCAGGCCGTCGCGCCGCTGGTGGTGCAGGTGACGCGGCCCTGGATCGCCGGCGCCAGCGGGCTGTTCGCGGCGACGTGGTCGGCCAGCACCTGGTCCATCACGTCCCGGGTCGTCGCCCGGGAGAAGAAGTTCGGGTAGCCGTCCCCGCCGGACGTCATGAAGTCGTTGTCCGCGATCGAGTACGACGAGGCCGCGGTCAGGTCGACCGGGGCGCCGTTACACGATCCGTCCGCGGCCTGCCGGACCGCCGAGGTGACCCGGGAGCCGGCCGGCGCCGAGATGTCGTAGCTGAAGCACAGCCCGGACACCTGCGCGAACCTGCCGTTCACCGACGGCATCGCCGAGACGCCGTTCTCCAGCATCGTCTTCAGCTCGGCCCCGTTCACCTGCAGCGTGGTGACGACGTTCCCGAAGGGGAGCACCGTCAGCACCTGGCCGCGGGTGATCAGGTACGGCGGCGGGATGTACGGCGGGCAGAAGTCGCTCGGGTTGTCCGTGGTCGGGCAGGTCAGCGCCTCGCGCAGGCCACCGGAGTTGGTGATCGCGAAGTCCACGCCGTAGGTCTGCCGCATCGCGTCCGTGACGACGTTCCCGACCAGCGACTCGCAGGTCCGTCCGGCCGGGTTGCCGCAGGCGTCGGTGCGCGGGATGAACCGGTTCGAGCTGCCGATCACGGTGCCCAGGATCGGCGCCAGCTGGGCGTTGAGCTCGTCGATCCGCTGCTGGATCGCCGGGTCGGGGGTGATCCCGATGTCCCACGGCTTGTGGAAGTCCGCGGTCTTGTAGACCACCTTCTTGGTCGTGGTGTCGACCACCAGCCGGACCCGGGTGAACCGCAGCCCCTTGCTCCGGTTCTCGGTCACCAGCACCCCGTTCGGCCGGGTCGCGACAACCTGGAAGTCGGTGTGGTCGCCGATCACCGCGTCGACGCCGGTGACGTGGTCGGCGAGATCCGCCAGCGGGCCGGCCGGGTTGGTCAGCGTGCCGGCGTCGGCGCCGAGGTGGCCGAACGCGATCACCGTGCCGATGCCCTTCGCCCTCAGCTTCGCGGCCTCGGCGTTCACCGCCGCCGTCGCGTCCGCGACGTGGAACGGCCCGAGCGCGCCGGGCCTGGTGAGCTCCGGGATGTCCTCGTTGGAGAACCCGACGAAGCCGACCTTCACTCCGCCGTACGTGTCGACGACGGCCGACGGGCTCCACTCGGCCGGGGTGCGGCCGGCGCTGTCGACGATGTTCGCCGACAGGTAGCGGAAGTTCGCCAGCGGGATCAGCGTGTTCCGCAGGTAGTCCTGGCCGCGGTCGAAGTTGTGGTTGCCGAGCCCGTCGAACCCGAAGCCCATCGCGTTCATCAGCTCGATCGTCGGGGTGTCGCCGAAGAAGGACGAGATCGGCGGCGTCGCGCCGACCGAGTCACCGCCCGCGATGGTGACCGACCCGTTGGACGCCTCGGCCCGGTAGACGTCGAACCACGGCTTCAGGAACGCGGCTCCGCCGATCCCGAACGACGGGTTCGCGGCCCCGGTCCCGGAGAGGTTGTCCGCGGTGTCCGCCAGCGGCACCAGCTGACCGTGGTAGTCGCTGATGTCGAGAACGGTGACCTCCTTCAACCCGCCGGGGTTCGGCAGCACGTCGTACAGGACGCGGCCGCGCGCGTTCTGCGGGCCGGGGACGCCCATCAGCAGCGCCATCGTCGGCGCCAGGTCGATCGCCCGGACTCCCGCGAGCGGGCTGCGGTGCCGGATGCCCGGCCCGGCCGCGACGAAGGTGGCGTGCAGGTTCACGTTGTGCGCGAGGTCGACCAGGTCGGGCAGGTAGCCGTGCTGCCCGAAGAACTGGCTGAAAGCGATCGTCCGGCCCGGCGTCGCGGCGTCGAACTGGTACGGCGGCCGGGTGACCACCACGACGTCGCCGCTGCGCGACGGGTGCAGCGAGTCCGACCCGTCGACGTTGCGCAACTCCTCCTTCCTCAGGATCTTCGCCACGACCTGCTTGCCCGGGTTCGCGGGGTCGGTCAGGTTCGCGAACGCCGCGATGATCCGGTTCCGTACCGACTCGTAGTCGGCCGCCGGCACGACCCCGCCGGGATCGCGCCCGGCGAGCGAGACGTAGATCTGCGCGGTGCCGCCGGCGAAGCAGGCCTTCGCCTGGGTGACGCCGCTGCTTGCGACCCGGCAGTTGCCGGCCTGCTCCACAGGTTGCAGCCCGGCGTCGGCGAGCACCTTGCCGGCGTTCACGGCGTACCACTGGGGTGCGAACCCGTGGTCGCTGGCGGCCATCGTGGTCGGGTTGCCGCCGAGCCATGCCCGCGATCGCGCGAGCTTCGCGTCCGCGGCCTGGTAGGCGCTGCGGATGTAGCCCTCGCGGACGGCGATCCGGTCGTCCTTGATCCCGTCGCCGTTCACGTCGTCGTAGTAGGGGTTGGCCGCGCCGTCCATGTCGGCCGGAGTGACCAGGCCCATGAACTGGTGCGAGAACTCGTCGGTGACCGGGTAGCCGACCATCGCGAAGTCGGTGTCGGGCTGCAGGGTGCCGAGGATGTAGTCGAGCACCGCGTCGCCGTACGCCGCCTCCAGGTCGCGGCCCTGCTGGACGTACGTGTCCTCGTCGATGATGCGGGCCTCGAGCGGCGCGAAGTCGGCCGAGACCGCGGTCGGCAGATTGTCGGCGAGGTACTTCTCGAGTCGGTTCTCGCCGGGGCCACCGGCCGGCAACGCGTCGCACGCCGCGGTCGCGCAGGTGGCGATCAGCCGCTCGACCGAGGTGAAGTACAGCTTGAAGCTGGACAGGTCGGGAGCCAGGTCGATCAGCTTGGTGTAGAAGCCCGCGGTCTGCCCGGCGCGCGCGCCGATCAGGCCGTCGGCGCCGCGGAGCTTGACCTCCTCGAAGTCACCCTGGGCGAGATCCACGGCGGCCTGCGAGCCGTCCTTCGCGAGCGCGGACGGGACCAGCAGCGCGTGGTCGTACGCGGCCGTGCCGTCGACGGTCCCGTCGTACACGTAGATGTCGTAGACGCGGGTCGGGTTGACGGCGGCGAACGTCGTCGCGACCGTCAGGGCGGTCTCCTTCGGCGGTGCCGCGGGATCGCCCGCCGGCACGTTGGTCCAGCCGGACGCCGGGGCGAACGACGCGACCTGGTACGAGATGCCGAACGACGCGGCGCCGGCCTGCTCGTCCGGCACGGCCGGGCTGGCCAGCACGCCACGGGTGGAGAAGAAGTTGGCGAAGTCCACCGTCGGGCCGGCGATCCCGGCCTGGGTGCCGCCCACCCAGTCGACCTGCGTGACCTTCTTGCCGGCCCGCTCGGCCGCCGCGGCGATCGTGTCCGCCTGCAGCACGCCCTGGCCGGAGAACGACGTGCGGTTGTTGAAGCTGGCCTCACCGACGCGATGGAAGGTGTTGTTCGTCGAGCCGTGCTCGCCCGGGTACGTGCCGGTCGCCATCGTGTACCAGCCGACGCCGGTGTTCGGCGGGAAGGCCTGCGTCATGCCGTTCGCGCCGATCACCCCGGCGCGCATCATCGCGGCGTACGCCGGCATCGCCCCGGCCGCGGCGTACTTCGTCATCAGGTCCGGGCGCATGCCGTCGGAGGAGTACAGCAGCGCCCGCTGGGCGGCGCCGGCGCCGCTCGACGGGGCCGGCGCCCCGAGGCTGCTGGCCGGCGGTACGACGCCGAGCGCGAGTGCCGCGGAGCAGGCCGCCAGGATCGGTACGACGCGATGAGAGCGCATCGGAACTCCCTCGGATTCGCGAAGCATTTGCCCCCGAGATCGCTGCTTCGACATTCACTGGCCGCCGGAGCGGTTGTCAAGGTGTCGCGACCGGGGGTGCTGACCACCGGGTCGAGTGGTCCACGTCACTAGGCTTCCGGTTGTCGACTTTGGGAAGGATCCGTCCGATGGCTGTTCGCAAGGTTGCCCTGCTCACCGCCGGCGGTCTCGCGCCGTGCCTCTCGTCCGCGGTCGGGGGGCTGATCGAGCGCTACACCGACGTGGCGCCGGACGTGGAGATCATCGCCTACCTCAACGGTTACCACGGCCTGCTGTCCGGCAACACGCTCGACGTCACGCCCGAGGTGCGCGCGAAGGCGCACCTGCTGCACCGGTTCGGCGGCAGCCCGATCGGGAACAGCCGGGTGAAGCTGACCAACGCCGCGGACCTGGTCAAGCGCGGCCTGATCGCCGAGGGCCAGGACGCGCTCAAGGTGGCCGCGGACCGGCTGGTCGCCGACGGTGTCGACGTGCTGCACACGATCGGCGGCGACGACACCAACACCACGGCCGCGGACCTGGCGCGCTACCTGCACGAGCACGACTACGACCTGACCGTGGTCGGGCTGCCGAAGACGATCGACAACGACGTCGTGCCGATCAGGCAGAGCCTCGGCGCCTGGACCGCGGCCGAGCAGGGTGCGCTGTTCGCCCGCAACATCATCGCCGAGCACACCTCGAACCCGCGGATGCTGGTGATCCACGAGGTGATGGGCCGCAACTGCGGCTGGCTCACCGCCGCCACCGCGGAGGAGCACCACGAGTGGGTCAGGCAGCAGGAGTGGAACCCGGGCATCGGCCTGGACCCGCGCGGCTGGGACGTGCACGCGGTCTACGTGCCGGAGCGGCCGATCGGCCTCGACGCCGAGGCGGAGCGGCTGCGCGCGGTGATGGACGAGCTGGACTGCGTGAACATCTTCCTGTCCGAGGGCGCCGGCGTGGAGTCCATCGTGGCCGAGCTGGAGGCATCCGGCGAGGAGGTGCCGCGGGACCCGTTCGGGCACGTGAAGCTTGACCTGGTGAACCCGGGCCAGTGGTTCGCCAAGCAGTTCGGGGACCGGATCGGCGCGGAGAAGACGATGGTGCAGAAGAGCGGCTACTTCAGCCGTTCGGCGGCCGCGAACGAGCGCGACCTGGAGCTGATCAAGCGTTGCACCGACCTGGCCGTGGACGTCGCGCTGCGCGGCGAGAGCGGCGTGGTCGGCGAGGACGAGGAGCGCGGCGGCGAGCTGCGCGCGATCGAGTTCCCGCGGATCGCCGGCGGCAAGGCCTTCGACCCGTCGGCGCCGTGGTTCAGCGACCTGCTCGGTCAGATCGGGCAAGCCGGCTGACGATCACGTCGGCGGCCTTCTCGATCTGGTCCAGGGTGGCGTCGAAGGTCGTGTCGTCGCCGTAGTACGGGTCCGCCACGTCGCGCACGTCGTAGGAGTCCACCACCTCGTACGACGGGCCCGCGCGGCGGGCCAGCACGCTGACGTGGCCGGAGTCCATGCCCAGCACCAGGTCGCGCTCGCCGAACCAGGCGTCGTCGAACTGCCGGACCACGTGCGCGCTGCCGTCGTACCCGCGACGCGCGAGCGCGGCCTCCGCGCGGTCGTCCATCGGTCCGCCGACGTGCCAGGACCCGATCGCCGACGAGCTCACCACGACGTCCTCGACACCGGCCCGCGCGAGCTTGGCGCGGAGCACCACCTCCGCCATCGGCGACCGGCAGATGTTCCCGGTGCAGACGACCTCGACGAACCGGGTCACTTCTTGTTCGGGTCGAGCTCGTCCGGCAGTACGACGCTCAGCAGCCAGCTGACCAGGGTGATCACCAGGGCGCCGAGCAGCGCCGAGCCGAAGCCCTCGACGTGGAAGTTGACGTCGAGCCCGCCGGCGATCCACGAGGTCAGCAGCAGCATCAGCGCGTTGATCACGAAGATCAGCAGGCCGAGCGTGAGGATGATGAACGGCAGCGACAGCAGCTTCGCGACCGGCTTCACGATCGCGTTCACCACGCCGAAGATGGCCGCGACGACCAGCAGGGTAAGGATCTTGCGCGAGGTCGTCGTACCTTCCAGCGTGATGCCGCCGACCACCCAGGTGGCGACGGCGAGCGCGACGGCGTTGGCGAGCAGCCGGATGACCAGGTTCTTCATGCCGACGATCCTTGCACGGCAATAGCCTCGAGCAAGGATTCTTCGGCGCCGTTCAGGTGTCGGCGCAGCTCGGCGACGGCCTCGTCCAGGTCGCCGCGCTCGAGCAGGTCGACCAGCAGCTGGTGTGAGGCGACCTGCAGCTCGGCGTCCCGGCGCAGGCGGTCGACGCGGGCCAGCGCGAGCCGCGCCTCGCCGGTGATGGCGTCCTCGGTGGCGGTCAGCCGCTCGCTGCCGGTCAGCGCGACGAAGCTGTGGTGGATCGCCAGGTGCGCCTCGGACATCGCCCGCAGGTCCGGGTCGGGGGACTCGGCGATCGCGGTGAACGTCCTCAGCGCGGTCCGGACGCGTTCCCGGGCGGCGTCGCCGGCCTCGTGCCAGGCCCGCATCCCTGCGGACTCCAGCACGAACCGCGCGTTGCAGATGTCGGCCACCGCGGACGGCCGCAGGATCGCGACGCTGACGCCCTTGTTCGGCTCGCGGATCGCCAGGCCCTCGGTGACCAGCATCGCCATCGCCTCACGGATCGTGCTGCGCGCCACCCCGAGCGCGGCCGCCAGCTGCTGCTCGCGCAGCGGCGTGCCGGGCTCCAGGTCACCCGCGAACAGCGCCGAGCGCAGCGCGTCGGCGACCCGGTCGACCGTGCTCGACCGGTCCACGCGCAGGTGCTCGTACATGGGTCGATTGTTCTCCACAGCCCCCCGCTTGTCGCGGACCCCTCCAGCCGCCGCGTGTGTCGGCCCATCGGACCCCTGCCGACCCCTGTGGACCCTGTGGACGGAGCTCGGCCGGGTGAACCGGCCGTGCGGCATCCTGTACGACGACCGCCCGCGTCGTCCGAACCGCGGAGCGTATCGAGCCGCCGAGAAGGGGTGACGGATGAGCCGGCTGATGCAGGTGCTGAGCGGATTCGCGACCCTGATCTTCCTGCCGATCATCCTGGCGATCGCCCTGATCTTCGCCGTGCTGAGCAACGTCGAACAGGCCACCGCCTGCACACCACCCGACCCGAACACGACATGGGCGTGGCCGACCTCCAGCCACGACTTCGCCCAGGAGTTCACCGACGGCTTCCCGAACCGTCACTACGGGGTCGACTTCAGCGGCAAGGACGGCGACGCGGTGGTGGCGTCGAAGGCCGGCCGGGTGATCGAGGCCGGCGGCCAGACGGTGAAGCTGCAGCACCAGAGCGAGGACTACACGACGCACAAGATGCAGGACGACGTCCAGACCTGGTACGTCGGCCTCAAGAACCTCAAGGTCACCGTCGGCCAGAACGTGAAGCGCGGCGATCAGCTCGGCGAGCTCAACAGCCGGGGCCTGGTCGCCGACGAGAGCAACCCGATGGAGGTCACCGGGCCGCACCTGCACTTCGTGGTCTGGATGAACGACCCGGACGAAGGCCATCACGAGCGCGATCCGAAGGACTTCCTGGAGGAGGAGCAGCACGACACCGGCGCGGGTGCCTGCGGCTGCGGCACCGGCGGCCCGGACGGCCCCCTGGTCGGCAACGACAACCAGCAGAAGTCGTTCAACTACCTGACCGGCAAGGGCTACACCCAGGCGCAGGCAGCCGGTGTGGTCGGCAACATGATCGTGGAGTCGTTCGGCGTCAACCCGCTGGAGAAACAGGGCGAACCGTACGGCGACCACACGTCGTCCGAGGACGTGCTCGGGTACGACGGCGGCTGGGGCATCGTCCAGTGGACGCCGCCGAGAAAGATGATCAACCCGTCCCGGGACGCCGGCAAGGAGTTCACCGAGATCGACACGCTGGAGTACCAGCTGAACTTCCTCTACCGCCAGTTGCAGGGCGAGACGGCGATCCCGGAGGCTCCCGCTGGAGCCGCTCTGAAGGCCGCCGAGAACGTCGATCAGGCCTCGGACGCCTTCGCCGGCAAGTTCGAGCGGTTCGACGGTCACGAGGACCCGTCCAGCCCGACGTACGCCGAGCGCCGCAAGATGGCGCGCGAGGTGATGGCCAAGTTCGGCGGCGGAACCCCCGGAGCACCCGCGACCGGTCAGGACGGCTGCCAGGTCAGTGGTGACATCTCGCAGGTCGCGTTGAGCCTGGCCTGGCCGGAGGACGGCCACGGCAACCAGCGGGACGACGCCAAGCAGGTCTACCTGACGGCGATGGCGGAGCACAACAAGGGTCCCGCCGCCGCCAGCAACAGCCCGTGGACGGACTGCGGCGTGTTCGTCGCGACGGTGATGCGGATGACCGCCGACCCGAACTACCAGGAGCGGGGCACCGGGTCGCAGATCGCCTACGTGCGATCCCACCCGGAGAAGTACCAGATCATCGAAGACCCGAAGAGCACCGCAGAGCTGCAACCCGGAGACATCATGCTGTCCGACGGCCACACATACCTGTTCACAGGTCCGCACGACCACGGCTACGACTCAGCCGCCGCGTCCTGGAACGGCCACGTCCCCGAGGCCGAGCACTGGTACCCCGCTTCGGGCTACATCGCCGTCCGGGTGAAGAGGTGACGTGATGGACATCGACGACATCAGGCAGAGCCGCTGGCTCCTTCCGGCGATGGCGGCGGCGGTGGTGCTCGTGCTCGTCGTCGTGATCGCGGTGATCTCGCGCTCCGGCGAGGAGACGGCGCGGGTGGTGGTCCACTCGGTGCCCGACGACCTCACGCTGACCGTGGACGGCGCGACGGCGAACGCCAACGGCGACACGATCGTGAAGACGGGCAAGCACACGCTGCTGGCGCGGCGCAGTGGCTTCGAGGACAGGACCCAGACCTTCACGATCCGCAAGGGCCAGACTTACACGGTCACGATCTACCTCGACCCCAGCGGTCCCGAGGGCCGGGAGTGGTACGACGAGCACCCCGACCAGGACCTCGAGCGCGAGGCCGCCAAGGGCAAGGAGTTCTCGGACACGAGCAAGAAGCTCGCGGCGAAGTACCCGATCCTGGCTGAGCTGCCGTTCCTCGGCCCGGGCTTCAAGGTCGACTACGGGCAGTCGAAGGTGCACCCGAACGACCCGCTGACCATCGCGCTGTACGTCAAGGTGATCTATCCCGCCGGGCGCGACTTCGCGCTCAAGTGGCTCAAGTCCAAGGGCGTCGACACGACGGCCCAGGAGCTCATCTGGACCTCCTGACCCGCGCGGTCAGCGAGCCCCGGATCACGAATCGCCACCGCCGTGCCCGGTCCGGTTGACGGACCCGGGCCGGTCGACGCACACTGTGTCTGATTGTCGGACAATCAGGAGATCAGGCGATCTTCTGCGATGTGTGGAGGTGGTTCGTGGGACGGTCGCTGCGGTGGGGACGCCGGTATCTGATGGTGCGTCCGGAGCACTTCCGGGTGGACTACGTGATCAACCCGTACATGTCGGTGACCGATCAGCCGGACCCCGAGCTGACCATGCGGCAGTGGGAGGCGCTGCGGGAAGCGATCGTCGCCGCCGGCGGTGCGGTCGAGGTGCTCGAGCAGCGCGCGGACTCGCCGGACATGGTGTACGCGATGAACCTCGGCCTCGCGGACTCCCAGCACCGCGTGATGCTCTCGCACATGCGGTTCGCCCCCCGCCGCAACGAGGCGCTCAGCTCCGAGCCGTGGTTCATCCGGCACGGGTTCGAGGTGCTGCGGACCGGGGCCGACGGGATCGGGGCGCACTTCGAGTCTGGTGACGCGTTCGCCTTCGGCGACAGCCTGGTGGTCGGCTACGGCCCGCGCACCGACTCCGACGCGCTCAAGCAGATCGCGAACGAGTGGGACGTCCGGGTCCGCGGCCTGCGGATCGTGCATGACGGCATGTACCACCTGGACCTGCCGTTCTGCCCGGTCGACAGCACGCACGCGCTGGTCTACCCGCCCGCGTTCGACGCGGCCGGCCGGGCCGAGCTGGAGCGGATCGTGCCGGAGCCGATCGTGCTCACCGACGAGGAGGCGTCCGCGTTCAGCGCGAACTCGATCGTCGTGAACGACACGATCATCATGCCGGCCTGCTCGCTGCGCCTGCAGCGTGAGCTGACCGCCCTCGGCCTGCGGGTCGTCGTGCTCGAGCTGTCGGAGTTCCACAAGGGCGGCGGCTCGGTGCGCTGCCTCACGAACCCGCTGGACTTCGACCTGTCCGCCGCGTACGTCGCCGGCGGCGAGGTCCACCTCCCGTCCTGACCTGGCAGCGCTGAACGACCCCGCTTAGGGTGAGCGGTATGACAGACGCGCCGCAGAGCCAGAGCCAACCGTCACAGCAGACCGGGCCGGAAGCGCTGCGGTTCCGGGGTGTGCTCGACGCCATCCCGGCGTACCTGCCGGGCAAGCCGCCGGCCCGCGCGGACGGCCGGCCGGCGTACAAGCTGTCGAGCAACGAGAACCCGTACCCGCCGCTGCCGGGCGTACTGGAGGCGGCGACGCGGGCGGCGGGGTCGATGAACCGCTACCCGGACCTCGCGTCGAGCGCGCTGCTGGAGGCGCTGTCCGCGCGGTTCGAGGTGCCGGTGAACCACGTCGCGGTCGGCACCGGCTCGGTGGCACTGCTGTACCACCTGCTGCAGGCGGCCTGCGAGACCGGCGACGAGGTCGTCTACGCGTGGCGGTCGTTCGAGGCGTACCCGATCGCGGTGGCACTGACCGGCGCCACGTCGGTGAAGGTGCCGCTGGCCGCCGAGGCGCGGCACGACCTGCCCGCGATGGCCGCGGCCGTGACCGACCGGACCAAGGTCGTCATGGTCTGCACACCGAACAACCCGACCGGCCCGGCCGTGCGCGGCGACGAGCTGCGCGAGTTCCTCGCCGCCGTCCCGAGGCACGTGCTCGTGGTCGTCGACGAGGCCTACCGCGAGTTCGTCCGGGACGAGGCCACGGTCGACGGGCTCGACCTGTACCGCGAGCACCCGAACGTGCTGGTGCTGCGCACCTTCTCCAAGGCGTACGGCCTGGCCGGGCTCCGTGTCGGCCTCGCGGTCGGGCCGGAGCCGGTGGTGTCCGCGATCCGCAAGTGCGCGCTGCCGTTCGGCGTCAGCCACATCGCCCAGCAGGCCGCGATCGCCTCGCTGCAGGCGGAGCCGGCGCTGCTCGAGCGGGTCGGCGCCCTGGTGGCCGAGCGGGCCCGGGTGGTCGAGGGACTGCGCGAGGCCGGCTGGGTCGTGCCGGACACGCAGGCCAACTTCGTCTGGCTGGCGCTCGGCGACGACACCACGGCCTTCGCCGCCGCCGCCGAGGCCGAGGGCATCAGCGTCCGCCCGTTCGCCGGTGAGGGCGCCCGGGTCACGATCGGCGAGACCGAGGCGAACGACCTCTTCCTCGACGTCGTACGACGCTGGGGCCCGCCCAGGTCGTGAGCTCCCTCGTCTGGATCACCGGCGCGTCGTCCGGTCTCGGCGCCGCCCTGGCGCGGACCGTGCCGTACGACGACGCGCTGGTCGTCGACGTGTCCCGCCGGGGCGGGACACCGGGGACCGAGCACCTGGCGGCCGATCTCTCCGACCCGGCGTCCTGGCCGCTGGTCGAGCACGAGCTCGCCGGCCGGCTGGACGGCTTCGAGGGTGAGCGCGTGGTCTTCGTGCACAACGCCGGCACGCTGGAGCCGATCGGCCCGGCCGGCGCCGTGGACTCGGCGGCGTACACCCGCAACGTGCTGCTGAACTCGGCCGCGGCCCAGGTGCTCGGGCACGCCTTCCTGAAGGCGGTCGCGGACCTGCGCTGCGAGCAGCACCTGCTGATGATCTCGTCGGGCGCCGCGCGGACGCCGTACGAGGGTTGGTCGAGCTACTGCGCGGGCAAGGCGGCGGTGGAGGCGTGGGTCCGGGTGGCCGGCCTGGAGCAGCGGCGCCGTGCTCCCGGCTGCCGGGTGATCGCGGTCGCCCCCGGAACGGTGGACACCGCCATGCAGGAGCAGGTCCGCGGCACCGGTGAGGCGGACTTCCCGCGCGCCGGCCGCTTCCGCGAGCTGCACGACACCGGCGGCCTGTCCACACCCGATCACGCTGCGCGCATGATCTGGTCGCTGCTGGACCGCGACCTCGACAACGGCGCGGCCGTCGACATCCGCGACCTGAGCTGAAAACCCTTCCGCGCCGGGATCAGTACCGAGTTGTGACAGTTCATGTTTAGGATGTGTTGCTGGTGTCACACAGGACGGGGTTCGACGGCGACGAGAAGGAGGGCCTGGCGACCACGTTTCGGACGGTTGTCTCACCGAGGTGAACGCGGGCCGGTACGGCCGTATCACGGCGCTCTCGGCGATTCGCTCAACCCCCGGACGGTCTGTACGGTGTGCGGCAAGACGGCCGTCGACCGCGCGACCAGTCTTGAGAATGACCGGTCTTGACCTCGAGCCTTACCCGGCTGACCGTGATGTCGGGACCGTGCAACGCACGAGCGCGGCGATCCCGCGCCCGCCACACGAGGAGTGCATGTGACAGAGACGTCATCGCCGGGCCAGAGCCCGGCCGAGCCGGCTCGGGGCCTGTCCCCGGAGACCTTCGCGCCCGGACAAATGCCCGCGCCCGCCAGGCGTGACGCCGAGGAAGTCGAGTTCGTCCAGCTGCTCACGCCGGAAGGCGAGCGCGTCGAGCACCCGGACTACTCGTTCGACCTCGACGACCAGGCCGTCAAGGGTTTCTACCGCGACATGGTGCTGGTTCGCCGGATCGACACGGAGGCAACCGCACTCCAGCGTCAGGGTGAGCTCGGCATCTGGGCCTCGCTCCTCGGCCAGGAGGCGGCGCAGATCGGGTCCGGCCGCGCGCTGAACCAGAACGACATGGTCTTCCCGACGTACCGCGAGCACGGTGTCGCCTGGTGCCAGGGGGTCAACCCGCTGAACCTGCTCGGCCTGTTCCGCGGTGTCGACCAAGGCGCCTGGGACCCGCGGGACAACAACTTCCACCTGTACACGATCGTGATCGGCGCGCAGACCCTGCACGCGACCGGCTACGCGATGGGCCAGCAGCGCGACGGCGTCACCGGCGACCCGGAGAACGGCGAGGCCACGATCGCCTACTTCGGCGACGGCGCCTCCAGCCAGGGCGACGTGAACGAGGCCTTCATCTACGCCTCGGTGTTCAACGCGCCGGTGGTCTTCTTCTGCCAGAACAATCAGTGGGCGATCTCGGAGCCGATCGACCGGCAGACCCGGATCCCGCTGTACCAGCGCGCCGCCGGCTTCGGCTTCCCCGGTGTGCGCGTCGACGGCAACGACGTCCTCGCCACGTACGCCGTGACGCAGGCGGCGCTTCGCCGCGCCAGGGAGGGTTCCGGCCCGACCTTCGTCGAGGCGTACACGTACCGGATGGGCGCGCACACCACCTCGGACGACCCGACCAAGTACCGGCTCACCGAGGAGCTCGAGCACTGGAAGCTCAAGGATCCGATCGAGCGGGTGAAGGCGTACCTGCACCGGACCGGTGCCGCCGGCAACGACTTCTTCGACGAGGTCGACACCGAGGCGGACAAGGTCGCGGCCGAGCTGCGTGACGGCTGCCTGTCGATGCCCGACCCGACGCTGACCGATGTCTTCGACTACGTGTACGTCGAGAAGACGCCGCAGCTCGCCGAGCAGCAGGAACAGTTCGCCGCCTACGCCGCCTCGTTCGAGGGGAGCCACTGATGACCAAGATCAGCCTCGGCAAGGGCATCAACCTGGGCCTGCGCCGCGCGATGGAGAACGACCCGAAGGTCCTCGTGATGGGTGAGGACATCGGCAAGCTCGGCGGCGTCTTCCGGGTCACCGAGGGACTGCAGAAGGACTTCGGCGAGGACCGGGTGGTCGACACCCCGCTGGCCGAGTCCGGCATCCTCGGCACCGCGGTCGGCCTGGCGCTACGCGGCTACCGGCCGGTGTGTGAGATCCAGTTCGACGGGTTCGTCTTCCCGGCGTACGACCAGATCATCAGCCAGGTCGCCAAGATGCACTTCCGGTCGATGGGCAAGCTGAAGATGCCCGTCGTGATCCGGATCCCGTTCGGCGGCGGTATCGGCGCGGTCGAGCACCACTCGGAGTCGCCCGAGTCGCTGTTCGCGCACATCGCCGGTCTCAAGGTCGTCGCGTGCGGCGACCCGGTGGACGCGTACTGGATGATCCAGCAGGCGATCGCCTCCGACGACCCGGTCGTGTTCTTCGAGCCGAAGCGCCGCTACCACGAGAAGGCGGAGCTCGACGAGACCGCGACCGAGGCGCCGGTGCCGCTGCACCAGGCCGTCGTACGACGTGAGGGCACCGACGCGACGCTGTTCTGCTACGGCCCGATGGTCAAGACCTGCCTGCAGGCCGCCGAGGCCGCGGTCGAGGACAGCCGCAACCTCGAGGTCGTCGACCTGCGCTCGATCTCTCCGCTGGACCTGGCGACGATCTTCGCCTCCGTGAAGAAGACCGGCCGCGCGGTCGTGGTGCACGAGGCGCCGCTGTCGCTCGGCCCGGCCGCCGAGGTGGCCGCGCGGGTGAGCGAGGAGTGCTTCTACTCGCTGGAGGCGCCGGTGCTGCGGGTCGCGGGCTTCGACACGCCGTACCCGCCGTCGCGGGTCGAGGAGGACTACCTCCCGGACCTCGACCGGGTGCTGGACGCCGTCGACAAGGTGATGGAGTACTGATGGCCCCCGAAAATGTGCACCGCCAGGAGTTCCGCCTGCCGGACGTCGGTGAGGGCCTGGTCGAGGCCGAGATCGTGTCCTGGAAGGTCAAGCCCGGCGACACGGTGAAGCTGAACGACACCATCGTCGAGATCGAGACCGCGAAGTCGCTGGTCGAGCTGCCGGTGCCGTTCGCCGGTGTGGTCGCCGAGCTGCTGGTGCCCGAGGGTGAGACCGTTCCGGTCGGTACGCCCATCATTGCTGTTGAAACCAGCATCTCGGTCAACACCGGTGGTCCCGAGCCCACCGGTACGCCGAAGGAGGACCGTGCCAGTGTCACGGCGCCACCGGTGCAGACCCCGCAAGACGAGGAGTGGGTCGAGCCGGGTCTGATCGGCGGACCGGCGCCGGGCGGCCGCACCGCGGTGCTGGTCGGCTACGGGCCGAAGACCACCGAGGCCAAGCGCCGTCCGCGCAAGGGCGCCGCCCCGGCTCCGGTCGCCGCGGCGCCGGCCCCGGAGGCCACGGTGTCCGCGGTGTCGACCGGCTACCCGTCGGCGAAGGTGCTGGCGAAGCCGCCGGTGCGCAAGCTCGCCAAGGACCTCGGCGTCGACCTCGGTGCGGTGACCCCGACCGGCCCGGGTGGCGTCATCACCCGCGCCGACGTCGAGTCGCACGCCACCGGCGCTGAGGCCGTTGTCCCGGTCGCCGCCGCCCCGCTGTACGCCGTCCCGTCGTACGCGCCGGTGCCGGGCCAGACCGAGACCCGGATCCCGATCAAGGGCGTCCGCAAGGTCACCGCGCAGGCGATGGTGAGTAGCGCGTTCACAGCCCCGCACGTGACCGAGTGGATCACCGTCGACGTGACCGCGACGATGGACCTGGTCAGGCGGCTGAAGAACGACCGGGCCTTCGAGGGCGTCAGGGTGTCGCCGCTGCTGATCGTCGCCAAGGCCTGCCTGCTGGCGGCCCGTCGTACCCCGGAGCTGAACGCGTCCTGGGACGAGGCGGCACAGGAGATCGTGCTCAAGCACTCGGTGAACCTCGGCATCGCCGCGGCCACCCCGCGCGGGCTGATCGTGCCGAACGTCAAGAACGCCGACGCTATGACGCTGCCGGACCTGGCCCGCGCGATCAACGACCTCACCGCGGTCGCCCGCGAGGGCAAGTCCCAGCCGGCCGACCAGGCCGGTGGCACGTTCACGATCACCAACGTGGGCGTCTTCGGGGTCGACGCCGGTACGCCGATCCTCAACCCCGGCGAGTCCGGCATCCTCTGCTTCGGCGCCGTCCGCAAGCAGCCGTGGGTCGTCGAGGACGAGATCGTGGTCCGCCAGATCACCACGCTGGCGCTGTCGTTCGACCACCGCCTGGTCGACGGCGAGCAGGGTTCCCGGTTCCTGGCCGACGTGGCCGGCATCCTCGAGGACCCGGCCCGCGCGCTGATGTTCTGACCCGTAGCCGGAGGCCTCTGGAAAGAGTTCGCCGAGATGCACACCGCTATCGGTGCAGTACATCGCTGGCGATGTGCGGGTCGGGGCGGGGTGGC
>WNGA01003382.1_pt1 | contig 23931 bp, 26 predicted proteins | sample 5400061 | NCBI WGS metagenome assembly WNGA01 (sample SAMN13153366, study PRJNA577476) | soil metagenome | isolation source: 100 cm soil or saprolite under grassland replicate 2 | place: USA:California | collected 2016-06-15
CTCGCGCAGGCTTTCGGCGCTGTCGCGGGCGATGCCCAGCTCGACGGGCACCGCGGCGGTGCGGCGGATGTTCGCCAGCAGCGTGTAGGAATTCGACGTCGCGACTTTGCGCCCCGCCAGAATCTCGTCGCGGTCGTCGAGGTCGGCGATCTCGTCGCCCGAGGCGAGGATCGCCACCTGGGGGGGCCGGTGCACCAGCGGCTCCCCGTGGGCGATCGAGGCGAGCACGCCGAGCTGCGCGGGCCCCAGGGCGGTGCCGGCGGGGAGCACGGCGGCGCCCTTACGGATGTCCTCGCCCTTGTGGCGCACGTTGCGCCCCTCCTGCGTCGGAGTGACAATGGACACTCGACTTCCGTTTGCCTCGGTGTCCTCCTGGCGCACGACGGTATCGGCGCCGGCGGGCAGCGCGGCGCCGGTGAAGATCCGTGTCGCTTCGCCGGGGCCGACCGGTTTGGTGGGGAAGCGACCCGCGGGCACCGTCTCGACGACGCGCAGCTCGACGCGCGAGCGGCCCGCGACGTCCGCCCCGCGCACGGCATAGCCGTCCATCGCGGAATTGTCCCACGGCGGCAGGTCCATGGGGCTCGCCACGTCCTCGGCGAGGACCAGGTCGAGCGCCTCGCGCAGGGGACGGCGCTCGGCCGGCAGCGGGCGGAGGTGCTCGAGGATGAGGCGGGCCGCCTCGGCGGGGGTGAGCATCCCTAGGGGGGCAGGATTAACGCGCGGTCCCAGGCGATGTTCGCCAGGGTCACGAGCCACGCGGTGTCGCTGAAGCGAAACACGGGGAACGGCGCCCGGAACTTGGCGTTGTCCGTCACCATCGCCACCCACTGCTCGGCGTCAGGGCGCTCGCTGCTCCAGATCGGGTCCGCCCCGCACGCCTGCCGGTACGTCTCGATCTTCGGCAGGGCGTGGTCGGTGAAGCCCTCGACCAGCACCATCTCCGCGCCGTCGAGATAGCGGCGCGCCAGGCTGATCGGGTCGCTCTCCAGCTCGCGCCGCTCCCACACCACCCGCTCCCCCGGCGCCTCGAGCACCACGCGCTCGGCCTTGCCTTCGTGGCGGTGGCGCCAGGTGTCCTTGCCGCGCTGGTCCCAGTCGGCGGCGTGCGTGCCGTGCTTGATGGTCATCACGCGGAACTTGCGCCGCACCAGCTCGGACGCGAGGGCGACGACTAACGTCGTCTTCCCTGCGTCCTTCTTCCCGACGATCGAGATCATCCGCGTCGCCGCCACACCGCCTCCGCCCGCTGCAGGTCTTCGGGCTCGTTCACGTTGAGGAACAGCTCGGCGGGGTCGCCAAAGGCCCGCACCCGCTCGAGCGATAGTGTACCGACCTTCACGTCGGGGTGGAAGCCGATCGCCCGGCGGTCCGCCCGCTCGAGCTGGCGCTCGATGGCCGCCCGGCATGCGGGACCGTACACGGCGCACAACGGCTCCAGCCCCCGGCGACTGTCACTCTCGGGAAGAAATGCATCCCAGCCTGCCGCGCCGTCCACGAGAGCCCGGAGCAGGTCGACGGTGAGGAACGGCATGTCCCAGGCGACGCAGAGCACAGGATCGTCCCCGGCCGCCACCGCGGTGTAGATGCCGCCGATGCTCCCCAACCCGGAGCGCACGTCGGGGACGGTGCGCAGGTCGGGACGCCAGGCGGCGGCGTCGGGCGCGTTGGCCACGAGCAGCGGCGCGGCGCCGACGACGGCCGTGACGGCGTCCACGATGCGGTCGAGGATGCGCCGGCCGCCGACTTCGAGCAGGCCCTTGGGGCGGCCGCCGTAGCGCGTGGCGCCGCCGCCGGCGAGGATGGCGCCGCGCGTGGTCAGTAGCGGCGGCCCCGCTTCTTCTCCAGCACCACGTCCAGCCCCATCGTCAGCATGAGGTGGTGATAGGTTCGCGTCGCCTTCGGCGGCTGTAGGGTCGTGCCGGCCGGTCCCGCCGCGCGCTGCAGGGGGATCAGCGCGTCGTGAATCTCCAGGCGGAACTGATAGCCGGGGGTAATCCGCGTCGTCATGCCCACCGCGGTCTGCAAGCTGACCGAGCTCGTCTTGGGACGATCGTCGATCAGCACTGCGCGGGATTGGATGTTCCCAGTGCCGTCATCATAAGCGCCGGACATCTCGATGGTGCCGCCCGAATAGGTGACGAGGCCGAGCCCAAGCCGCGCATACGGGCTGATCGCGTGTCGCGGCGAACCCCGCAACACCAGGCCTCCGTAAAACGCGATCGCGCTGGTCCCCGGCGACTCGGCGCTGATGTCGAGGCAGACCTTCTCGCTTGGGGAAGGGGGGTTGGGGTCGGGGTTGAAGTAGACGCCGCGGCAGGAGTCGTCGAAGGGGAGCCCCACGTAAAAGATTTCTCCCTCCACCCCGAGGTGCGGCTGCGGGAAATAGACCCCGGAGGCCCCGAATACCAGACTGGGACCGACATCCCGTTGCAGGTCGAGCGTGTCGAACTGCGATGAGCACGACCCATTGGGGGCAATCACACACAGCGGCTGCCGGGCGACCCGCCACAGGCCGTGTCCGGTCGTGGCCCCACCGAACAGCGTGAGGATCATCGTGGGCTCGGGGCCGCGTTGCCCCGATGCCGGAGACGCGGCGCACCACAGAACGAGGCCGAGGCCGACTGCTCGCGGGCGCATGGGGCGGGGCTCAGTAGCGGCGGCCGCGCTTCTTCTCCAGCACCACGTCGAGCCCCATGGTCAGCACGAGGTGGTGGTAGGAGCGCGAGGCGGACGGGGCCTGCGCAAGATCGTCCGCCATGCCGATGACGCGCCGCAAGGGGACGATCGCGTCGTGCGCTTCGAGGCGGAACTGGTAGCCGGGACTGATCCGCGCCGTGAACCCCGCCGAAGCCTTGACGCTGAGCGTCGTCGCTTTGGGATGCGGATCCTCGATGATCGAGCGGGAGCGGACGATCCCGCTGTCGTCGAGGAACGCGCCGGACAACTCGAGCGTGCCGCCGGAATGGGTCACGATCCCGAACCCCGCTCTCGCGAAGGGACTGATGGCGTGCCGCGGGGACGCGCGGAACACGAGGCCCGCCGAGAACGATATCGCGCTGGACGAGATGGACGCCGCCCCGACGTTGAGGCAGATCTGCTCGTTCATGTGCACGAGGTCGGGATTGAAAAAGACGCCGCGGCAGGAGTCGTCGAAGGGGAATCCGAGAAACAGAATCTCCGCCTCGATGCCGACGTGCGGGCTTCTGAAGTAGGTGCCCGATGCGCCGAACACGACGCTCGCCGAGATGTCGCGGGACAGGTCGAGGGTATCGTATTGGGAGGTGCAGTTGTACGCGCCCCCGGACTGCTGCAGCACGCACAGCGGCTGCCGCGGGATGTGCCACAGGCTGTGACCGGTGGACGCCCCGCCGAACAGCGTCAGAATCATCGTGGGCTCGGGGCCGGTCTGAGCGACGGCGGGACGACACAACAGCAACACGGCACCACAGGCGAACAGAAGTCGGCGCATCAATCCCCCAGGAGTTGGCGGTGGTCGATCGCGAGACAGCGGTCCATCACGATGGGAATGCCGGCGTCCTCAGCCCGCGCCCGCGCCGCCTCGTCCACGACGCCGAGCTGCAGCCACACGAGTTTGGGACGGATCGCGATCGCTTCGTCCACGACCGCCCCCGCGAGCTCGCTGCGCCGGAACACGTCCACGATGTCGATGGCGTGGTCCCGCGCCGCGTCCGCCAGCGTCCGGTAGCTGCGCTCGCCGAGGATCTCGTCGTGGCCGGGGTTCACCGGCACGATGCGGTAGCCGGCCCGCTGCAGGTAGCGCGCGACGCCGTGACTGGGCCGCTCCGGCTTGGGCGACAGCCCCACGACCGCCACGGTGCGCGCCTCGCGCAACAGGGCGCGCAGCGCGTCGTTGGTCACGCCTCCGGACGGTGGAGGTGCGGCGTCCCGCTAACCGCGCGTCCCACGACGATCATCCCCGCCCGCCGCGCGATCGTGAGCGCCAGCGTGGACGGCACGCTCGGCGTCGCGATCCACGCCAGCCCCGCGCGCGCGCCCTTGTACGCCAGCTCCGCCGAGATCCGGCCGGTGACGAGCAGGCCGCGACCCGCGACGGGCTCGCGCGCGAGCACCGCCGCGCCGATCACCTTGTCCACCGCGTTGTGGCGTCCGATGTCCTCGGCGTGGAAGCGCAGCTGGTCGCCGTCGGCGAGCGCGGCGGCGTGGATGCCGCCGGTCTCGTTGTAGCGCTCGCCGCGTGCGAACAACTCCTTGAAGAGCGCGCGCATGCGGTCGGTTGCCGGCGGCTCGCCGCGCGCGGGCGCGCGCGCCACCGCGTGTGGATCGGCGAGAAACGTGGAGACGGCCCCGCACCCCGAGGCGAGCACGCGCTTGCGGTTCTCGCCCCTGACGCGCGCCAGCCGCTCCGGCGCCACCTCGGCCCAGAACCCCGGGTCGGTGGCGCAGGGGCGCAGCTTCACGAGGTCGTCGCGCGTCTCGATGAAGCCCTCGCCGTGCAGCCACCCCACCGCCAGCTCCTCGAGCAGGTCGGGCGTGCACATCCAGGTGACCATCGGCTCGCCGTTCACCTCGAGCCAGACGGGGACCTCCTCGACCATGGCTGAGTCGGCCTGCATCCGCCCGCGGCGGGAGCCAGGGGCTTTGTCGACCGAGGAAGCCCCCTCAGCCTTCACCGAAGTATTCCGAGTAGAGATGGGGACTCTCCTGTACCCGCACGGTGTGCAGGGAAATGCCGGGAGGCAGCCGCGGGGCGATCCGCTCCCAGAAATACACCGCCAGGGCTTCACCGGTCGCGAGGCGGCGGCCGTCGGCGAACTCGGGGATCGCCTCGTTGATGTGGCCGCCGCTCAGCCGGTCGGTGATCTCTTCCTTCAGTACCCGATCGAGGGCGGTGAGATTCACCACTCCGCCAGCCTCCGCCACGAGCGGCCCCCGGACGGTCACCCGCACCTGATACCGGTGCGCGTGATCGGCCGCCGCCTTGCCGAACGCCGCCCGGTTCTCGGCCTCCGACTTGTCCGGCCGGCGGATGCGGTGCGCGGCCTCGAACTCCACCACCCGGGTCAGCTGCACGCGCGCCATGTCAGAACACTCGCACCGCGCTGGCCTTGAAGGCAAACGTCACGGGGTTGCCCGGGGCGAGCCGCAAGTCCCGGGCGGCCTCCTCCGTGATCACCGCGATCAGCTCGACCCCGACGTCGGCGGCCACGTGCACGACCCCGGGCCGCGGCCGCACCAGGCGCGTCACCTGGCCGGTGAAGACGTTGCGGGCCGATGAGACCAGCGGCTCCGTGCTCACGAAGATGTCGGTCGGCGGGACGGCGAGGATCGCCGGGCCTTCCCGCGCGGTGGTGACCGCGATGGCGATCGGCCCGACGCGTACGTGCTTGGTGTCATCGCCCGCCGGCAACTCGACCCGGAACAAGTTCTCCGGGGTGACGGGGGAGAGCCGCCCCTCGGCGAGGGCGCGGATGTCGTCGGCCCAGCGGTAGGCGTCCTCGAGCTGGTGGGAGGCGAGGCAGATCGCCAGGCCGCGCGCGCGCCGCTCCTCAGCGAGCGCGCCGTAGAGGGCCTGCGCCGCCGCGCGGTCCGCGGAGCTGACGGGCTCGTCGAGCAGCAGCACGTCGGGCGCGAGGGCGAGCGCGCGCGCCACGGCCACGCGCTGCACTTCGCCGTCGGAGAGCTCGTGGCGGCGGCGCTCGAGCAGGCCGGTGATGCCGAGCCGCTCCGCGACCGCAGCGACGATTCTCTCGGCCTCTACGCCTCTATGCGTCCTCACCTTCAACCCGAACTCGATGTTCGCTCTCACCGTTCCCCGAAACAGCACCGGCCGCTGCTCGACCAGCGTGATGCGGCGGCGCGCGGCGGCGCGCGGGCGCACGCGCGGGCTCGAGACGACGGCGCCGTCCCAGCGCACCTCGCCCGCCGCGGGCCGCTCGAGGAGCGCGAGGAGGCGCAGCAACGTGCTTTTCCCGGAGCCGTTGTGGCCGACGATGGCGATCATCGCCCCCGGCGCCACCGCGAAGCGCTCGAGGTCGAGCACGACCCGGCCCTCGTACGCCTGGCGCACGCCGGCGAGCTCAAGCATGGCCCCCCCCCGGCCCCCCGCGGCCCTGCAGCAGCTGCAGCGCGACGTTCACGACCAGCGCCATCACCACGAGGATGATCCCGAGGGCGAGAGCGAGGCCGAAATCCCCCTGCGCGGTCGAGAGGGCGACCGCCGTCGTGAGGGTGCGGGTCGCGCCGCGGATGTTGCCCCCGACGATCATGGCGGCGCCCACCTCGGCGACGACCTGGCCGAAGGCGGCGGTGATGACAGCGGCGAGGGCGAACCGCGCCTCGCGCGCCACCGTCCACGCGGTGCGCCACACGCCGGCCCCGAGCGTCTCCGCGGTGCGGCGGATGCGCGGGTCCACGCCCTGCACGGCGGCGGCCGAGAGCGCGGCGGCGATGGGGAAGGCGAGGATCACGTCGCCGATGACGATCGCTTGCCAGGTGTACAGCCAGCCGAGGCCGCCCAGCGGCCCGCGACGCGACAGCAGGCCGTAGAGCAGCAGGCCGACGACGACGGTGGGGAAGGCGAGGGCGGTATTGACGACGGTGAGGGCCGCGCGGCGCCCCCAGAACCGGCGGCTGGCGAGCACGAAGCCCAGCGGCATCCCGAGCGCGCAGGCGATCACGGTGGCGACGACGGCGACCTTCACCGTCAGCAGCGCGATGCCGTAAACCTCGGGGTCGGCCGAGCGGATCAGCTGGAAAGCGCGGCGCAGCCCCTCGCCTAGAAAGTCCATCCCACGCCCAGACTCACCCACGGATGGATGGTCCAGTCGGTTTCCTTCGCGAACAGCGGCAGCACCGTGGTACCGTCGGGCGACAGCGGCGTCTTGTAATTGATCGGGTAGCGCAACTTCCAGAAGACGAGCCGCGCGTCCGCCTGTACGTTGATCCGCGACGCGGGGTACCAGCGCAGCCCCGCCCCGGGCGTGAACGTGAACTTGGTGCCGAACTGGTAGCCGCTGGTGTCGGCGGGGAGCCGGCTCCCGAACGCCAGCCCCAGAGACGTCCCCACGTACGGGGCGAAGCCGTGGAACGTCTTCGAACCGGTGAGCGACAGCTGCAGCCCGAGGTCGGCGAGGATGACGTCGTTGTCGATCGGGCCCGACTTGCGCACCGAGTCGTTCAGGAACGGGTCCACGATGTAGCGGGTGGTCTGGGCGTAGGCGAGCCCCGCGGTGAACGACATCGACTTCCCCATCCACGCCTCGTAGCGCGCGCCGAAGGTGACGCCGTTGGTCATGCTGACCGGCACGGTGCCGCGCTCGCCGCCCAGGTAGCCGAATACAAGGCGCGGCCCGGTCCCGCGGCGGATGTCGTGGTAGGGGGAGTGGGAGGGGTCGTGGCCGACCTGGGCGGTAAGGCGGAAGGCCGGTACGGCGGTAAGCAATGCCGCGAACCGGATGCATCTACCGCCATACCGCCATACCGCCTTACCGCCCATCATCCGCCTCCCTCAAGTCCTTACCCGTCATTTCGCTCGGCACCTCTACCTCCAGCAGGTTCAGGATCGTCGGCCCGACGTCGCGCAGCGAACCGCCGTCGCGCAGCGGGCCGCGCGCGTCGTCGCCGCCGCCGACCAGCACGAGCGGCACCGGATTGGTCGTGTGCGCCGTGTGGGGGCCGCCGGTCATGGGATCGATCATCAGCTCGCAGTTGCCGTGGTCGGCGGTGACCAGCAAGGTGGCGCCGCGCCGCTCGGCGCTCTGCAGCACGCGCGCGAGGCAGCCGTCGACGGTTTCGACCGCTTTCACGGCCGCGGCTAATACCCCGGAATGACCCACCATGTCCCCGTTGGCGTAGTTGCACAAGATGAAGTCGTGGACGCCCTTCTCGATCGCGGCGCACAACACGTCGGTCACCCCGGGCGCGCTCATCTCGGGGCACTGGTCGTAGGTGGCGACGTTGCGCTGCGACGGCACGAGCAGCCGCTCTTCGCCCCGGTAGGGCGTCTCGAGCCCGCCGTTGAAGAAGTACGTGACGTGCGCGTACTTCTCCGTCTCCGCGGTGCGGAACATCGTCTTCCCATGATCGGCGAGAACCTCGGCGACGATCTTGGCGAGCACCATCGGGCCGAACGCCGTCGGGAACGGGAACGTCTCGTCGTACTGCGTCATGGTGGCGAGCCACACCCGCGGCCGATCCTTCACGTCGAAGCCGTCGAATCCCTCCATGACGAGCGCGCGCACGAGCTGGCGCATGCGATCGGCCCGGAAGTTGACGCAGAACACCCCGTCGCCGGTCTTGAGGTGCGGCGTGCCGGTGACGATGCGCGGCTTGATAAACTCGTCGGTCTCCCCGGCATCGTAGGCCTGTTGGATCGCCGTCACGGGATCCTGGGCCGGGGCGCCCACGCCGTGCACGATCGCGTCGTACGCCAGCTTGGTGCGGTCCCAGCGTTTGTCGCGGTCCATCGCGTAGTAGCGGCCGATGACGGTCGCCACCACGGGAGGCCCACTCCCCACACCCCGCTCCCCACGCTTCAGGTTTTCTACGAGGTCCTGCATGAAGGCGAGCGCCGACTTCGGCGGGGTGTCCCGCCCATCCAGGAACGCGTGGATCGCGACCGGCAGGCCGGCGCGCCGCCCCAGCTCGACGGCGGCGAGCAGGTGCGTGTCGAGCGCGTGGACCCCGCCGGTGCCGATCAGGCTCATCAGGTGCAGCGTGCCGTTCTTGCGTCGAGTTTCCGCGCACAACTTCACCAACGGCTCCAGCTGGTAAAACTCTCCCGACTCGATGCTCTGCGAGATGCGCACGATATCCTGCGGCACCACCCGGCCCGCACCGAGGTTCAGGTGCCCGACCTCGCTGTTGCCCATCTGTCCTGCGGGGAGTCCCACGGCCAGGCCCGACGCCTCGAGCAGCGTGCGCGGGGCCCGCTCCCACAGGCGGTGCCAGACCGGCGTCGCGCCGAGCTCGATGGCGTTGCCGTCCCGGCCGGGACGGAACCCCCAGCCGTCGAGGACGATCAGGACGACCGGGGTGCGCGCCCCACGTCGGGTGGTCATATTGAAGGGCATGCAATGTAGCCGCGCCCTCCGCCTGCTACCAGTTGTGGTGTCGCTCGCGGCGTCCGCCGCCGTCGCCCAGCAGCGCTGGCGCGTCGCCAACGACGGCGCCTGGTTCTACCAGACCGCGGACGGCAAGCGGCTCGCCCGCCTGGCGCGGGGGGCGATCCTCCTCGGCGCCGTCAAGGATGACTGGGTCGCGGTGACGATGGAGGGCTGGATCTTCGCCGCGTCCGTCGGCACGACGGACCGCGACGGCTACAACCTCGCCGTCACCCGCGCCCCCGAGGAGAACCTGCGCAGCGCGCCCGCCGGCGCCCTCGTCGCCAAGCTCACGCAGGGCTTTCTCCTCAGCCGCGTCGATACCACCGACCGCTGGGTGCACGTGCGGCGCGACGGGTTCGTGAGCAAGGATGACCTCGAGCCGCTCGCGGACGTCGCCCAGGGTGGGGTATCCCCGGGGCCACGCCGCGGAGTGAACGACAGCTCGCCTCCCCCGGCGCGCAACCCGGCCGCACCCGACACCACCGCGACGGACCCGGTCCGCGCCCTGCCCACGCGCCGCACCACCGTGTACCGCGCGCCCGACGGCCCCGCGCTCGGCGCCCTCGCGCCCGAAACGCCGCTGCGCATCCTCAGCCGCTCCGGCGAGTGGAGCCGCGTGCAGTTCGAGGGCTGGGTCAAGAGCGCGGACCTCAGGCCCGCGCCCGCCGGTGTGCTGGTGGGGGTGAGCGCCGCGGAGCTGCGCGCCGACCCACAGCGCTACGTCGGCCAGGTGCTGAAGTGGACCGTGCAGTACGTCGCGATCGAGACGGCGGACGATCTGCGTCCCGACATCGCCGACGGCACGACGTACGTCCTGGCCCGCGGGCCGCTGCCCGAGCGGGGCTTCGTCTACATCGTGATCCCCGAAGGACGCAAGGCCGACATCGCCAAGCTGCCGCCGCTCGCCACGATCGGCGTGACGGTCCGGGTGCGCGTCGGCCGCAGCCGCTACATCGGCAACCCCGTCGTCGAGCTGCTCGCGCTGGAGGCCCAGCCATGAACGACATTCTGCGCGAGCGCCTGCTCCGCAAGCTCGAGACCCTCTCGGAGGAGCGGGCCTACCAGGTGCTGGACTACATCGAGTTCCTGGAGTCGAAGTACGCCGAGCGGCCCGCGGGCGCGCCAGCGTTTCAGAAGGTGGCGGAGACGCTCGAGGACACGCTGCGCGCGGGGCGCGTGCCGGTGAAGATTATCAAGGGGACGATGGACGCGGTGGGGAAGGCGGGGAAGTTCCTCGAGGGGCTGGCGGCGGCGGGGAAGGCGGCGGTCGAGGAAGCGACAAGGAAGAAGGAAGAGCCGAAGCCGGTTGAGGAACCGCCCCCGGCCGACTAACTTCCGCTATGGGAACCTCCCGCCCGAACCCCCCCCGGCCCGCTCTCACTTTCGACGACGTCCTGCTCGTGCCGCGGCACTCCACGGTGCATCCGCGTAACGTGGACGTGAAGAGCCGCTTCACCCGCGGCATCCCGCTCAACATTCCGCTCGTCTCCGCCGCGATGGACACGGTCACCGAAGCCGAGATGGCGATCGCGATCGCGCGCGAGGGCGGCATCGGCGTGCTGCACAAGAACATGCCGATCGACCGCCAGGCGGCGGAGGTGGATCGCGTCAAGCGCAGCGAGTCGGGGATGATCCTGAACCCCATCACCCTGGGCCCCGACCGGCCGCTGCGCGAGGCGCACCAGCTGATGGCGCGCTTCAAGATCTCCGGCGTCCCGATCGTGGACGCGGACGGCAAGCTGATCGGCATCATCACCAACCGCGATCTGCAGTTCGAGCGCCAGCTCGACCGGCCGATCCGTCAGGCGATGACCAAGGACAAGCTGGTGACCGCGCCCGTCGGCACCGACCTCGACGAAGCCGAGAAGATCCTCGCCCAGCACCGCATCGAAAAGCTCCCCGTCGTCGACGAGCGCGGCGTCTTGAAGGGCCTCATCACCATCAAGGACATCTTCAAGCGCCGCCGGCACCCCGACGCCAACAAGGACCAGCACGGGCGGCTGCGCGTCGCCGCCGCGGTGGGCGGCACCAAGGACGGGCAGGCGCGCGCCAAAGCGCTGCTCGACGCGGGCTGCGACGTGATCGTCGTGGACTCGGCGCACGGGCACGCCGAGGGCGTGCTCGAGACGGTCGCCGCGCTGCGCGAGGCGTTCCCCGACGCCCAGCTCGTCGGCGGCAACGTCGCGACCCGCGAGGGGGCGGCGGCGCTGGTCGAGCGCGGCGCCGACGCGGTCAAGGTCGGCGTGGGGCCCGGCTCGATCTGCACCACCCGCGTCGTCACCGGCGTCGGCGTCCCGCAGATCACGGCGATCCAGGATACGGTGGACGGGGCCGGCGACGTGCCCGTGATCGCCGACGGCGGCATCAAGTACTCCGGCGACATCGTGAAGGCGCTTGCCGCCGGCGCCGCGAGCGTGATGATGGGCTCGATGCTCGCCGGCACCGAGGAGAGTCCCGGCGAGTCGTTCCTGCTCGAGGGACGCCGCTTCAAGGTCATCCGCGGCATGGGCAGCCTGTCGGCGATGGAAGAGGGATCGGCCGACCGCTACTTCCAGGAGGGCGAGGTCTCGCCCGCCAAGCTCGTCCCCGAAGGCATCGAGGGGCGCGTGCCGTACAAGGGCCCCGCGTCCGACGTGATCTTCCAGATGGTGGGCGGGCTGCGCAGCGGCATGGGCTACTGCGGCGTCTGCGATGTGCGCGCCCTGCGCACCGAGACCGAATTCATCCAGGTCACCCTCGCCGGGCTGCGCGAATCCCACCCGCACGACGTGGTCGTGACCCGCGAAGCGCCCAACTACAGCGTCTGATCGCTTGACACATCCGGCGGCGGCCCCTACTCTGGGGCCGTCGCAACCCTCCTCTCCCAAGGGGCTCGCATGGGTCTGTTCCGACGGAAGAGCGTTACCGACCTCCAGAAGGAAGCCGACACCGACAAGAGCCTGAAGCGCGCGCTGAGCGCGCTCAACCTCACGACCCTCGGCATCGGGGCGATCATCGGCACGGGGATCTTCGTACTCACGGGCACGGTGGCCGCCGTGAACTCCGGGCCGGCGGTGGTGCTGTCGTTCGTGCTCGCCGGGGTGGCCTCGATCTTCGCGGCGCTGTGCTACGCGGAGTTCGCCTCCCTCGTCCCGATGGCGGGGAGCGCGTACACCTACGGCTACGCGACCCTGGGCGAGCTCATCGCCTGGATCATCGGCTGGGACCTGGTGCTCGAGTACGCGCTCGGCGCCGTGACGGTGGCGATCGGCTGGTCCGGCTACGTGGTGTCGTTCCTGCGGACCGCCCTCCACTTCGACTTTCCGTGCGCGCTGTCGGCCGCCCGCGGCACACTGGTGCAATGCGCCGACGGTACGGCGGTCACCGCGGTTTTCAATCTCCCCGCGGTCATCATCATCGCGATCATCACGACGCTGCTCGTCGTCGGCATCAAGGAGTCCGCGACCGTCAACAACGGCATCGTGTTCGTGAAGCTCGCGGTGGTGCTGCTGTTCATCTTCGGGGCGGCGCATGCCGTCACGTCGGCGAACTGGAAGCCGTTCATCCCGCCCAACGAAGGCCCGGGGCTCTACGGCTGGAGCGGCGTCATGACCGGCGCGGCGATCGTGTTCTTCGCGTACATCGGATTCGACGCCGTCAGTACGGCCGCACAGGAGGCAAAAAACCCGCAAAAAGACATGCCCATCGGCATCATCGGGTCGCTGCTGATCTGCACGGTGCTGTACATCATCGTGTCCGGCATCGCGACCGGCGTGGTGCCTTACAAGGAGCTGAACGTCCCGGACCCGATCGCCGTCGCCGCCGACCGCGCGGGGATGGGCTGGATGTCGGATATCATCAAGTTCGGCGCGATCATGGGCCTGTCGTCGGTGATCCTGGTGATGCTCCTGGGGCAGTCGCGGGTGTTCTGGACGATGTCGCGGGACGGCCTGCTCCCGCAGTTCGTCAACAGCATCCATCCGCGGTTCCGCACGCCATGGATCACGTCGATCATCACCGGCGTCGCGGTCGCCTTCGTCTCATCGCTGCTCACCGTGCGCGACGCCAGCAGCCTCGTCTCAATCGGAACGCTGCTCGCCTTCGTGATCGTCTCCATCGGGATCATGGTACTGCGCGTGCGCGAGCCCAAGCTGAAGCGCGCGTTCCGCACGCCGTGGATCTGGTTCGTCGCCCCCGCCGGCGCCGTCTCCGCTCTGGCGCTGATGTTCTCGTTGCCGTGGCGGACGTGGGAGCGGTTGATCCTCTGGTTCGCGGCGGGCATGGTCATCTACTTCGGCTACGGCATGTACGCCTCGAACCTGGGCGAGGGCGCGCCGAAGGGCGAAACGGCCTGGTCCCGGACCCTCAAGGTCGCCGGCCTCATCTGGCTGGTCTTCGGGTCGCTGGCGTCGCTGCTGTGGATGTTCCGCTACCGGCATGACGTGATGCCCGACGAGCCGGTGGGCTGGGCCCTGGGCATCGGGGGCCTTGCCCTCTCGCTCAGTATCGGGGCGTGGCTGAACCTCACGGCGCAGAACGCAGACAGAAAAGCCTAGCAGGCGTCGAGCGAGAAGCGTCGAGCAGTGACGTCGAGCGGAGTCGTCGAGCGAGTTACGTAGGCGCTTGACGCTTCTGCTCGACGTTGTTGCTTGACGTCTTTGCTCGACGCCCTTTCTTTCTGTTATGTCCGTCAATGGCGTCGCCATCCCGCCGGAGCGGGCGAAGGCCGCCGCCGAAGTCGCGGCGCCGCTCGCGCCCGGCCGCCGCGTCGTCCTCACGACGCACGTCAACGCCGACGGTGACGGCCTCGGCAGTGAAGTGGGGCTCTGGCACCTGCTGCGCGCGCGGGGCGTCAAGCCCGTCATCGCCAACCCCACGCCCGTCCCCGACCGCTTCCGATTTCTCGTCCCCGAGGGCGCGGATGCGAGCGCCGCCGCCGTGAAGGAGCTGGAGCGCGCCGACGCGATCGTCGTGCTCGACATCTCGGACCTGGGGCGCCTCGGCGATCTGGCGCACGCGGTGCGCACGCGCGGCGTGCCGGTGGCGTGCATCGACCACCACGTCAGCAAGGGCTCGTTGCCGCCGGGGCCGCGGCTCCTGGCCCCGGAGGCGACGGCCACCGCTGAGCTGGTGTTCGATCTCGCTTCGGCGCTCGACTGGCAGCTCACGCCCGAGGCGGCGCGCGCCCTCTACGTCGGCATCCTCACCGACACCGGTGGCTTCCGGTTCGCCAACACCAGCGCGCGTGCGCTGCGCGTCGCGGGGGCGCTGCTCGAACGCGGCGTGGACCCGGAATCGATCTACGAGCGCGTGTACGCCAGCGCCCCCGAAGGCCGGGTGCGCCTGCTCGCCGAGGTGCTGGAGACGCTCGTCGTCGAGCCCGAGCTGGGGCTCGCGTGGGTCACCGTGCCCCCCGACGCGCTCGACCGCCACGGCGCCACCGCCGACGACCTCGACGGCATCGTGGAGTTCCCGCGCTCGATCGCCGGCGTGCGCCTGGCGCTGCTGTTCCGGCAGATCGCCAACGGGCGGGTCAAAGTGTCGTTCCGCTCGATGGGCGGCGTGGACGTCGCCGACCTCGCCCATCCGTTCGGCGGCGGCGGCCACAAGAAAGCCGCGGGCGCGTCCTTCGAGGGCTCCATCGCCGACGTGCAGGAGCGCGTGCTGGCCGCCGCGCGCGAGTACCTGCGCAATCACCCCGCCTGACGCGTCATGTTCGTGTTGATGCGGGCCGTCACCTACGCTGCACCGCCTGTTCGGCGCGGAGTATGACGCCTACTGTCGCCGCGTGAAACGGTGGTGGCCGACCCCACAGGGGCCTCCCGGGTAGTAGCGGAACATGCGGACCATCACACCGGGGATGCTGCTCGTGGCGGCGCTCGCCGCCTGTGAGGGGACCACGACGCCGGAGCAGGGGATCGCCGGCGGTGGTGGGGGCGGTGGCACGACCACCACCGCGGCCGTCACCATCGGCGACAACTTCTTCTCTCCGGTGCAGGACACGGTCGGCGTGGGCGGCACGGTCACGTGGACGTGGACCGGCGTCAACAAGCATCAGGTCACCTTCGACGACGGGGCTCCCGGATCCGATACGCTGACGACCGGCACTTTCAGCCGGACGTTCAGTGCTACCGGCACCTACACCTACTTCGACGGGGTGTTCGGCCGGCAGGTGATGAATGGGGCGATCATCGTCCAGTAGCCGCCGGTCGTTGACCCCCTCCCCGGCGGGCCGGTACATTCCGCCCCGTGCCCCCCCCGTCCCCCCGCCCCAAAGTCCTCCGGGACCGCGTTGAAACCGCGCTCGCCGCCGTGCAGAACCCCCGTCTCGCCCAGGATGTCGTGTCGGCGGGGATGGTCCGGGACCTCGTCGTGGACGACGCCGGCGCCGTCAGCTTCACCTTTCAGCTGACCCGGGAAGACCCCGCCTCACTCGCCCGCGACGCCCGCAAGGCCGCCCAGGCCGTGGACGGGGTCAACGCCGTGCGCATCAACGTCGTGGACCCGGGCGGCGCCAAGGCGGCGAGCACCGCGCGCCCCGCGCCCGGGAGCGTCCCGCCGCCGCCCACCCCCGTCGAGATGCCGCACCTCGGTCGCACCATCGCCGTATCGAGCGGCAAGGGCGGGGTGGGGAAGTCGACGGTGGCGGCGAACGTCGCCGCCGCGCTCGCGCAGGCCGGGAAGCGGGTCGGGCTGATGGACGCCGACATCTACGGCCCCAACATCCCGCGCATGTTCGGCCGCGACGAGAAGCCCGAGGTGGTGGGCGGCAAGATTCAGCCGCTCGAGGCGCACGGCGTGAAGCTCATGTCGCTGGGGTTCATCGTGGAGCGCGACGCGCCGGCGATCTGGCGCGGCCCCATCATCATGAAGGTGATCGGGCAATTCCTGCGCGACGTGGCGTGGGGCGAGCTCGACTACTTTTTCGTCGACCTCCCCCCGGGCACCGGCGATGCGCAGCTGTCGCTCACGCAGTCCGTCCACCTGGACGGGGCGATGATCGTGACCACCCCGCAGGAGATGGCCGTGGGCGACAGCTTGCGCGGCGCGAAGATGTTCGAGCGGGTGGGGGTGCGGGTCGTGGGCGTGGTCGAGAACATGAGCTACTACGTCTGCCCGCACTGCGGGGAGCGCTCGCAGCTGTTCACGTCCGGCGGCGGCGAGCGCCTCGCCAAGGAGCTGGGCGTGCCGCTGTTGGGCCAGGTGCCGCTCCAGGCCGGGGTGCCCGATCTCGCCGACGCCGGCCGGCCGGTGGTCGTCGCGCTGCCGCAGTCGCCCGCCGCCGAGGCCTTGAGCGCCGTCGCGCGGCGCGTTGTCGAGCTGATCGGGTCTCCGGCGCGCTGACGTGCCCGGTCTCCTCCTCGCGGTCGCGGCGCTGTTGCTGCAAGCGACTCCCGCGGCGCGCGCCCGGCCCGATATCCGCGCCGGGCTCGACACGCTGTACGCCGGCCAGTTCGCCGCCGCCGCCGCCCACTTCGCCGCCCTCGCCGCCCGCGACACCACCGACCCCGCGCCCGTGATCTTCGAGGCCGGCGCGTACATCTGGTGGGCCGCCGCCAAGGATTCCGACGACTTCGAAACCCCGCGCATCGATTCGCTGCTCGCCCTCGCCATCGCGCGCGCGCGGGCGGGCGGCCCCGCCCAGGATTTCTGGCTCGGGACCGCCCTGGGCTACCGCGCCCGCGAGCGCGAGCTGCACGGGCACGCCTGGGGGGCCGCCAAAGACGGGAAGGCGATGCGCGACGCCTACCGCCGCGTGCTGGCGGCCGACTCGACGTGCGTGGACTGCTATCTCGGGCTCGGCGTGTACAGCTACGGCCTCGCCCGCGCGAGCACGCTCGCCCGCATCATCGCGCGGCTGGTGGGCCTGGGGAGCGGCAGCGCGGAGGAAGGCGTGCGCTTCATGCGACGCGTCGCCCACGACGGCGACCTCGCCCGGGTGGAAGGGACGTGGGTGCTGGCCGCCGCGCTCGTGCGCGAGGCCGAGCGCGATCGCAACGGCCGGGCGGTGCTGCGGCGCGAGGCCCGCGCCTACGTGCAGCGGCTCGCCGAGCGGTTTCCGGGCAACCCCGTGTTCCAGCGGTTTCTCGAGCGCGAGGTCCCGGAGGCGTGACGACGACCGCGCGGTCGGCCGGCGCGCTCACCGTCGGTCCGCTGCGGCCGGTAATCCTGCGGCTCGCCGCGCCCGCCGTCGCGATGATGGCGTGCCACTTCTGCTTCAACCTCATCGATTCGATCTGGGTGGGGCGGTTGATCGGCCCCGCGGCGCTCGCCGCCGTCTCGACGGCCGGGTTCTACGTGTGGGTGCTGCTCAGTCTGGGCGAGATGGTCGAAGTGGGGCTGATCGCGGTCGCCGCGCGGCGGCACGGGGAAGGGGATCCCGAGCGCGCCGCCCGGGCCGCCGCTGCCGCCGTGGGATACGCGCTGATCGCGGGGACCGTCGTCAGCCTCACCGGCCTCGCCCTCACCGACTGGCTGTTCCGGGTGATGACGGTGCCGCCCGAAGTGGCGCGGCTGGGGCACGCCTACCTCTCGACGTGGCTGCTGGGCGGGCCGCTCGTGTTCGGGTTCTTCGCCGTCGAGGCGACGTTCCGCGCCTCGGGGGACACGCGGACGCCGTTTCTCATTCTCGCCGCCTCGGTGGTGCTGAGCATCGGGCTCGATCCGCTGCTCATCGCCGGCGTGGGCCCGTTTCCTCGCCTCGGCGTCGAGGGCGCGGCGACGGCGTCGGTGATGGTGCGCGGCGGCGGCTTCTTGATCGGCTTGATCATCGCCGTGCGGCGCGGGCTGCTCCGCGTCCGGGCGCCGGATTGGCGGGTCATCCCCACGATCGTGCGTGTGGGGGCGCCGCTGTCGCTCGCGGGCGTGCTGCTGTCGGTCATCTACATGTGGCTGACGCGGTTCACCTCGCGCTTCGGCACGCCGGCGCTGGCCGCGCTCGGCGTGGGGCACAAGGTCGAAGGGTTGGGGTTCATCGCCATCAGCGGCTTCGCGCTCTCGGCGAGCGCGCTCGTGGGGCAGAACCTCGGCGCCGGGCAGGAGGATCGCGCGCGCCAGGCGGCGCGTCTCACCGTGGGGTACTGTCTCATGGCTACCGCCGTGACCGCGGTGGCGTTCCTCAGCATTCCGCGCGTGTTGGTGGGCCTGTTCACGTCCGACGCGGCCGTGATCGCCGACGGCGCGCTGTACCTGCGCGTGATCGCCTTCGCCCAGATCGGCCAGACGTTCGAGCTGATCCTCGAGGGTGCGCTCGCCGGCGCAGGCTATACCTTCTGGCCGCAGGTGACCAGTACCACGCTCACCGCGTTGCGCGTGCCGTTGTCGGCGTGGTGGTCGCAGAGTATGGGCCTGCTCGGCATCTGGCTGGCGCTGAGTCTCACGGCGATCGCGCGGGGCGTCGCGATGACGATCTTCTGGGTGAGGGGAGGGTGGCGTGGGGCACGGGTCTGACGGGTGCGGAGTGCGGAGTGTGGGGTGCGGGGTATGGCACCTGCAGCTCCGCTGCGCGTACTCCGCACTCCGCACTCCGCACTCCGCACCTTAACAATGCCCCCCATCATCACCTTGCTGACCGACTTCGGCACCGCGGACAGCTACGTCGCCGAGGTGAAGGCAGTGCTGATCTCGTCGGCGCTCGGCGCGGCGCTGATCGACGTCACGCACGAGATCCCGCCGGGGAACATCCGCGCCGCGCAGTTCATCCTGGCGCGCACCTGGCGCCGCTTCCCGCGGGGCGCCGTGCATTGCGTGGTCGTGGATCCCGGCGTCGGCACCGAGCGCCGCGCGCTCGCCGCCGTGGCGGCGGGCCACTACTTCGTGGCGCCCGACAACGGCGTGCTGTCGCCGCTGCCCGACGAGGCACAGTTCTACGAGCTGCCGATCCCCGCCGACGCGGCGCCCACGTTCCACGGCCGCGATGTGTTCGCGCCGGCGGCGGCCTCGCTCGCCAACGGCACGGCGCTCGCGCACCTGGGGCGCCTCATCGCCGACCCCGTCCGCGCCCCACTCCCCGCTCTCCGCATGGATGGCCTGACAGCAGTGGGCGAAGTGATCTATGTCGACCGGTTCGGCACGCTCGTGACCAACATCGCCGCCGAGTCGGTCGAGCCGGGCTCGCGGGTGCGGCTGGCGGGCACGGATGTGGGATCGTTGCGTCGCACGTTCGGCGACGTGGAGCGGGGGCAGCTCTTGGCGTATGTGGGAAGCGGCGGGACGGTGGAGATCGCGGTGCGCGACGGCAGCGCCGCGCGGCTGCTCGGGGTTGGTGTGGGGACCGAAGTGCGGGTTTAGAATAACCAACCCCGGGCGCAAGCCCGGGGATCTGTAGAATACGGCTCCTGCTCGCGGTATTTCGGTACCGGCTTGCCCTAGTCTCCCTCCTACAATTGTCACGCGGTACGGTAGCGCTTGTCGGGTCTCGCGTCTCGGCCTACGAGCTTGCCAGGGTTCGCAACCGGTGAGGTGCTGGCGTGGCGAAACTGGTAAACGCGGAGACTCGGCAAGTCTCTGGGCGAAAGCCCTTGCGGGTTCGAATCCCGCCGCCAGCACCGCCGCTCCACGCTTGACATCGGGAGGGTGTGTTCGGTAGTGTAATCACACTTGCCGGGTCTCCGCAGCCGGTTTCGCTGCACACGAAAAGGCCGAGCCGCGTTACGCGACTCGGCCTTTTCGCTTGGCCCCGGGTGCGACCCCGGGGTCAGGACACCTGGAACCCGCCCGACGTCTTGGGCACCTTCACCTGTGCCATCACGCGGTCGGCGAAGCCGGCCCGCGGAGCGAAGAGGGGCAGCTGCGCGAGCGCCAGGTGCATCCGGCGCTCCTGCTCCGCTTCGGCGAGGCACAGGGTGCACTCGGTCAGGTGCATGGTGCGTGCGGCACCAAGCAGGCCCTGGGCCCAGAGCTCCAGTTCCTCGGTGGTGAGATGCTGCAGGGTGAGGTCGGTCATGTGGAGCCCTTACGGCGCCTTCGCGGGCGGGGTTTCGGGGCGGCGGTCCGCCAGGTGCTCCCGTAATTCGTTCCGGGCCCGGTGGATATAGGTCTTGACCGTGCCGAGCGGGATCTCCATGACGTCCGCGATTTCCTCGTAGGAATAGCCCTCGACGAACCGTAACAAAATGCACGCCCGGTACTCGGGGCGCAGCCTGGCGATGGCGCGCTCGATCGCGCCCCCCAGCTCCCTGGACGCGACCTCGTCGAGCGGGGATTCGCCGCCCGTGCCGATCTGCAGCTGCGTCGCCTTGAGGGCGTCGGGAGTGTCGGCGTCGGGCGCGCCATCGAGCGACAGGGTGTCGAGGTCTTTTTTCCGGAGGTGATCGATCGCGGCGTTGTTCGCGATCTTGAAAATCCAGCTCGAGAACTTGTAGTCGGGGTTGTACGAGGCGAGCGCGTTCAGCACTTTGATGAACGTTTCCTGCGCGAGATCCTCGGCGAGCGCGCGGTCGCGCACCATGCGGTAGACGAGCGCGAACACGGGACGCTCGTACCGACGGATGAGCTCCCGGAACGCGGCCTCGTGTCCCTCCTTCGCCCACGCCACCACCTGCCGGTCGCTGGCGGCCTGCAGGTGGCTGGGCCTATCTTTCGCGCTTATGACGCCGTCTCCTGCCGCAGAAGTCCTGCGCCCTTCGGGAGGCGAGGCGAAGCGGAGCTACGTGCGCCGCCTGTTCACCGCCATCGCGCCGCGCTACGATTTCCTGAACCACTTGCTGAGCCTGAACGTGGACCGCGCCTGGCGCCGCGCCGCCGTCGCGCGGCTCGGCTGGGAGGCCAGACCCGACGGCGTCTACCTCGACCTCTGTGCCGGCACGCTGGACCTGGCGGCCACGCTCGCCCGCGCCAAGGGCTTCCGGGGGCGCGTCGTCGGGGCGGACTTCGTCGTCCCGATGCTCGCGCGGGGCCGCGGCAAGGCTCCTTCCGCGCGCACCGCGCCCGTCGCCGCCGACGCCCTGGACCTGCCGTTCCCGGACGCGTCCTTCGACGGGGCCACCGTCGGCTTCGGCGTCCGCAATCTCGCCGACCTGGACCAGGGGCTGCGCGAGGCGCACCGCGTCCTGAAGCCGGGCGCCCGTTTCGTGGTGCTCGAGTTCGCGACCCCCCGCTTCGCGCCGCTGCGCGCGCTGTACCTCTTCTATTTCCGTCGGGTGCTCCCCGCCATCGGCCGCGCGGTGTCCAAACATAGAGAAGCCTACACGTACCTGCCAGAGTCGGTGGCCGCGTTCCCCTCGCCGGAGGCGCTCGCCGAACGGCTGCGCGCCGCGGGGTTCCGGGACGTCGGCTACGAGATGCGCACGGGCGGGATCTGCGCCATCCACCATGGCACTCGATAACCTGCGGCAGTTCATCGCCGCCATCGACGCGGGCGGCGACCTGGCGCGCGTCGAACACCCCGTTGCCATCGACAAAGAGATCACCGAGATCGCCGACCGCTGCATGAAGTCGCCGGGCGGCGGGCCGGCGCTGCTGTTCACGCGGCCGACGCTGCCGGGCGGCACGCCGTCCCCGCACCCCGTCGCCGTGAACCTGTTCGGCTCCGAGAAGCGCATGGCGCTGGCGCTCGGCGTCCCTTGCTTGGACGACATCGGCGCGCGCATCGCGGAGCTGTTGAACCTCAAGGTCCCCGATTCGCTGCTTGGCAAGCTTGCGATGTTGCCGCGGCTCGCCGAGGTGGCCAAGTTTCCGCCCAAGAGCGTCTCCGGCCGCCCGCCGTGCCAGGAGATCGTCCGCAAGGGAGCGGACGTGGACCTCTCCAGACTCCCGGTGCCGATCTGCTGGCCGGAGGACGGCGGCCCGTACATCACCCTCGGCGGCGTGATCACCCGCGATCCCAAAACCGGCGTCCGCAACGTCGGGATGTACCGCGTGCAGGTACTCGGCAAGGACACCTTGGCGACGCACTGGCAGCGCCACAAAGTCGGGGCGGCGCACTGGCGCGAGATGGCTGATCGGAAGGAAACGATGCCCGTGGCGATCGCGCTGGGGGGCGATCCGGCGAGCATCTACGCGGCGTCGGCGCCGCTGCCGCCCACGATCGACGAGTACCTGTTCGCCGGGTTTCTGCGCGGCGAGCCGGTGCGGCTCGCCAAGGCGGCGACGTGCGACCTCGAAGTGCCCGCCGAGGCGGAGGTGGTGATCGAAGGGTTCGTGGACCCGCGCGAGGAACTGGTGCTCGAGGGCCCGTTCGGCGACCACACGGGGTTTTATTCGCTCGCCGATTACTACCCCAAGGTCCACGTCACCGCGATCACGATGCGCGAGGATCCGGTGTGGCCGCACACCATCGTGGGCCGGCCGCCGATGGAGGATTACTATCTCGGCCACGCGACGGAGCGGATCTTCCTTCCCCTCCTCAAGCTCACGCTCCCCGAGATCGTGGACCTGCACATGCCCGCCGAGGGGATTTTTCATAACCTCGTGTTCGTGAGCATCGCCAAGCAGTATCCGGGCCACGCCTACAAGGTGATGAACGGCCTGTGGGGGCAGGGGCTGATGTCGCTCGCCAAGGTGATCGTGGTCTTGGACAAGGACGTGAACGTGCGCGACCCCAAGGAGGCGTGGTGGGTGGCGCTGAACCACATCGATCCCGAGCGCGACGTGCGCTTCACGATGGGGCCGATCGACGTGCTCGACCACTCGAGCCGCGGCTTCACGTTCGGGTCGAAGATGGGGATCGACGCGACGCGCAAGTGGAAGGAAGAGGGGTTCGCGCGCGAGTGGCCGAACAAGATCGTGATGGACGAGGCGACGAAACAGAAGGTCGACGCGATGTGGAAGGAATTGGGGCTGGTGTGAGCGAAGCGCAAACGTTCGCTGGCGAGTCGCTGCTCGTCCGCTACGTCAATTTCGTCAGACTTCCCCACACGGTGTTCGCGCTGCCGTTCGCGCTCCTGGGGGTCGTCGCCGCGTCGTTCCGGTATCCGATCGGCCTTCGCCAGGTGGCACTGGTCGTCGTGGCGTTCACGGCGGCGCGATTCGTGGCGATGGGATTCAACCGCATCGCGGACAAAGAGCTCGACGCCAAGAACCCGCGCACGCGGACGCGCGAGCTGCCGGCGGGGCGGTTGTCGCCGGCGCAGGCGTGGGCCGCAGTGGTCGTTGCGGCGATTGCGTTCGAAGCGGCGGCCTGGGCGCTGAACCCGTTGTGCCTCATGCTGTCGCCGGTCGCGCTCGCCGTCATCACGCTGTACAGCTACGCCAAGCGGTTCACGTGGTGGTCGCATCTGTGGCTCGGTGTGGGCGACGCCATCGCGGGGCCCGCGGGTTATCTCGCGATCGCGGGGCGGTGGAGCGATCCGTGGTGGCTGTTGCCGGTGCTCGCCGTCGCCGTGACGTTGTGGGTGGCGGGGTTCGACGTGTTCTACGCGCTGCAGGACGAGGCGTTCGACCGCGCCGAGGGACTGCAGTCGGCGGTGGTGCGGTTCGGGCGGACGGGGAGCATTGTGCTGGCGAAGCTGATGCACGGGCTCACGGTCGTGGCGCTGCTGGTGTTCGGCCGGGCGGCGGGGTTCGGGTGGCCGTACGTGGCGGGCGTTGTAGCCGGCGCGGCGATCCTCGCGTGGGAGCACCGGCTCGTCAAGCCGGGGGATTTGTCGCGGCTCAATGCGGCGTTTTTTACCGCGAACGGACTCATCAGCATCATTGTGTTTCTGGGCGCCCTCGGAGATCGGGTGCTATGACAGTGCGGAATGCGGAATGCGGAGTGCGGAATGTCTAGGCGAGGTCGCTCGCGCGGGCACCGGAAGGCACAATCTGGGGAACGACCCTCCACGTCTGTTCCGCATTCCGCATTCCGCACTCCGCACTCTCCTGCGCCGCCCCGCCCCCCGGCGCACCCCAAGCGCTCCCCCACACCGAACAGGCGCGGGCG
>WNGA01003384.1_pt1 | contig 23925 bp, 17 predicted proteins | sample 5400061 | NCBI WGS metagenome assembly WNGA01 (sample SAMN13153366, study PRJNA577476) | soil metagenome | isolation source: 100 cm soil or saprolite under grassland replicate 2 | place: USA:California | collected 2016-06-15
CCGAGCGGAGCGACCGAGACACGCTTTATTACGGCTTTGTCTTACGCATTCGAGAAGAGGATGTCGGAACGCCGGCGCAATTGGAGGCTGAGGAAACAGCGCTCAATCGCCACCTAGCCACGCAGATCGAAGGGATGGCGCCGGCGGTCGGGGCAGTCATTGAGCGCTATGAGGTATTCGATCCCGACACTGGCGACATGCTGGTAATGATGCGCTTCCCATATCAAGAACCGCCAGTAGTCGCCTCTGCCGCGTAGCCACAACCCATCGATCCCGCACACGAGCGCTGGCGCTGGCCGGCGCTCTTTCCATTGGCACGCTTGTTGCTTTACCGATAAGATTACACGCGCAGCGGGGGTGTAGCACGGCTGGCACACTCAGGGATGGGGGACCAGTTCGAATCTGGACGCTGCGACCAAGGCTATTATGATGGCGCCCCTGGCTCATCACCAGGGGCGTTCTTCTCTATGGCTTTGGGATACCGAGATCCTTGCAGATTTTTTCCGCGGTTATATTGTTGATCTCGTTGTGACGTGGGACCGTGGATTTCCTATTGTTTGCGGGATTGCGGTACTTCGTGTGGCTGCCGCCCTCACGAACAAACTCACATCCATGGCGCTCAAGATGGCGAATGAGATCAGTGCGTTTCATCTAGCGCGTGATAACCAACTGTTCGCGAAAAGTATCGCGCGCGTCTGCCGCCCGCTCGATGCTGTTGCTATCCTCATCCTCAAGGATCATTAGGACAGCGTCGCGCAAGTTCTCGCGCGCTTCTTCTAAAGTGCGGCCCTGAGTGTTCGCGCCGGGCAACTCTTCTACCCAGGCAGCCCACCAGTCCCCACTTTTTTCATACACCGCTGTGAAAGTGTACTGATGCGCTGCCATAATAAACCCCCGCGCGTGGTTCATGTCCTGAAAGTATTGTATCACGATCTATACCGATGTCTAGACATCTGTCGCTCTATCCGCTTTCGCGTGCGCCGACGCGCTGTGCGCCATTCTGCCGATCGCGACGTCCAAAGATACCGCTAACTGGCGTTCAGCGGCTGCGCTGGCGAGGAAAAGGCTATCACCACGCGATGAGAGCCGCGCCCGATGGACGATCTGCGCCGTGATGCACAATTGCCAGGCTCATCACACAGTCATCGTGCCCACTGATTGCCGCATAGCGCAGCAGCCCGCTGGGTAATCGCTCTGCGCCGAAAGCATCCAGTTCGCCGAGCAGAATGGGATCGGGAATAATTCGGATATTGCCGCGCTCGAATGAGAGCGCGAGACTGTCGATAATCTCCATCTTGCTCGCGTTCGTTGTCACGAATGGGCGTACATTCAGCCCTTCACGCTGCAACGCTTCGATAATCGGCCCGCCCATGCTGTTTTGCTCCGCAACGACCACAATCGGGCGGAAGCGCTCGGCAAGTGCAAGGAGACGGCCGCGCTGCATCGCATAGTCAATGCCGGTGAAGCGGTCGAGATGTACCAGCTCGCGCGTGGTAGAGTCCCACACGGCAATCGCGGTGAAGTCGCCCGAGCGGCCCCAATCGACGCCGAATTGATATTGGTGACCATCTATGGCGCGCAGCTGCGGCGTCGCCGTCGCCGCGGCCCTGACGCTGCGGAACACGCCTGCGCCATCGGGTATAAACTCGGCAAGGTATTCTTGACGGAACGTGCGATCGGGCAGGCTCTCGTGGGCTGCCTCGATCTCATCGGCAGGAATGAGCGGGTTGTCAGCGGTCGGATACCGCCAACTCATCCAATCGTCGCGCCCTTCCTGCCCACGCTGCCAGGCATCGTAAAACCACGAGTAGCCCGCCGGCGTACTAATAAGCAATGCTCCGCCATGCCTATCACTGAGCGCGGGCCTGAGCGCGTCGGTCCAGACTTCGGCGGGGCAATAGGCCGCCTCATCGATGACAACGAGATCGAGCCCTTCACCGCGTAGGCTGTCGGGCGCGTCGGCGCTCTTGACCGTGATTTCGCCATCACCAGGCAACGTAATACGCCGTTCCGCTTCGTGGATTGCCTTGTTGGGAATTTGCGCTGCAAGTGCCTTGAGCTCGCGCCAGGCCGCGTTACTCTGCGGGTAGGACGGCGCGACCCACCAGACGCGCCCGGCGCGCTCCAGACTAATCTTGATTGACAGCATCGCCGCTAGACGGCTCTTCCCCCATCGTCGCCCACAACACGCGACCTTGAACCGTGCCGGATGCGTCGCTACCAGATTCTGTGATTTGTGGAGGGGCGGCAGTGTGATCGTCAGCTGCCGGCGGGGTAACGTCGATAATGCGTGCTCTGTCATCGTGCCACCTTAGAATAATTTCCAGATCGGACGGCAAGGTTGCGCCGGGCTGCATATCCAGGCCGAGCAAACGTGCGCGGCGCTCCGCAATCTTGAGCAAACGGTCAATCGCGGCGAGCTTCGGACCATCGTCGGTCAGGCCAATCGCCTTGCCATCCACAGTAAAACCGGATAGCACCTTGCCGCCACTGATTAAGGGATGCGTAGCCCGCAAGATGCGCGTTGCCTCAAGCTGCATGTCATCCAGCCTTATGAGCTCTATCACGCGGTACTCTTCAGCCGAGGTCCGCTCCAACTCAGCCAGACGCGCCGTTGCTGCCTTGAGATCCCGATGTGCTTGCGCCTCGCTTATGTTAAGCTGCGCGCCGATAGCGCGGTAGCTGGCACCGGCTTTGCGCAACTCAAGCACCCGCTGCCGGCGCTCCGCTGCAGCAATGCGCCCCTGATCGGTTTTCTTGCCGTTCGCCATTCGTTACACTCGCTGTAAGTTACCCATCAGCCCCCGCCGCCCTCGCGCTCGACGTATCGCCTACGTCCTCTGGCAAGGGCGGCTATCCGACATGACCCCCACGATAAAATCTACTTGAACAGGCCGCGCCGCTTTGGGGCCTGCGGGGCGGGCTGCGGGAGGGTAGGCTCGACTGCCGGCGGCGCCTCAGTCGGCAGCCAGGCCTGCACCTTGCCCAGCGCGTTCATGGTTGCAATCTCAAGCCTGCCGGCCTCTTCCTCTAATCGGCTCGCCTCGTCGCGCATGGCATGGGCGCGTGCACGGGCATCAGTATGAATCTGGCGTCCTGAGTAGTATTGAACGTGCGAGCGGGCCGCGTCCAATGCGGTGGTTGCTTGCTCGCCGAGCCGCTCATTCTCTTGGCGCAGTTCTTCGATATAGCTCACAAGGCCGATGCGGCGCATATGGCGCTCGCTGCGCTGCTCGACCGTTAAGCCAGCCGGCGCGGGGCCTGCAAGCTCGGACAGTTCGCGCTGTGCTTTGTTCAGACGCCGGCCAGCATCGATCGATGCCGCATAGGCCGCTCGGGCAGCGTCGGCAAGCTCGATCGGCATCGTGGCGAGCATCTCAGCACTCAACTGCTGGGTAAGCTCTGCGATCGGCCTGGTCGACTCGCGCTCGGGCGTACTACTCGTCGGTCGCCAGCGCGGCGCGGGCGGCCTGGTGGGGTCGTACCACGGCGGGTTCGGCAAGACCAACGTTTTTCCGGCGCCTTCGTTCTCCCAATCAATCGACATTATCGTCTCACTTTCTGGCGTGGCGTAAGCTTCGTGCCACGCCTCTGGCGCGCAATCGCGCTTGACAGTGCGGCCTCTGCGGCGGCCCTGTCGCCCGCATTGACCGCCGCATTGAGATCGGCGAAATCCTGACGAACCAGCAACTGCTGCTGTTGCTCAGCAGGCAGATCCAGGAATTGCGCGGTTTCCTCATCGCCGGCATTGCGGTAGCGGAGAACGAGCTCGGCCTGGCGCTGTTTGGCGGCCTCGCGATCGGCGAGCTTTTGGATCGTTTCAGCGAAAATCAGCATTTCGGTTCCTTCCTTCCTGGCGGCACAGCCGCCTTCAGTGTCTTGGCGAGCTGCTGTGCCCTGTACGCTGCCGCCAGTGCCGCAGCGCGGGCGACCTCCAGACGTTTGGCCTCGCTCGACTGCCGATTGACCAGATCGTAGACCTGCTCGACCATCGCATCAGAATCAGGCAGTTTCACGCTTTGCCTCCTCAAAGAATTCAACTTCATTGGCGGGAATGCCGGTCTGCGAGCCTTCGATCGCCAGATACGTTATGCCGTCGCGCTTGCCAAGCACGCCGATTACTCTCACCGGCTCGTCGTGGTCTGCGTTGCACCACTGGGCATACGCCGGCAGCGGCGGGATGCCGTGGGGGTTATAGGGGTTATGTGGGTTTTCTGTAAAAGCGGTGCCTGAGAAATTACTTATCCGCACGGCGGATGGAGAAAAACCCCCAAAACCCACATAACCCCCACCTTCGACAGGTGCGAGCTTCCAAAGGCGGGTTTTCTGCTTCGTGCCGCCATCGCCGACCTGGAGTCGTGTCGTCGTGCCGTCGATATCGACGCTGAACACGCGATCAAGGGCGCGCGCCAACGCCCGCCCAAACGACTTCTTGCGCCCGGTTTCGTCCTTACCGCTCACAAGCAGATCGGCCTCGGCGTCGGCCACGAGGGAGAAGAGATCGCCCGCAAGCTGCGGCGTATCGCGGTGCGCCTGCCACCACGCGGCGATGAGTGCTCGCCAGGCGGTGCCCTCAACATCGGCGCGGTCGTAGAGCGCATCGAGGTTGCCCAGGAAGCCAGGGAAGCCACAGCCGCCGAGGATGCGCCCGAGCACATCGGACCAGGATTCATACGAGCCGAGCGGGCGGCCAGTTGTGCCGTGCTGCAAGCCATACCGGCAGATCACCAGCGCCGCCCAAATGAGATCGCCGCGGTGCGCTGCAATCCAGGTGCGCAGCTTCGGATGTTTGAAACCTTCACGCTGCCACGGCTTATCGACACGCGGGTCAATGCGGATGCGGATGCAGCGTCGCGAGATCTCGGTTGAGAGTGTCGGATTGTTCGCCGTCGCGACCCATACACAGCGCACCGGCAGTGATACCTGCTCCGACTTGCCCAGCACGCGATCGGAGTATTCGGTTGTGGTCAGCGCAGCGGCCAGCGCGCCAGCTGCGAGCATGCGGTTGAGATTGTCGATATAGATCACCGCCGGAGCGCCGAGCAACGCGCTGGTGATGCGCTTGCGCCACTCTTCATCGGTTGTGGCTTCCGCCATCGGCGACGGCACATCGCCAAGCGCCGGTAGCAACAGCGCATCAGCCAGTAGCCCCTTGCCGCTGCCCATCGTCGGCGCCTCGATGAGATGAAGGGGCGTAGGGCCGCTGATGAGTTCGCGCACGAAGGGCAACAAGAACAGCGCGACGGCGTGCGCCTGGTCGGCGTCCGACACGAACGGGAAGTCTGCCAGCAGTTCGCCAAGCACGAGGCCACGCGCCCGATCGAGGTCGGCCGCGTCCGGTTCGCTCGGCACATCCGGCACCACCGCGCCGGCCTTCGGGTCGTAGTAGATGCGCGCCTCGGGGTGATAGCCGGGCGTGGTCAGCAGCGTTGCGCCTGCGGCGAACGTCGGCGCGTGTACCACGCGGGTGATTGGCGGGATGCGCGGATCGATATTGACCATGCAGTCGTCAACAACCGCCGGCGGTGGAAGCGTCTCTTTCTCGGTTGCGTTGCCTTTGCGGTCGTAGCTCACCCGCACCCAGCGCGCGGATCTGGCCAGGATGCCCGTCATCACACGGGTGTCAATCGTCTTGACGATGAGTGCGCCGCTCTCGGTTGCTTCCAGCCGGGCCAGTTCGCCCGCACGCCGGAACAGCGCCGGCGGGTCGTTTGATGTGATAATGGCGTGCCATGCTTGCGGCATCAGAGTAGGCAGATCGATCGTGCTAATGTCGATCGTCAGCCGGCCGTCATCACCGTTTGGGTCGTCTTGATTCGCCCAATAGAACAGACTGCCAAGGGTCAGCTTCTGCGGGTCGGCTTTGAAGGTCGACCACTTCGCTTTACAGACATCCTCATCGAATTTGTCGCTCTGCTCTGACCACTCGATCCACAGATCGCGACCGGCGTCGCCCAGCTCGGCGAGGGCCTGCCCTACGGCAATCCATTTGCTGTATTCGTCGCAACGGGCCTTGCTGAGCCGCTGGAGGGCCGCGCGGGCACGCCCAACGTTGCCGGTGAGATCAATCGTTTGGGCACTCGCCGGCGTCTTGGCCCGCGGTGCGATGGGCGGCAACTCGGCCTCTAGAGCATCGAGCGTATAGAGTAGGTCGAACTCGGCCCGCCCAAAGGTGATCGGGCGGGGCGGTTCATACTTATAATTCAGCGTGCCGGGGATGCGTAGCACGCGAGCCAGGTCTTTTGAGGCGTCATCGCCGCGCACGAGCGCTACCCAGCGCGCCTGCACATCCTTGGCATGTGATCGCTTTTCCGGCGTGTCGAGGATGAACGGCTCAGAGAGCAGCCAATAGCAGTGGTAGCCGTTACCGCTGTCAATAATGACCGACGGCATAGGCGCCAGCGTATCAATATGGTCAAGAACGGCATCCTTACTGCCGCCGAAGTCCTTCGCATCGTATTCAGCATAGAGGCAATTGAGCGCGCCGATCTCATCGGCTAGCGCTCGCACGTTGCCTTGATGGACGAGGCCATTCCCACTCTTGCGCTTGCGTTGCGGAATGCTGGGCACAGGATGAATGCCGAAATAGAGGTTCACCGGGCCATACTGCGGGTGCTGGTCGGCTGGGATCTGCTCTGGGCCCGTACCATTCTGCCAGTAGGTACACTTCCAGATCGCATCGCCAGCGCTATCACTCTGTTGCGTCGCCGCCCAGAAGTAGCTATAGTTGCCGCCGCGCCGCAGGTGGGTGAGCAGCTGGGCCGTTTGGGTGTCGAGTGCAGTCTGTGTCATGCTGCACCTCCGCTGGGGGAAATGTTGGGGGAAGTTATAGGGCGTACATAGTCATTGACAGTCGTAGAACGCCCGTTTTGTTCCGCATTCTGATGCGGTATGTCGTGACTGGTGTTGCTTGGTCGGAGTTCTACACCCGCTTTGCAAGCAGAGGGTCCGGGGTTCGAGTCCCCGTCGCTCCACCACATTCTTATCAGGTATATCCTCCTTGCCACTGCGCCACTGGTCGTCGTTGTGTGCAATCTTGTGTACAATCTTCCGTCTTAACCAGATCAGTACCTACGAGCATCGCTCAACACGCGTCTCTTGTTAGTGCCCCGCGCCCTTCGTCGCTTGTCCTGACTCCTTGTCCGCTGCCCATCGCAGCATCTCCCGCTCGGCGGCGACGAGCACGGCGCGCAACTCGGTCAGCGGCGGATGGACGTACCCCTCCGTGACATCACCTGGCGAATGTCCCATAATCGCTTTCTGCTGTGCCTTCGTCGCTTTGACGGTATCGAAGCGAGTGGCAGCGGTGTGCCGCAACTTGTGCAGCGCTTCCTTGTCACCGGTCGGGATGCGCTTCGTTCGCCTAGGGCCGCTCATACCCGGCTGCTTCTCTGGTGGCGCCTCTGACGCGATGACGCCGGCGGCAACAAGGAGGTCATAGAAATGCCGGTTCAGGTTGCGCGGGATAATCGGCGTACCTTTGGTCGAAGGAAACAGCAAGCCGTGCTCTTTCCAATCTGTCCCCAAGTGTGCGCGTTCCTCCGCAAGCCGGGCAAGATGTGCCTCTAACACTTCCTGCTGGCGCGGCGTCAGTGGCACAATGCGCGTCGCGTTGTTGCTCTTACCCTTTCCCTTACGCTTTGTCGTGCCGGCGACGGTTTGGACCTGGCCGCTGACCTTGATTGTCCCGGCGGCCCGGTCATACTCCGAGATCAGCAGGCCGAGCAACTCGCCACGGCGAAAGGCCTGGAGGAATGCGAGATCGTAGAGGGGCTCGAGTCGATGCCCGCGCACAGCCTTGCGGAGCGCGGCAATCTCTTCCTCAGTGAAAGATTCTTGCTTTGTCCTGGACACCCTCGGCCGCTCGACGGCATCCATGGGGTTGAACGGTATCTTGCGCGCCACCGTCGCCTTCCTGAAGGACCGATTCAAGAGTTCATGGATGCGTGCGACGGTGCGAAGCGCGAGGTGCTGGCGGAGCTGGTTCTGAAGTAGTATCAGACGGTCGCTCGTCACCGCATCCAGCCGTAGCTCCCCGATAGCTGGCAGAATATAATGCTCCATCAAATAACGATACCAGGCGACGGTTGATGCTTCCAAGCCGGGCGCGACGTGCTCACGTAACCAAAACTCGAACCACTCCTTCGTGAGCGGAATATCCGACACGGCAACGCCCTGCTCGCGCTTGGCTAGATGATCTTTTTGAGCCAGGCGGGCGGCTTGCTCTGAAGCGGCGCGGATGCGAGGGAGTCGGCGTCCATCCTTTGGCGGGGGCTGGTACCACCAGACGCCTCGTTTGTCCTGGTAGACCGACCCCTTGCCGTACGTTTCGGTGCGGAGGGTGCGGGGTTTTCGCGCGCGGCCTCGCTTGCCTTGAGAACGGCCCATATGTCCTCCCCTTGCTCGATACGCGCCGCAAGCGCGCGCAGACTTACTCCTGTGACACACCTGCCGTGGTTCTCGCCGTGCAGAACGATAAGGCCAGCACGATGCAGGCGCAGGAGCGTGTCGCGCGAGACCCGGAGGATCTGTTCCGCTTCGGAGAGTTTGTAGTACAACTGTTCCATCATTATACTCCTCACACGGAACGTGGCGCGAGATGCTGCGTTTCGATTCGATGCAGACCTCTATAACCCGCGTCCCTCCCTTATGTGTGCGAAGGCTCGTTCGCCTGTAGTCCCGCCTCAACCCACTGGCGGACATCCAGCCCCACCTGGAGCATCGCGGCCGGATCATCGAACAGCGGCCGCCAGCGCCGCGCGTTGTGCTGCAGCACGTCCAGCCAGTAGCTGGCGGCTTCCTCACCGCCGGCGTCCGCGTCCATGGCGACCAGCACCAGGGAGGCGGTCGCCAGACGGGCGATCCAGGGCACCCGCCGTGCGCCGGTGGTCGTCCCAGCCGCCACGGCAGCCACCAGGCCACCAGCCATCTGCTGCACTGCCAGCGCATCGAAGACTCCCTCGCAGAGCAGCGCTGGCGTGCCGGGCTGGATGGCATCGGCGTTGTAGAGCGCGTTGGCGCTGCCGGGAACCGTTTTGTATTTCTTGCCGGGCGGCATCTTCGGCGATAGACGCCGGATACTGAGCTTCCAGAACTTGCCGCGCACGAAGAATGGAATAACGATCCCCGCAGGGAGCCAGAAGGTCTCCTGTCCGGCGTCGTCGGGCGGCAGGCCCCACTTCGCCCGTGGGCGCTCCAGAGCGGTCGGATTGTAGCCCAGGCAAGCCCAGGCAATCGTAGACTCGTTGATCCCGCGCGCCGCCAGCCAGTTCAACACCGACGGGCCAGTGTCGCCGTGCAGATGTTGGAAGGCGTACCAGAGAAACCCTTCGGCCGCCGTCTGCCAGGTATCGCTGGGCAGCTCGCACGGCTCTGGCGGTTCAAGTGGAGGGGGCGGAAAAGCTTCCGCGCGCACCGGGCGATCGATCGCGAGCCAGTCGCAGGCGGCGCGGAAATCGTTCGCCAGGCCAAGCCAGATTACGAACTCGACCGCGTCGCCCCAACGGGAGTGGCACGTCCGGCACATCCAATGGCCGCGGCCATCGATGCCGCCCGCGGCCTGGACGTGGAAGCGGTCATGCCCTGCGCAGCCAGTGCGGGGACACGGCCCGGCATACTCGCTACCGCGGGTGCTGGCGATGCGCTTCAGCTGAGTGTGCTGGCTGGCCAGGGCAATGAGGTCAATGTTGGCGAGTGTCCGGTCGGTCATGAACTCCTCACTGGTGTAGCAGGTGGAGCAAACCGTTGCACCAGGCGTAGCAGACATATACCGCGTCCAGATACGCTATTCCCCGAAGTGTAGCAAGTGTAGCAATAACGAGCGATTCCTCGTTCGCTCCAAGTCTCTCCACACATGTGGATGGATTCATGAAGACTCAGGGAATCTGCTACGCTTGCTACACATGCCGCCGCACGGCATCGAGACGCAGTGGATCGCGTGCTACAGTTGGCGCTACACCGCGCTACAGCTGCTACACTTCGTCGGGTCGGTACCATAGTGTCTTCCTCCCCACACTGGTTTTCGCGACCTGGCCAGCGTCCAACAGCAGGTTGAGCAGGGAGATGATGGCGTCGGACGGACGATGGGTGTCCTGGGACAGCTCGCGAGCCGTTTTCCCTGCCGGCCGAACCGCGTCCAGGCGCGCAAGGATCTTCTGCGCGAGCTGCTCTTCATCGGTGGTGATACCCTGGCGGCGTAGATCGTGCAGGCTGGCGCGCCAGCCCTCGACGATCTGCTGGGCGCGCGCCCAGTGACGCAGCGCCACGCGCACCGGCAGCTGCTCGGAATCCATTGTTGCCAGCAGCATTGCGACCTTGAGGCACTGGATGGCGAAGCGGGTGTACGACCCCTGTAGCTCGTCATCGTCCACAAGCGCTGTGGCAGTCAAGTCGTAGCTGGTCGCCCGCGCATAGGCCTCCCACGCGGCGACAACCCCTGGCTCCAACTCGGCGTGCTGTGCCGTCGCTGGATTGAACATCAGTTCGTTCCATGTCGTGCCGCCATTGCTGTGCTCCACGACCTCGGCCTCCGGTTCCGGGAACAGCGCTGTCATCTGGCGCAGCCTCTCGACCAGCGGGCCGGGCAGACTGAGCCGTTCGGGAAAGAAGGCCCAGTCGCTGCGCTCCGCCGCGGCAATCAGCGCAAAGCGCGACCAGAGCCCGCCCAGCCAGAACGCCGCATTCTGCAGGTGCGGCTCCATGTTTTTCGGCGTGGTCGCGCCAAAGAGCGTCAGGTAGATCTCGCGCACGTGCTGCTGACCCCGGCTGATCGTCTGATCGCCGAGCTCGTCGGGGCAGTCCCACATCTCCAGCAGCAGATCGCTCAGCGGAGCGTTGTAATCACGTTTCATGCTGGCGAACAGGAATGAGGCCTCGTCGATCAGCCAGGCACGCTGGGCAGCGACCGCGCGGCCAGCGAGAAATGTGGCCTGCGCCGCCGGCGAGCGCGTGTCGAAGTCATCCGGCAGATAGGCGCTCATCTCGCGCAGCAGCGCCTCGGGCGTGATCCGCTTGGGCAGCATATGTTTGCGCAGTCCGGCGGCGGTGATCAACTCCAGCAGGATGCCGAAGCCGGTCGATTTGTGGTACTTGCCGGGCGCGCCAATCCACAGAATAAACAGGTTGGGGTAGAAGTGGAACATGCTCATGCGCACGACCAGCCTCCTCGCCACTGCGATGCTCACTGCGACTATCCCGGCCGCCTCGTGGAAGCTGCGGGGCGTCATCGGCGCAGCCTGGCTGGCGAACGCGATGTAGTCGTCGAGCCACTGGCCACAGGGGGCCGTGTGGGTATAGACGGCACGCGCTGCCACTGGGAGGGGCGGACAGAGGACTGGCAGCGCAGGCACATGCGCTGGCGCCTCTGCCGCGATCAGCGCGGTGAGCTGGTGGTTTGCACGCGCGAGCGCACCCCAGACCTGGCGCACGGCCGAGGTGCCGCCGGTCTCATAGGCGGCGCAGAGCTGGGTGTACACGGACCACCAATCTCCCAACGCTTCTGGCGTGGCTCCGTTTGGCGCCTGCCCGCTCAAGAGGGCCTGAAAGGCGTTGCGAACCATCTGGTGCTGCGTACTCATCGCCGGACCTTTATGACTCATGTGGCGGCGGGTCGAGCGGCGGCAGATCAGCTGGACTGCGGTGATCCGCAATGGTAGTCGCCGATGTGCCAGAAAGAGAGCGTGATCGTGCTGGCATCGGCAAGGCGACGATCGCGCGGCGGATGATCTCCGAGCGACTGACTGGGACGCCGTAGCACTCGCTCAGGATGCTGGCGATCGCATCGGCCTTCGCCAGGTGCTCGTCGCCGAGGTTAACCGAGATAATCGACATCGCGTCTCCTCCCCGCTATGAGCCAAACACAGTCCTTGCCACTGGTTACGCCAACCTGATTGTCACTATTATAACACTATTTTAGTGACAGTCAATATGTTAAAATGGGATGTGTTGCCTTCGTCGCAAAACTAGAGTAGGATAGGGCGTGAACTGACCGTCTATCAGCTGCTACCGGGGGTGTGCGGCCGTTCGTTGAATATGATCTGTTGAGAGGGAGAGTCGAACGTGGAGCACGACACGGAAAAACGGATCACGATCCGCATCCCTGCTGACATCGCGCAGCAGCTGTCAGAACAGGCAGAACAGGCTGGACGTTCGCTCCACGGTCAGATCATTCACACACTGCGGAAGGGCGTGGCGCCGGAGGGTTATCACGGGCCAGTGTCAGTGCGCATCTTCGGACGGCTACTGGAGGAAACCTCGCGTACGCTAGTCGCCCTCGACCAGGTGATACCCGCTGCGCGACCGGGCCGACGGGTCTACGAAGGTGTGCGCATCACTCAACCAGGCGAGAGCGCCCCGGTCACGGTGACGGTCGATGGCGAGCCGTTTACCCAGTTATATCATCAGGCGCTGGGCTACGATCTGCCCGACGTGGAATGGGGCTACCTCGGCGCAAGCCCGTTCGCGCTGGCGCGTGCGATCCTGACGTACGAATATGGATCCGAGATCGGTACACGCTACGCCCACATCTTCATGCGCGATGTGATTGCACTACTGCCACGAGAGCGTGGGGGGGTAGAGTGGTCCCTGGATGCGGAGCAGATCCACCTCTGGCTCACGTTGGTGAAGCTGATCGAGCAGCATGCCCCGCCGGAGGAGCAGCAGGAGATGCCAAGCACGGCGTATGCGGTGGATGGCCCGTGAGCTATTTCACGGCTCCACTCCTGGCTCTTCCTCTTAAGCTCTCAATGTAGAGGTCAGCACACCGGCTACACGTAATCAGCTGGCCTCCGAAGCAACCGGAAGGGATTCAAGTCTTGAATCTTGTAACCGGGATGCTTTGCGGTTGCATCCGCGTATGCTGTGCTCCAATCGGGATGCTGATCGTTCCAAAGAGGGTGTCGCTCGATCAGAACTGTCCTGCGAGTCGGATTCTGGTGGACATACCCTCGCAAACTCCCGAATTGAACGGGAGCACTATAGCCAAGCCGCTGTAATGTTGCTGGCGCTGACGCACTTGTGGCCGACACAATTGTCGTCCAGGGGTTCGTCGTGGTACTCCACGGAGAAGTCAGGTCGATGGTCGCTGTAGGATATTCAGCCAGTCGTGCCATATCAAGCGCCAACCGCCAATCAAGCAAGCCGTGATACGGTAGATTGTGGAAATCGCGCAGGCAGAGGTTGCAGGAAGTATCACATTCCACACCATGTCCTGATACCGGACCAGCAGAGGTTGTCAGCGTCGTCCATTTCGCAGCGATAGAATTAGAAGTATTCGGATCGCCTTGTTGGAGAAGCTGCTTAAACTCGGCGGAGTCAGCAAGGAATCGACAGTAGCCGGCGCCGTTCTCAAGCTGATCGCAGAGAAACGCCTGACCAATAGCGGAATATACGGGATCAGGTAATGTTCGAAAGCTGGCCTGCAACTCAAGCGCGTCAACGTCCATGTGCGCACCCGCAGCCAGACGCAGCCAGAAGGCGAAAGAGTACCACGCGGCGCGGCCCTCAACCGTTGTTGGGTCGGCAAAGACACCTGTAGGCCAGTTGTCGATATTCACCAGCAAGATATCGGTCATGCGGCGAGAGATCAACGCAACTCGGTAGGCGGGATCAGCCACCGAAATACGATCCCCAATTGTCAATGCTGACGCAGTGCTGCCAGTGGATGGTGGTGGAGCGACCGCATAAGCGCCCTGTTTGACCTGATTATCCACTCTCGTTCGACGGAAATCAAATCCACCTTTCCCGCCATCGTCGTTTACGGAGAGGATTCGATCGGTCAGCGTAACCACCGAAGAATTGCCTACCTGCGTTGTTGAAACCCCTCCAGACGTATTGATACTAAGCGAGGGGCGCGTGGAGCGCGGGTGCCATTCAAACTGACCATCGAAATCTTGGGGCTCGAGATCGGTAAAGAAGCCTTTGGGTTCGCGAACGTCGAGCGGCCGTAGTTCCGGCTGTTTACAGACAGGACAAACCTGCTTCGCCGGCTGAATGTTTCCGGGTGCGGGCGCAGGGAGCGGCGATAGCGGAACGACAGCCTGGCATTTGTCACACAGTCCAATGGGCGTATCATTTCCCTGCGGAAGTGGCGGGTAGAAGCCGTCCTCCGAACTGACAATACCACCGATGGGTTGCAACGCGACAACGCCGGCCGCCGTGTGAACCGCTTTGTCCTTAACGGTCTGTGAGCCAGGGGCAAACTGGCTGATCGCGAGATCGAGATCACGGTCAACTGTCCCTGCTTCAGGGGGCCACGGGTAGGCTTGTCGTGGCCAGCGAGTGTATAACAGCCGCACGCGGGTGGGGAATCCGAACATCGGCAAGAGGCCCGCATTGGAGAGCCGTTCGCTTAAGGCGTCTTGAGTATAGGCTAGATCTGAGGCTATCTTGGTTATATCCGCGATCAGATCATTATGAAGATACTTGAGCATCTCGGCGCGAAAAGTGTTTCCCGCGACACCAGCCCACGGCGTCTCGATACTGAGCGTTTGCAGTATGGACTCGATTGCCGGCTGATTGGCTGGGTCATATAGCCAATTGTCGATATCCTGTCTATAATCTCCCCATTTTTCCGCCAATCCAAATTCGCCATGTACGTTGTCACCGTCGCTAACGCCCATGAGCGTCTTAGTGCTTGCGAAAGCCTGTCGTAGCACTTCCTTGATTAGCACGCGCTTGAAGATCGGTTCGCTCCGCATGTCCACATACGGCGATGGCGGTGGATCGCCGGTAATGCTTTCGGGACGCTGGTAGTAGAAATCGTCATGGCTCCGACCGCGACAGAAAGTAACTGCCAGGGAGACGCCACTGCCACGCCGTCCAGCGCGACCGACGCGCTGCTGATAGTTGAAGCGACGCGGCGGCATGTTTGCCATCATGACGGCGTTGAGCGCGCCGATGTCGACGCCGGCCTCCATCGTTGTCGTGACGCTCAGGAGATCTACCCCCTGCACCTTCTTAATCTCGTTGGCAATAAAGACATCCTGGAACCACCGCTGTCGCTTTGGCCGCACGTCGCGATCAGTTTGTCCAGTCAACTCTTCGCAATTCATACGAAAGCACGTTGCATCCGCACGCTCGGTGAGAGTCGTATAGTAGTCGAAGTCAGGAGTCGTCGTATCCTGCACGACCGCTGTTACTTGTTCACATCCTGGACAGTTAACAACGTTGTGGAGATAAAACGCATTGCATTGTGGGCATCGATAGCCAGGGCGAGCGCCATTAATCTTTTCGGGGGGCGGTAATAGGGTCAGTTTATCAGGCGCCAAGGCTAGACCCGAAGATGATGGAATGCCAGCCTCAGATCGCACCAGTTGTTCTTGCACCTCAGGTTCGGTTATCCCACGATTGTTAATGTAACCGAGCGTGAAGGGGCGGAGGCGGTTCTCTGTTCCAGCGTAGAACGAGAACGAATACTGGTGTAGCCGTTTGATAGCCATCAGGCGGATGACCGCATCGGTCGTACTAATGGTATCAGGAGATGGATTGCTATATGGGCGGTAGCTCACCGAACCCTGTCCCAACCCCTCAAGCGTGCGCGCAGAATGTGGGAACAATGCGTACATCAGCTCACCAGTAAGCTGGTTGCCCATGCGCGTGATGTGGTTGGTCTGTGCCAAGCTTGCATTCACCTGTGGAACAGGGAGCGGATTTGTCCAGTCATAACTGGCATACCAAGGTTCCCATTGACCTGGTCCTGACCTATAGTGTTTGGTTGTAAACTCTGAACCCCCTGGACAAATGCCCCACGCAAGCAATGTATCGCCGACGGCACCGCGTAGGTTTGCCAGCGGAATGCGGCCGGGATATGCCTGAAGTAATTCAATCCACGCCGTCCGAGCCTGTTGGTTGACTGGAGGCATATTCATAAACCACATCAGCGCTTCGCTCACCACGGGTGTATGCGCTGTGGTGAATCGTTGTTGTCGAATGATATCGTCCAGTTGCTGTGGTTTAGCGACCTCTGTGTAGAGGGTGGGGTTGAGCGATTGCAGGAGCGGGAGATTGGTGCGGTTGGAGGCAAACGTGACGCGTAGAAAAGCGACCAGATTGGGCCAGTACTCGCGGAATGTCTGGATTAGCGTGAGGCGTACCATATCGCGGAAATGATCGCGCTCCATGCCTGCCGCCAGCTTCGCCGCATCCTGCCTACTGTCAGAAAAGATCACTAGTTTTCTGGACTTGGAAGATGCCGCATCCAACTCCATTTCGCGGAACAAGGCGCTGGCGATCACCTGACAAGCTTTTTGGAAGCCGGTGCGATGATTGCGCAAGGGTGTTTTGAACGTTTTACGGGCATGGTAATCGGCATCGCAGCGCGGACACTTGGTTGGCATAGACGGCTGGTTGTCCGCCTGATTGCCAACGACGTGGTACAGCCAGCCGGGAATCTCGTCCTGGCTAGGTGCCGTCGAACTTTGTATGAGTTCGCCGGTTGCGCGGTTCAGTTTAGCCTTTTCCCACTTACGCTTGATTTTATCGACCGTCCACTCCGAGTCCAGCGCCTTTGTCGACCAGGCAGGTTGATCGTGCGGCAGCGGCCAGAATACGGCATACTGCCCATGTCGTTGATCGAGGCTCACACGGTCAGGCATGTGTTCGAGGTCGGGTTGATCGGGGGTGAGGATCACGCAGGTTCGTGTACCAATCGGTCGTTTCGCTTTGTAGCCGCCTACGAAGACATCTCCACATACTTCGCAGACGATCAGATCGAGGATGCGCGAACCACATGTGCAGGCGATCCGATGAGTGCTATGAAGTGCTCCGATGGTCGGACGACGTGCTCCTGGCTCTTTCGCACGCTCGGCCTGATTCGCAGCAGTGCAATCGGGGTTGCAGCAGGCCCAAAGGTTAAGCAGGTGATGGAAAAACAAATGTCCACGCACCGGCTGGGGCGAGCGAGCCGACTGTAATAGGGTAGTCTTCAGACGTGACATCCCCAGCGCAAGGAGCACACCGCGGAGCGCATCCGATGCGAGTATGTCATTCGCGGCGGTAGCCGCGGCGGCGAGGAACAATTGCTGATCCAAGTGCGGCGCCTGTGTGGGACGCACTATTCCATTATGCACCATCTTACACGCATCGCGAAGCGCATCAGGCGCTTGAATACGCACCAGCGCATCTCCCAATCGTTCGACCGTTTCCTTGCCACGTGGCTCACCCAAGCGATCGGCTAATTGCCCCATCTCGGTCTTAGTATCGTTATCATTCGGGTTCGGCGGCCCCGCGAGTGAGGTTGGCTGGACTTTCCGTGCGAACTCCTCAAAGTGTTGCTGGTAGGGTATCAGCGCAAAACGAGCGCCCGCCGGCGGATCTATCTGTTGACCGCTAATGAACGCAAACTGGTCTCTGCCGAAGAACTCGCGCAGGAATTTTCGCCCCGACAGATTATCCTCCAGACTGGCGGTGGTTGTCAGGATGCGTAGTTTCGGCGAGTCAGGAGTCAGGCCTAGCCGGGACAGGAGCAGACGTAGAATATATGCGACCTCAGTGCCCGGTGTTCCTCGGTAGGCATGGAGTTCGTCGATGATCAGGAAGAACTCGCGCTCTGGATGTCCGTCTTCTGCGAGCCAGTCGCGAGTCGCATCAAAAATGTTGTTTTCAATGCTCCGCATCATCATGATGTTGAGCATCGAGTAGTTGGTGATCAGAATGTCCGGTGGGGTCTCTTGCATATCCCAGCGTGACCACATTTCGCCGCCATCCAGGCGGGGGAAATAAAACTTCACATCTGGATCAAGCGTCGGATCAGCTTGAAGCGCAGCCAGCACCTCGCGACGCTGCTGATCTAAATCTTGCAGTTCTTTACGTAACCGTGTAATCTTTTGGGGAGCTGGAGTTCCGGCGATCGGCGTCAGACCGGTATAGCGCCCAAAAGTGATTCGATTGCCGTCATGATCCCGATCCAGCCAGCGGTGAACGTCCTCGTCGTCAATTGCAGTTCGCAGCCGGCGTAGCTGATCCTCAACTAAGGCGTTGAGTGGATAGAGGATCACAGCCCTGAGCGCATGCGGCCGTTTTGTATGCGCCCATTGCCTAATACTACAACGAGACTTTATGGTATCATCCCTCCCTGATGGTATCAGTGAGGGAGCGAATGACTCAATTGGAACTCACGACGGCGCCTGTGCTCGACTTGACGCCCCACGACCTGGATGGCATCCTGGACGAGCTGCGTACCTATCACGCGATCTTCAGTCCGCTGTTCTTTCGTCCTGAACAGCGGGCCTGGGCCGAAACCTATCTGCATGGCTTGCTGTTGGACATCCCGCGCAAGTCGATCGAACCGATGATCTTGCATCTGCGTGGCGCCGATCGCAATGCGGTGCGGGCGATGCAGCAGTTTGTGGGCGAAGGAGCCTGGGAGGATACGGCCATCCTGCGCCGCCTGTGGCTGGAAGTCGCCAGCGATCTGGGCGATGACGATGGCGTGCTGATCCTGGATGGCAGTGACTTCCCTAAACAAGGCCTGCACTCGGTTGGGGTCAAGCGCCAGTACTGCGGCGAACTGGGCAAGCGCGCCAACTGCCAGGCGGGAATGTTTCTGGCCTATGCCTCTCAGCGCGGCTACGCGCTGCTCGATCGGCGGCTGTACCTGCCCGAGGATTGGTTTACCGACGCCTATGCCGACCGCCGCGCCGCCTGCGGCGTGCCGGACGACATCACGTTCAGCACCAAGCCCATGCTGGGCTGGGCGATGATCGAAGCGCTGGTGCGATCGGGTGGTCTGGCGTGCCAGTGGGTGACGTGCGATGAAGCATTCGGCTGCAACACCGATCTGCTGGACAAGATCGCCGGCCTGGGCCTGTGGTATTTCGCCGAGGTTCCGCACGACACGCGGGTGTGGCGTGAACGGCCAGCCAGCGCGGTGCCAGCGTGGTCGGGACGCGGGCCCAAGCCGAAGCGCGAACGGTTGCTGCCGGATGCGCCCACACCGGAGGAGGTGCAAGCGATTGCCGCAGCCCTGCCCGCCGAGCAATGGCAGCAGCACGTCATTCAGGAAGGCAGCCAAGGGCCACAGGTGGCCGAGTTTGCCTTTCTGCGCGTGGTGGCCGTGCGCGACGGATTGCCCGGCCCAGCCCTCTGGCTGGTGCTGCGCCGCAGCCTGAGTGAGGGTGAGTTGAAGACCTATCTGTGCAATGCCCCGCCCGATGTGCCGCAGCAGCGACTGGTGCGCACAAGCGGCATGCGCTGGCCGATCGAAACCTGTTTCGAAGTCGGCAAACAGGAACTGGGCATGGGCGATTACGAAGTGCGCTCGTGGCGCGGCTGGCATCATCATATGACCCTCGTCATGTTGGCGTTCGCGTTTCTGGTGCGGCTGCAAGGCCGGTTTGAGCAAACGCTCCAGCGCTGACACTGCCGCAGGCGCAGTTTCTGGTGGCCCACGTCATTCCGCACCGCACATTTGATGCAGGGTGGGTGCTGGAAGTCTTGGCGTATTGGCAAACTGCGAATCATCGGGCGTATCAATCACATCGCAAACGGCGGCTGGCGCGCCTGAACCAGCGCGAGTAAACCCTCGTTGTAATACTAACACGGTTGCCGTGGGGATTCGCTGTTGGATTCCACCACTGCCGATCAGGCGCAGTCGCGTCAGGCGCTTTCCAGATGGTTAGCTCGCGCGCCAACTGCGCTAGTAGCGGCAGGAGGAAGCATTCGGTTTTACCCGAACCTGTTCCGGTCGTGACAACAATGTCTCTATGGTTCACCACGACTTCGTGGAGACTTTGCCACTGATGCCGATAGAGTACCCGGTTATCGGGAAAGAGTTCCTGCGCTAGCTGCTCCAGTCCTACGAAGTCCTTCGAAAGTTGCTTCGTGAGCTGCGCTGTGGCATCGGCGAGTGTTAAACCGGATGTTGGGTAGACCGGTGCCACCTCGATGAGTGGCGGCTGACTCAACACCCCCTTCTGTTTCAAGAGCACATCTCGCTCGTTTCCCATGACTAAGGAGCGAAGTGGGAAGGCGCTCTTGATGTATAGCCGATACATATCGTCGAGCCGCTGGTATGCGCCGATCAGGTCATGCATAACACTACATCTCCTCGTATTGCAGATTCAGCTTGGCGCTCAATTCGGCGAGCAACTGTGGGCTGATCGAGTCATAGATCAGGCACCGTTGATTATAGTCGGGTAGTCGACCCGAGGCGAGCACCAAGACGCGCTCATACAACTCTGGCCAACGCCAGTCTTCGAAGATTGCCAATCGACCTGAGGTCGGATCATAGCGGATCGGACGCGGCGCGCCGCTCGATTGCAGCGCCAGGAACCGTAGACCATACCAATCGCCCCGCAGCCAGCGCCGCTTTGCGGCATCATAGAAGAGGATGTATTTAGGGCGAGCCGCAGCCGATTGATGCACCTCAAGCGGCCATAGCTCATAGAAGCCACTCTTCCGTTCATCAAAAATATCTTCTACAAAAGTGCGGCCATCGAATCGTTTGACGTTGAACATAGAAGGCACAATTCCTTGGAGATCCTGGAGAGTGTCCATCCAGTCGGTCAGTGCTGGCAACAAATGCGTCAGTCGATAGGCTATATTGTCAGCGATCCGAACCTGTTGTGTAACATTCCGTAGGCTTGCAGCCAACGCTTCTGCATCGGTCGCTCGCACCTGCACAGTCGTGGGGGCGGTACCGTCCATTTGTGGCGCCGATTCGACATCAGTGTTCTTTCGTAGCGCGTCCAACAGCGCAGGGTCTCGTGCGCCGCAAAGGACATAAGTCGCTTCACTGCTCTGATCGTCTATGCGCGCCAACACTGGTGGTGCGACTGTCCAACGCCTGCCATCAGGCGATGTTTCGATGTGTCCCAAGAGTCGCAGACGGCGGAGAATGCGCTGCGGCGTCGTTCCGTCGCTATCTAGCCCAAGCGTCTGACAAGCACCCCGAAAAACATCCCAACTGCCCATGCCCGCCGCTGAGAGCCAGAGCAAGAGGTGATTATATCGCTGGGTGCGAGTTTTAATCGCCTCTTCGTCTACGCCGCGGTTGCGAGTCGACGGCTCTATGTCAAACGGGTTCTCATCAGGAAGCGGTCGTGACCACACATAAGGAATAAGATGTACGTGACTATGGACATCGTATTCCGCTCCGACCATAGACCGAATCTCTGTAAATGTGAAATCATAGCCGGGACGTTCTTTGAAGTCAGAAAGACAAAATAGCGTCGATCGTAGTTCGTTCGGGATTTCCCCAAGAGACGAACTCTCGATCCCTAAAAAGAAGTAAAATCCTTTGCGCCCACCGCGTTTTTCCACACGCGCAACAGGCACAAATTGGCCCAATTTGTGGTGTTTAATGAGATCGGCTAGTCGGTTCACAAGCGCCTGTGGAGTGGTGTTCACAGCCTGAAAACCTTTGTACCAGCGTGGCATCGGCGATTTCCTTTAATTTGCTACGAGCTCGACGGTAGCGCCACAGACGCGCCAATCTCCAATACTGACTGACTCCCTATGCTCTGGCGCAGCCAAGTGCAAATGCTCCCAAGGAATAATTTTGACTAAGCGTTCGGCTCTATCTCCTGCGCATACGGCTTCGATTCGATAGTCACCCGGTCCAGGCCACTCGATATCGAAGGGAACACTAGTATCGTGCGGCTGTTCTATCACGACGTTCTCATCCGCGACACGAATGACACATACATCTGCTTGAGCCTGGAAGCCAAAGATCGTGATTCGTGGTCCATGCCCCTCAAGCCATCCACCGACTTTAGGAACGCATAAGCCACCGGCCATACTGATGCTCACACTGATGCTTGGCTGGAGCGCGTCGTACAATTCTTTGTTTTCGATCGATATGCCTGACCATTCTTGCGATTGAATCATGCAGTGTTGAAGTTCGACCCAATTCCCGTCGGCAAATGGGCGCTGCTCACCATCCCACTTGATTAGTAACTCAGCCTGTAGCTGTTCGAGTTGGGGAATCAATTGCTGCTGGCACAGTAAAATGAACGGTGTGCCAAGGTCTATCCTGCCCCAGGAAGCATATACCCCCGAATTGGGATTTTCGGGATCGGGTTTTAAAATCCAAAACTGGCGCTGGCGCAGAATCAACACATCGAGATCAGCAGGCTCCTCGATCGTGTAATGTCCACCATTGTCGAGTTCAGCTGCGCTGATTGGTCCGATTGGCGTATACCAACCTGGGCAATCGATCCCAACCGTATGCAGTGTCCCATCGAATCGAATCTGGACCTGGGCGGCATGTTGTCTGCGTGAGCTACGCGGATATAGGTAGTAGGCTACCGTGCCGCTGAAGATGTCTTCGGTGCGGTACAACCAAGCAAACAGATGCGGACTACGTGCGGCATCTGAAGCGCCTCGACCAGATTGCGGATCATCTTGCCAGGCCTCATAGACCTCATGGATGGCCTCGGCGAGCGCCTGGGAGCGCTCGTGAGAGTTCAGAACGCTTTGGAGATGTTTTGAAAGCGTTCCGGCTTCCCGCCGCACCCGCGCGATTAGCGTCTCTGCATCCCAATCCTCAGACCAGTGTTTGTCAGCGAACAGCCGGCGCAGTCGGTCTTTATCTACACCACGCAGGAGCGCCTGGGAGATGGGGTAGGCAATATATTTCTGAGCGCCTTCTTTGCCTCGAGAGGCGGAGGGTAGGAAACCTTGTTCTTGAAGCCAGAGTGTCCATTCACGCCAGAGCGATTCTTCCGCGCCGGCTTGCATCCCACGCGGTCGGCCATCCTCCAGAGGAAGATCAAGCACCTCCCGTAGCCGATTAAAATAGTCCAGATGCGAAATGGCTTCCTCATCTGCCATCCGCGATGCCGCGAGAACCATCGCTGCCAGAAACGCTACACCCTGCGGCTCGCCGGCCTCATTGCGCTCGTAAATCGTATTCAAATTGACGCGAGCGGCATGGATAACTCGGTTTCGTACCGCCTGATAGAAATCTTCCAGGTCGCTCGTATTTGTCGCGCGTAGATGCCGCCCTATCTGGGCGATAATCTCGTCATCAACGCTGAGAAAAACTGTTGTGCCTCGCTGGACGCTTCCGGTGAAATAGGCGATCAGTGCATGGTTCCATGCATCGTAAGCGTCCGGCGCTCGAACAATCGCTTCCGCAGCCGTTTCGACCGTGGTCGTTTGATCACGTGTTACCGGTTTCTGTGCGTGTTCAATCACCACCGGGATAGGCACAGCAACCGGCAAGGCGGTATCAGGTAAACGTGGATCCGAGCGGTTCGCATCCAGAATTGCCTGCTGCTGTAGTTGATAGCGCTCTTGTTCGTCAACAGTAATATCAGGACACGCTTTGAGACAAGCAACAAGAAAATACTCTGGTATCTGGGCCTTGATACTTTTACCCTGGTCATCAATGACGAATTGAAGGAGCATTTCATCCACTGATAACGGCTGGTGCGATCGCGCAAATATGCGCCTGAAAATAGCACATATACCGGCAATATGCGGCATAAACGTATTATATGGTTCGTGCTTGAATGTAATAACAGAGGCACCTTTAACCTTCTCAATCGTATAGTTAAGAGTTAGTAAAAATCCTATCACCGCTTCGAAAGTATGTGGTTCATAATCATCACTCGCACCTACGATGGCTTGTGTGGATGCTACCGAGATAACTCCCTGCGAACGCTCCAAGGCCTTTTCCAACATAAGAATAATCGGCTGGATAATACGATGGCAGTCTGGACGATGTAATCTCCGAAGTGCCTTCTGCTCTAATTGTGAGGCTCGCGCGCGCGAAAATCCTAAAAAACGACCGACTTTCTCTAAAGTACGAAGCTCTCCATCATGTAACCCGTAGCGTAATGTGATAACAGATTGTTCTCGATCAGATAGATTAGCAAACAGCTGAACAATTATTTTTTTAATCGATACGATCTCGCCTGGTTTGTCTATATTGTCACTAATTCCTAAATTATCGGTGAAGTCGCTCACCATGATATCGTTGTT
>WNGA01004885.1_pt1 | contig 23917 bp, 20 predicted proteins | sample 5400061 | NCBI WGS metagenome assembly WNGA01 (sample SAMN13153366, study PRJNA577476) | soil metagenome | isolation source: 100 cm soil or saprolite under grassland replicate 2 | place: USA:California | collected 2016-06-15
CCGCGAGGTGCTCGGCCCGTGGCAGATGGAGCAGGAGTACGGGCTGGTCGGCGGCAACATCTTCCACGGCGAGCTGTCGCTCGAGCAGCTCTTCCACCAGCGGCCCGCCCCCGGCTACGCCGACTACCGCAGCCCCGTGACAGGGCTCTACCAGGCCAGCTCCGCCACGCACGGCGGCGGCGGGGTGTGCGACATCCCCGGCCACCACGCCGTCCGGGCGATCCTCGCCGACCGCCGCCGCGGGCTCGGACGCCGATCCCGACGGTGACCACGCCGCGGCCGGCTCGTTCGGCTGTCTCGCGGTCGACGCGCTGGTGCTGCCCGCCCGGGCAGGCCGGACGGACGCAGCGCCGAGCGCCTGAGCTACGCGGGCGGCGGCGCGATCGTGATGGTGCGGGTCGAGGTGTACAGCTCCCGCGCCTGCTTGCCCTGCTCGCGCGGGCCGATGCTGGACTGCTTCTCGCCGCCGAAGGGGGCGTGGAAGTCGACCCCCGAGGTGGGCTGGTTGACCCGGATCATGCCGGTGTCGAGCCCGTCGACCACCCGCAGGGCAGCGCCGAGGTCGCGGGTGAACACCGAGGTGACCAGCCCGTAGGGCACCCCGTTGGAGATCTTGACCGCCTCTTCGACGCTGGCGGCGCGCAGCATCACGCAGATGGGGCCGAAGACCTCCTCCTGGGCCAGGCGCGCGTCGGGGCTGAGCCCGTCGACCACGGTGGGGGCCACGAACCAGCCGGCGCCCTCGCCGGGCTTGCCGCCGGTGGCGATCCGCACCCCGCGGCCGCGCACCTCGTCGACCGCCTCCAGCACCTTGGCGCGGGCCTTGGCGGTGATCACCGGGCCGACCACCGTGGCCTCGTCGATCGGCTGGCCGACGGTGAGCCGTTCCACCGCGGCGGCCAGCGCCTCGGTGACCGTGCCCGCCTCGAGGACGCCGCCGACCACGATCACCCGGCTGGTGGCGGTGCACTTCTGGCCGGCGTAGCCCATCGCCGCCGCCGCGATGGTGGTGGCGGCCGAGGCCACGTCCGCGTCGGGCAGCACGATCGAGGCGTTCAGCCCGCCCATCTCCGCCTGCACCGGCACGCCACGCATGCCGGCCGCGGCGGCAACCTGGTGGCCGACGCCGACCGAGCCGGTGAAGCTGACCACGTCGGCGCGCTCGACCAGGGCCTGGCCGGCCTCGGCGCCGCCGGTCACGACCTGCAGGGCGTGCTTGGGCACGAAGCGGCTGACCAGCTCGGCGATGCGCACGGCGACCGCGCTGGCGTCCGGCGCCGGCTTGAGCACCACCGAGTTGCCGTAGGCAAGGGCCGGGGCGGCCTTCCACAGCGGGATCGCGACCGGGAAGTTCCACGGCGTGATCAGCCCGGCCACGCCGCGCGGGCGGCGACGGGCCAGCAGCAGGGCGTGGCGGTCGGCGGGTGGCGCGGTCGGGTAGGTCTCGCCGTCGGCGTCGAGGGCGGCCTGGGCGTGGTAACGGAGGATGGCGACGGCCCGCGCCACCTCCTGGCGCGCCTCCACGATCGGCTTGCCCACCTCGCGCACCACCAGCAGGCTGAGCTCCTCGGCGGCGTCGGCCATGGCCTGCGCGGCCGACGCCAGCGCGTTGGCACGCTGCACGGCCGGCATGCCGCCCCACTCCCCGCCGGCCTTGACGGCCCGGTCGAGCGCCTTGCCGACGGCGGCCTCGTCCGAGTCGGGCACGGCCACGACAACGTCGGATGGGTCCTGCGGCGACCTCGACTCGATGGTTGGGCTGCTCACCGGCGCCTCCCTCCCGAGGTCGGACCCGTGGATCGGCGCGCTCGTCCCCTGGCCGCCGCGCGGCCGGGCGTCGGGTGCTGCCTCAGGGTCGGTACCAGTTGATGTCACCAGGTCGCAGGCATGGTAAACCGTCGGATGCCCCGCAGGCAGGGCCGACAGATGCGGCGGCCGACTCGCTGCCGTGGTGCCGGTGGTGCCGGCCTGGCAGTCGGCAAGGCATTTGGGGCGACACCACGGACGTGGTGCGAGAGACTCCCCGCATGCCGACCTCCCGCTCCACCGGCCGGCGCTCGCTGCTCGACCGGATCGAGGCGTACTACGACGCCGTGCCGAGGGCCGACAGCCGCCCGGAGACGCTCGGCCCGCTCACCTTGTTCGTCGCCGACCGGCCCGGCTTCCGCTGGTACGCGCGTCCGAGCCTCGGCGCCGACGGGATCACCGCCGACGACGTGGCCGCGATGCGCCAGCGGCAGCGCGCCCTCGGCCAGCCCGAGTCGTTCGAGTGGGTGGCGGAGATCACCCCGAGCCTCGCGGCCGCGGCACGTCGGGCCGGCCTCGCGGTGAGCGAGCTGCCGCTGATGGTGCTCGACCCGGCCGCCGCGCGGCGGCCGCCGGCGCCCGCCGGCGTCGAGCTGCGCCTGGTCAGGCCCGACGACGACCTCGCCCGGATCGACGCCGTGGCCCGGATCGGCTTCGCGGTGGGCGGCACGGCCGTCGGCCAGCTCGGCGTGACCGCGCTCGCCGGGCAGGCCGCCGAGGCGTCGCCCGCACTGCTCACCAAGCAGCGCGAGCGCCTGGTGACCGGCAGGACGGTGAGCGCCGTCGCCCTGGTCGGCGGCGACCCGGTCTCGGTCGGCAGCCACCAGCCGGTCGGCGAGGTCAGCGAGGTCGTGGGCGTGGCCACCCTGCCCGCCATGCGCCGCCGCGGCATCGGCGCGGCGGTCACCGGGCTGCTGGTCGCCGACGCGGTCGGTCGCGGCGTGGAGACGCTGTTCCTCTCGGCGGGCAGCGACGAGATCGCCCGCGTCTACGAGCGCACCGGCTTCCGCCGGGTGGGCACCGCCTGCATCGCGGAGCCGGCCGCGGCGCGCGGCTGACGAGCGGCACCGCCGGGCGCGGTGCCCCGGCGGGTCCGCGGCCGTGCCTCGGCAGGTCTCAGCCGCAGGCGCCCCTTCGAGCCCGCGGTGTCCGCGACCTATACTTCCGGCAGGACGACGCAGGCAAACGACGCAAGCAGCACGGGCGGACGAGCGGCAGCCGCCGGCAGCGACGAGCAGTTCGCGTCTCGGGCGACCGACGGCGCGCGCCTTCCCCCGGGCGTGCAGCAGGCTTGGTGGCCCGTGAGCGCGAGCGTACCCACCATCGGCAGCCTGGCGAGGGTGGGGGTGGCCCCCTCGCCCGTATCGGGCTGCGCCGGCGGGGTGGGCCGATGACCGCCACCTTCGACTTCCGCCTGCTCGGCCCCGTCGAGGTGCGCCGCGGCGAGCAGCCCGTGCCGCTCGGCAGCGTGCGCCAGCGCGCCCTGCTCGCCGTGCTGCTGCTCTCGGCCAACGAGGTGGTGCCGACCGAGCGGCTGATCGACGACCTCTGGGGGCCGCACCCGCCGCTGACCGCCAAGCAGTCGCTCCACAACCACGTCTCCGCCCTGCGCAAGCTGCTCGACCTCGGCCAGGCCCCGGCGATGCTGCGCACCCGCGACCCCGGCTACCTGATCGAGATCGAGGAGGAGCGGCTCGACGTGGCCGCTTCCGCCGCCTGGCCGGGCGCGGGGCCGAGAGGCTGGCGGCCGGCGGCCCCGCGACCGCCGTGGAGCTGCTCGGCGCGGCGCTCGCGCTGTGGCGCGGCCCCGCGCTGGCCGACGTGATCGGCATGATCGGCACCGGCCCCGCGGCCGTCGCCGGCGAGCTGGAGGAGGCCCGCGCGGTCGCGGCCGAGCAGCGCATCGAGGCCGAGCTCGCCCTCGGACGGCACCGCGAGGTCTCGAGCGAGCTGGAGCGGCTGGTCCGCGCGGAGCCGCTGCGCGAGCACCTGCGCGGCCAGCTCATGCTCGCCCTGTACCGCTGCGGCCGCCAGGCCGAGGCGCTGGCGACCTACCGCGACGCCCACCAGCGCCTGGTGAGCGAGCTGGGGATGGAGCCGAGCGTCGCCCTGCGCCGCCTCGAGCAGGCGATCCTCGCCCAGGACCCCGCGCTCGACCTGCTGCTGCCGACCCCGCCCGCCGAGGCGCGGGAGGCCGCCGGCCCGCTCGAGCCGGAGCCAGCGGCCGGCCAGGCGGACGCCGCGCCCGACGAGGCCGAGCGCAAGCTGGTCACGGTGCTGCTGTGCGACGTCGACGAGCCGGCCGAGCCGGCCAGGGAACGCGACCCCGAGGACGTCGGCAACATGCTCGCCGAGCACCTGGAGCGCGTCCGCGCCGAGGTCGAGGACCTCGGCGGGCAGGTCGAGCACGTCGTCGGCGGCCTCACCATGGCGGTGTTCGGCGTCCCCCGCACGCGCGAGGACGACACCGAGAGGGCGGTGCGGGCCGCCCTGGCGATCCGCGACGCCCTCAGCCTGCCGGCGGTAGCGGTACGGGTCCGGGCGGCGGCGGCGACGGGGGAGGCGCTGGTCGGCCACGCCCGCGCGGCCGGCGGGCGCATCACCGGCGACCTGGTGACCGTCTGCGGCCGGCTGCTGCACACCGCGCCGCCGGGGGCCGTGGTGGTGTCGGCGGCGACCGAGCGGGCCACCGCCCGGACGATCGGCTACGGCAGCGCCAGCCTGCTGGAGCGCGCTGGCCCCGCGCACCCAGGACGTGCTGGAGCTGGCCGGGGAGGCCGAGGTGCCGCTCGCCGGCCGCGTGGCCGAGCTGCACGCCCTCTGGGAGGCGTTCGAGCAGGTCCGCGAGCGGCGCACGCCGCGGCTGGTGCTCCTTGCCGGGCCGGCGGGGGTCGGCAAGAGCCGGCTGGTGGCCGAGCTCGGCCGGCTCCTCGCCGCCGACCCCCGGCCGCCAGGCTGGCGCCAGGGCCGCTGCCCGCACGGCCAGGGGGCGCCGTGGCGCGCCCTGGCCGAGATCGTTCAGGCCGAGTCCGGCGTCCTCGCCGGCGACGACGCCGAACAGGCCGGCCGTAGGATCGCCGAGGCCGCCCGCGGCGTGGCCGGCGGCCCGGCCGAGGCGGCAGCGCTCGCCGGGCACCTGCGGTGCCTGCTCGGAACGGGACCGGACCGGTCGGATCCCCCCGCACCGGAGCGCCGGGCCGCCTGGTGCCGGTTCCTGTACGGCCTGGCCGCCCGCCGGCCGCTCGTCCTGGTCGTCGAGGACCTGCACCGGGCCGACGACGCCCTGCTCGACTTCCTCGCCGGGCTGGCCGCCCCGGCCGTGGCGGCGCCGCTGCTGGTGGTCGCGACCGCGCGGCCCGAGCTGCTGGAGCGCCGGGCGGACTGGGCCGGCGAGCGCACCGTGGTCGAGCTCGGCCCCCTCGCCGGCGCCGACGCCGCCCGCCTGGTCGAGGCGCTGCTGGCCGCCCACGGTCTGGGCGCCGGGGTCGTCCCCGCGCTGCTCGACCGGGTGGCCGGCAACCCGCTGGCCGCCGAGGAGTACGCGCGCATGGTGGGCGAGCGCGGCCTCCCCGGGGAGCTGCTCGCGGCCGGCGGCCTGCCGCCGGTCCAGCCGGCCATCCCGGAGACCGTGCGCGCCCTGGTCGCGGCCCGCCTGGACGGCCTGCCGGCGGCGGAGAAGGCCGTGCTGGCCGACGCCGCCGTGCTCGGCGCCACGAGCTGGCCGGACGCGGTGGCGGCGCTCGGCGAGCGCGGGGCGGACTGGACCTGGGCGTGCCTGGAGCGGCTGGTGGCCGGCCGGCTGCTGCGCCGCGCCGAGGCCACGGCACCGGGCGGGGAGCCCACCTACGCCTTCCGCGACGTGCTGGTCACGGAGGTCGCCTACGGGCAGGTGCCGAGGGCGGTGCGGGCCGAGCGGCACCGGCGCGCGGCGGCCTGGCTCGAGGGGCTGCCCGCCGCCGTCCCGCCGGCGCTGCTCACCCGCCACCGGCTGCGTGCCGTCGCCCTCGCCCGCATGACCGGCGCGGCGGACGCCGAGCTGGAGGCGCGCATCCGGCTGGACCTGCGCGAGCACCACCGGGCGGGCCGCTGGGACCAGGCCGTGGCCGTGGCCGACGCCGTGCTGGGCGAGCCAGAGACGCGGGGCCACCACGGCCTGGAGCTGCCCGCCCGGGTCTGCCGCGGCCGCATCCTGCTCGCCCGCGGCCAGGAGGCCGCCGCCCTGGCCGAGGCAGAGGCGGTGCTCGTCCTGGCCGTGACCATGACCGCGGGCGACCTGCTGGACCTCGACCCGGCCCGCGCCTTCGCCGCCAGGGCACTGCTCGTCGCCGGCCGCCCCGGCGAGGCCCGTGCCGTGGTCGACGAGCTGCTCGCCGGCCTCGCCGGCCAGCAGGCCGAGCTCGGCTCCGACCTGGCGGCCGTCCTCGCCGCCCTCGGTCACGGCCCCGAGGTCCTGGGCCACGGCCGGGGAGCCATCGGCTCCACACCGGCGTAACCTGCCCGCTGCACGGGGCCGCGGGTTGCGTACCCTTTGACGGGGCTCGCGTGCCGCCGCGACCCGGACCGCCGAGATGGGAGGCCGCTTGCCGTCGGACACGAACCAGCCGGGCCTGAGCGGCGAGCAGCGCATGCTGGCCGCCTGCCGCCGCCAGGAGGTCGACGCCACGCCGGTCTGGTTCATGCGCCAGGCCGGCCGCTGCCTCGCCGGCTACCGCCAGCTCCGCGAGCGGTACGACATCCTCACGCTGACCCGCACGCCGGAGCTGGCCACCCAGATCAGCCTGATGCCGGTGGACACCTTCGGCGTCGACGCGGCCGTGCTCTACGCCGACATCACCCTGCCGCTGTTCGGCATGGACGTGGCCTTCACCATCGACCCCGGCGTCGGCCCGATCGTCGACCCGCCGGTCCGCGACGACGCCGCGGTGGCCGCGCTGCGGGTGGTCGAGGCCGAGGAGGCCACCCCGGAGCTGTTCGAGACGATCCGGGCGGTCCGGCGCGAGCTGGCCGGGCGGGCCGCCGTGATCGGCTTCGCGGGCGCGCCGTACACGCTCGCCTCCTACCTGATCGAGGGGCGTCCCAGCAAGGACCACGCGCGCGCCAAGGGGCTGATGTACGGGCGGCCGGAGCTGTGGCACCGGCTGATGGACACCCTGACCGAGGTCACCATCCGCTACCTGCGCGCCCAGGTCGCCGCGGGGGTGCAGGTGGTGCAGCTGTTCGACTCCTGGGTGGGCGACCTCGGCCGGCGCGAGTACGGCGAGTACGTGCTGCCCTACTCGCGGCGCATCTTCGAGGGGCTCGCCGGCGCCGGCGTGCCCCGTATCCACTTCGGCACCGGCACCGCCGCGCTGCTGGAGCGGATGGCCTCCGCCGGGTGCGACCTGGTCAGCGTCGACTGGCGCGTGCCGCTCGACGAGGCCTGGGCACGCATCGGCCCCGACCTCGGCGTGCAGGGCAACCTCGACCCGGCGGTGCTGCTCGCGCCGATGCCGGTGGTCGAGCGCGAGGCCCGCCGCGTGCTCGCCGAGGCCGGCGGCCGCCCCGGCCACGTCTTCAACCTCGGCCACGGCGTCCTGCCCGACACCCCGGCCGAACACCTGACCGCCCTGGTCGAGCTGGTCCACACGGCCACCGCCCGCGCCGCCGCGCCCGCCCGTCAGGCCTGACCTTCGAGGTGAGCATGCCACCACCCAACCAGCCCCCCGGACCCCCTGTCGGGGTGTTGCTGATGACCTACGGCTCGGCGGTGACCGCCGAGGACGTCCCCGCCTACCTGCGCAGCGTCTACCGCGGCAAGGACCCCGACCCGGAGCTGGTGGCCGAGTTCCAGCGGCGCTACCGGCTGGTCGGCCGCTCGCCGCTGATCGAGCGCACCCGCGAGCAGGGCGCCGCGCTGGCCGAGCTGCTAGCTGCCGAGCACGGCCCGGGCAGCCACCTGGTCGAGGTCGGCATGCTCCACTCCGCGCCCTGGATCGACGAGGCCGTCGCCCGCCTGGCCCGCGCCGGGGTGCGGCGCCTGGTCGGCATCGTGCTCGCGCCGCAGTTCTCCGCGCTGATCATGGGCGGCTACGGCCGTGCGCTCGAGGCCGCCGCGGCGCGGCTCGGCCCGGACGCCACCGTCACCGTGGCCGGCCCCTGGCACCGCACCCCCGCCTTCGTCGACTGCCTGGCCACGCGGGTGGGGGAGGCGCTCGACCGCCTCAGGGCGACCGATGAGCCGGACGTCCCGGTGATCTTCACCGCCCACAGCCTGCCCAAGGCGGTGGTCGAGCGCGACACCGCCTACCTCGACCAGCTCGCCGAGACCTGCGAGGAGCTGGCCTCCAGGGCCGGGCTGGACGGACCCCGCTGGCAGTTCGCCTACCAGAGCGCCGGGCACACCCCCGAGGAGTGGCTCAAGCCCGACCTCAAGGACCTGCTGCCCGGCCTGCGCGCCGACGGCCACCGCGCCGTGCTGGTGGTGCCGGTCCAGTTCCTCGCCGACCACCTCGAGATCCTCTACGACATCGACATCGCCGCGGCCGAGGAGGCCGAGGCCGCCGGCATGGCCTTCCACCGCATCGAGCTGCCCAACGCCGACCCGCTGCTGGCCCGCGCGCTCGCCGACGTGGTCGCGCGGGAGGAGGCGGCGGCCCCGGCCGCCCGAGGCTGAGCCCATGCTCTCCTGAACGGATAGAGACGCTCGACAGGATCGACAGTCTTATCTGAAGTGTTAGGATCCGGGCGCTCGTCGCACGAGCAACGGACGCACCAGGGGGGCCGGCGATGGACCACGAAGCCACTGCGGCAGCAGCACCGGCGTCAGGGCCGGGCGAGGAGGGTCGCCCACCGTACTCGCCGCCCCGCCTGACGAGCTACGGCAGCCTGCCGGTCGACACCGCCGCCGGGATCGGGACCCACACGCCCGACTTCCCCATCGGCTACCAGAGCTGAGGCTGGCGGCCGGTGCGCGTGGCACTGCGGCACAGCGTCGTGTGGGCCGACGTCGAAGGCGAGCTGGTGCTGCTGCGCCCGGAGACGGGAGGCTACTACGCGCTGAACGGCACCGGCGCCGACCTCTGGCGGCTGCTGGCCGACGGCCCGGCCGCCGAGGAAGACCTGGTCGGCCGCCTGGTCGGCGGTTACCTGGTGGAGCCGTCCCTCGCCGCCGCCGACGTCAGGCGCTTCCTGGCCGACCTGGAGGGCAACGGCCTGGTCACGGTCGAGCGGTAGCGATGCGTCCCGCCGCCCGCCTGGTCCAAGGGCTCGTCGCCGTCCAGCTGTGCTGCGCCGCCACCTACCTCGAGCTGGCGCTGCGGCACCGGCCGTTCCCCGAGCTCGCGGCGGGGTGGTCGGCGGCGGCGACGTCCGGGGTCGGCCGCCGCCTGCCGCTCGCGGCGGGCCGGCTGGACCCCGGGCGGCTGCAGCGCCTGGTCGCGCTCGCCGCGCGCTGCTGGCGGGCGGACCGGGGCTGCCTGCCGCGTGCGCTGCTGACCTGGTGGATCGAGCTGGCCAGGGACGAGGAGGCCGCGATCGTCATCGGCGTGCGGCGCGAGCCGTTCAGCGCCCACGCCTGGGTCGAGGTCGGCGGCCGGGTCCACGGAGAGGCGGGGGAACTACCTGCCCGCTTCCACGAGCTGGTCCGCTACGGGCCGCCACGGCGGCCCGGTGTGGGCGCATGACCATCTGTGGCCTGCTGCGGCTCGACGGCGAGCCGGCCGAGCGTGCGGTGCTGGAGGCGATGTACGCCGCCTCGACGGTCCCACGGCCGGCGGGCCGGTGCCTCCACGTCGACGGCCCGTTCGGCCTCGTCGCCGCGGCCGAGCCGGCGCTCGGCAGCGCCCCGCCGGTGGCCGTCGACCAGGGCGGGACGGTGGTCGTCCTCGACGGCTGGCTCGGCGCGGGCGCGCGCGCCGACGGCGAGGGCGCCGCGTGCGGCGCGGCGCGGCTGGCGGCGGCCTACCGGGACGGCGGGGAGGCGGGCTTCGACGGTCTCGCCGGCGACTGGGTGGGCGTCATCTGGGACCCGGCACGTGGCCGGCTCGCCTGCGCCCGGGCGGCGCTGGCCATGCGCCGCCTGCTCACCTGGCACGACGGGCGCAGGTTCGTGTTCGGCACCGAGCTGACCCAGCTCGTCGCCGCCGGCGTGCCGACCCGCCTGAATGAGCCGGTGCTCGCCGAGATGCTTTGCAGGGCGGCGACGACCTTCCATGAGACGCTGCTCAGCGGCGTCGAGCGCCTCCCGGCCGGTGAGCTCGCGGTCGCTGCGCCCGGGAGGCGCCCGGTGCGGCGCAGCTTCGATACGCTCCGTTCGGTCGTGCCTGCCCCGTCACCGGTCGACCGCGACCAGGCGGCAGCCGGTCTGCGGCAGCGGCTCGAGCAGGCGGTCGCCGCCGCGATGGACCCACAACTCACCGGCGTGCTGGTCAGCGGCGGCGTGGACTCGAGCACCGTGAGCGCGCTCGCCCATCACCTCGGAACGACCGGCAGGTCGCAGGGGCGGCTGCAGCCCGTCGCGGTCACCTTCCCCGGGCTGGCGCACGACGAGTCCGGCTGGCTCGACGCGCTCGACGAGCATCTCGGCAGCCGCACGATGCGGCTGCTCCCCGGCGCCTACGACTGGGAGCGGTGGCGAGCACAGACCGCGCTGACCTTGGAACCGCCGCCGTCCCCGGGCGCCGCGCTCGGCTGCGACGCGCTGCGACGGCTTACCGCCGAGGGCGTGCGGGTGGTGCTGACCGGGGAGGGCGGCGACGACTGGTTCCGCGGGTGGCGCTGGCACTGGCCGGACCTGCTCCTGGCCGGGCGGCTCGGCGCACTGTGGCACGAGAGCGGCGACGGCCCCTCGACCGCTCACCAGCGCCTACGGCGCCTCGCCCAGCTCGGCCGCCAAGCAGCCGTCCCGCTGCTGCGACCGGCGCCTGCCGCGCCGCCTCCCGACTGGATCAGCCGCCGCTGGCTCACGCGGATCGGCCTGCACGACCGGCTCGAGGCGGCGTCCGCGCTCGACGCGGACGCGTTCGCCTCCCACGACCACCGGGGACGCTGGCGTCTCCCGCTCGCGCGGCAGGTGGCACCCGTCTACGAGGCGGCCAGGCAGCGCCACACCTCCCTCGGGGTCGACTGGCGGCATCCGCTGCACGACCGCCGGGTGGTGGAGTACGTGCTCGCGCTGCACGGCAGCGTGCTGTTCGCGGCGAACGAGTCCAAGCCGCTGCTGCGGCGGGCGGTGGGCGACCTCCTGCCGGCGGCGATCCGGCGGCGCGACGGCAAGGCGCGCTTCGACGCCATCCACCACGATGCCGTCGCCGCGGTCGGAGGGATCGAGGCGATCGCCGGCCATCCGCTGGTCGTGGAGGGCTGGGTCGACCTGGGTGTGGCCCGGCGGCACTACCGCCAGGCGGCAGCCCGTCACCTCGCCGGGCTCCCCCCGACCGGCCGGCACGACGCGATCGTGTCGTTCTGGCCGCTGTTCTCGGCCGCCACCTGGCTCGACCAGGTCACCGTGTCATGACTCGCGCGATCCCCGGCCAGCACGAGCGGCTCCGGTACCGCTTCGGCGGGGTCCGGCTGGACAGCGACGTCCCGCTCGACGGGTTCGACCACTGCCGCGTGCCCGCCACGGACGGCCAGGCCCCCTTCGGCTTCTGGTTGCGCCGTGCCGGCGACCCGCCGGCCGGCGGCCGGCTCGCGCTGCGGGGGCGCGGCCGCCGTCTGCCCGAGGTCTGGCGGCGGCCCGACGGCGGCTACGCCGTCAGCGTCGAGGGCGCCGCCGCCTGCACGGTCGAGCCGGACGGCCGGACCCTCTCCTGGCATCTCGGCGCGGCCGAGCCGGGGCCGGATGACGCCGACTTCGTCGTCGCCACCGTGCTGCCGCGGGCGCTGACCCGCCAGCGCGCCCACGTCCTGCACGCCGCCACGGTGCTCGGCCCAGGCGGCGCGCTGCTGCTCTGCGGCCCGTCCGGCGCCGGCAAGTCCACCGTCGCGGCCGTCCTGCACCGCGTCACCGGCTGGCCGCTGCTCGGCGACGACGCCGCCGTCCTCGGCCTCGCCGGCGGGCAGGCGACGGTCGGCTCCTGCACCCAGGACCTGCGGCTGTGGGACGACGCCAGCGACTGGCTCGGGCTGCCGCCCGGCGCCCGCCTGCCCCGGCACGGCGGCAAGGCCCGTCACCCGCTGCCCGCGCGCGCCCACCGGTCCGCGCCGGTGGCCACGGTCGTGCGCCTGGTCGCCGCCCAGGAGCTGGCGGTCGAGGAGCCGAGCCCGTCCCGCCGCCTGGCCGACCTGCGTGACCAGCTGATGCGCCTGGACCGCTCCGATCCCGCCGCGCTCGCGCGGGAGTTCTCGTTCCTGGTCGCCTGGATGCGGCCGCTGCGGGTGCTCCGGCTCCGGCGGCCCATGGGCCTCGCCCTGGTGCCCCACACCGTCGACCGTCTCGCCCGCATCGCCACCGAGGTCGCCGCGTGCGCCAGCGCTACGACCTAGCGACCGCCGCCCACGACCACGAGCACGGCCACCGGCGTCCCCGCCGCAGCGTCCTGGTGTGCACCATGCGCCGCTGCGGCTCCACCCTGCTCGGCGAGGCGCTCTTCCGCGCCGGGCTCGGCTGCCCCGTGGAGTACTTCCACCCCGTGTGGCGGCCGGACTTCGAGGCACGCTGGCGCGCCACCGAGCTCGGCGACTACCTCGAGGCGCTGTACCGGTACCGAACCGCCGCCGACGGCACCCTCGGCGTCAAGCTGTTCTGGCCGGACGTGCTCGAGACCCTGCACCGGTGGAGCCCGGCGGCCGCCGCGCACGTCGCCGGCGGCGCCCGCGTCCATGCGGAGGTGGACGCGCTGTTCCGCGACCTGTTCCCGAACCCGTCCGTCGTCTTCCTGTGGCGCCAGGATCTGCTCCGGCAGGCCGTTTCGGACCTGGTCGCGCACCAGAGCGGGCGCTGGCGGGAGATCCCGGACGGCGCCGCCGAGCCACGACCGCACCCGTCCTACGACCGCCAGCGCATCGACCGCGTGCGGTCCCAGTTCGGCTACGAGCTGCGTCGCTGGCGCGAGTGCCTGGAGCAGCTCCGGCTTCCCGTGGTGGAGCTCGTCTACGAGGAGCTCGCCCGCGACTACGGCGGCGCCGTCCGCCGTGTCCTCCGGGCGCTGCTGGGCGACGGCTGGGACGGCGAGGTGCCGCTGCCGCGCCTGCGCCGCCAGGCGGACGCCGCGAGCGAACGGCTCCTGCTGCGCTATCTCCACGAGCGCCGCGGCGAGCCGGCGGCGGCCCGGTGACCACCCTCCGGCCGGACGGCGCGGGCGGGCGGGCCGCGGCGCGCGCCTACGTCCGCGGCCTGGCCCGCCACGGAGGCCGGCGGCTCGCGCTCGCGCTGGCGCTGCTCGCCCTGGTGACCGTGCTCGAAGGGGCCGGCCTGCTGCTGCTCGTGCCGCTGCTGGAGCTGGCCGGCGTCCTGGGCGCGCGGCCGCCGTCGAGGCTCGCCGCCTGGTTCGAGGTGGTCGGGCTCCGGCCCGAGCTCCCGCTGGTGCTCGCCCTGTTCGTCGCGGTGGTGGCCGGCCGGGCGCTGCTCGCCCGCCGCCGCGACCTCCTCCTGGCCGACCTGCAGCTCGGCTTCGCCGACAGCCTGCGCGAGCGCCTCTTCGCCGCCGTCGCCGGGGCGCAGTGGCCGTGGCTGAGCCGGCAGCGCCGCTCCGACCTGCTCAACGCCCTGACCAGTGACGCCGCCCGGATCGCGGCCGGCACCCGGCTGCTGCTCGAGGGTGCCGTCGCCGCGGGGATGGCGCTGGCGCACGTCACCGTCGCCGTGGTGCTCTCGCCCGCGATCGCGCTGGCCGCGATCGCCGCTACCGCCGTCCTGCTGGCGGCCTCCACCCCCGCCGTGCGGCGGGCGCGCCGGCAGGGGGAGCGGCTCAGCGGCAGCAGCCGCGGGCTGCTCGCCTGTGCCGCGGAGTTCCTCGACGGCGTCAAGCTCGCCAAGAGCCACGGCCGCGAGGACGTCCACGTGGCGGCGTTCGCCGCCGCGCTGGACGCCGAGCGGGACGCCTGGCTCGACTTCGAGCGCTGCAGGGGCGCGACCGCGGCCGCGCAGCAGGCGGACGGGGTGGTGCTGCTCGCTGGCGTCGTCTGGGCCGCGGTCGGCATGGCCCACCTGCAGCCCGCCCGCCTGCTCGTCCTGGTCCTGGTGTTCTCGCGCTTGCTGCCGCTCGCCTCCGACCTGGTGCGACGGGCGCAGTAGGCGGCTCAGATGCTGGCCGCCTACGCCGCGGTCACGGCGGCCACCGAGGCCGCCGAGGCCGCCGCCGAGACGCCCGACGACGGCGACCACGACGACCAGCGGCTGCGCGCCTCCATCCGGTTCAGCGACGCCACCGTCCGCTACCGCCCGGACGGGCCGCCGGCGCTCGACCGCGCCAGCCTGGTGATCCCGGTCCGCTCGACCACCGCCGTCGTCGGCCCGTCCGGCGCCGGCAAGACCACCCTGGTCGACGCCCTGCTCGGCCTGCTGCCGCTGTCGACCGGCACGGTCGAGATCGACGGCAGGGCGCTGGCGGGCCCGACCAGGCCGTGGCGGCGCCGGGTCGCCTACGTGCCCCAGGAGACGTTCCTGTTCGACGGCACCGTCGCGACGAACCTGCGCTGGGCGCGGCCGGGGGCGTCGGACCACGACCTGTGGGAGGCGTTGCGGCTCGCCGCCGCGGACGGCTTCGTCAGCGCCCTGCCCGACGGGCTCGCCACCTCGGTGGGCGACCGCGGCGTGCGCCTGTCCGGCGGGGAGCGCCAGCGGCTCGCCCTCGCCCGCGCCCTGCTGCGCCGTCCGGACGTGCTCGTGCTCGACGAGGCCACCAGCAGCCTCGACGGCGACAACGAGGAGGCGGTCGCCGCGGCTCTCGACCGTCTCCGCGGCACGGTCACGATCGTGGCCGTCACCCACAGCCGCGCCACCATCCGGCGGGCCGACCAGGTGGTCGTGCTCGACCGCGGGCGCGTGGTCGCGGCCCGGGCGGGGGAGGGCGGGACCTGAGCCCGACAGCGCGCCCCGGCGTCGGGCCGCCGGCGTTGCGGACCACGGCCGGCGCCGGCGGCGACCACGCCGTCGACCTGCGCTGGGCGGCCAGGCGCCTGGCGCTCGAGGTCGCGGCCGCCGGCATGCTCGCCGAGCTGGACGCCCTTGGGGTCGAGACCATCCTGCTGAAGGGACCGGTCACGGCGCGGCGCCTGTACCCGGGCGAGTTCCGTTCCTTCGTCGACGTCGACCTGCTCGTCGCGCCCCACGGCCTGCCGCCGCTGCGGGACTGGCTGCGCCGCAACGGCTTCCGGGCGCTGGTCGCGGGCTCCTCGACCTTCCGCCGCCCCGGCGACGGCGTGACGGTCGACCTCCACCTGACCCTGCCGGAGACCTCCGCCACGCCCGAGCGGACCTGGCGGGTGCTGGCGCGGCACAGCGTCGCCTTCGAGCTCCACGGCCGCTCGGTCCGCGCGCTCGACGACGCGGCGCACGCCTGCCACCTCGCGATCCACGCCGTCCAGACCGGCAACCGGAACCCCAGGCCGCGCGCCGACCTCGACCGCGCCGTCGCCCGCCTGCCCCTGCCCACCTGGGTGCGGGCGCTGGCGGTCGCCCGCCGGCTCGGCGGCGAGCCGGCCCTGGTCGCCGGGCTGCGCTGCCACGCCGCCGGCGGGGACCGGGTCGCGGACGCGCTCGGCCTGCCGCCCGCCACCTTCCTCGCCCGCCTCTGCGCCGCCGACACCAGCGGCGCCGCCGAGATCCTGCGGCGGTTCGGCGCCATGTCCTGGCGCCGGCGCCTCGACCACCTCCGGCGCTGGACCGCCCCGACCCCGGCCACCGTCGCCAGCCGCCGCGCGCAGCCGAACACACCGACCTGGCTCCCCGAGGCGCTTCCCTGGTGGCTGTGCCACCTGGCGCTGCGCGCCTACCAGGTGGCCGCGCTCGCCCGGGCCGTAGCGGCCGCCGGCGGGACCCGGTCCCGGCGTGGCCGCGGAGTCGGGTGTTAGCGGAGCGCGACGGCGGTTAGCCGGTCTGCGACGCCGGCCAGCGGGTGAGCCCCGGCGGTCCGGAGCCAGCCCGTCACGCGAGCTGTCCAGCATCCGCGGCCGCCACCGGGCGTTCAGGGGGACCCGCGGGCCGGCGCCGAAGGTGCCGTAGGAACCCCTCGTGGGGCCGCGTCCCGCCCCGCGCGGGCGCCGGGTGCCGCCGGGCCGTCCCAACCCCCGGCCGGGCGGCACCCGGCCTCCAAGTTGCCAACGGCGGCGGCGAGTTCATCACCGCATGGGCACTGGACGAGGGCTGGCACCCTGACCACACTCAGGAGCACGCCAGCCCGACCGCCACACGGAGGACCCCGATGGTCGACGGCTCGCCGGCACCGACCCGTCCCCACGAGCCCGCCGCGGCCAGGCAGCCACGCAACGTCGTGCACCTGACGCGTGCCGAACGGGCCGCGCGTGGCAAGGCCGCACGCACGCGCGCCCCGCTGGCCGGGCACGCCCAGTTCACGCCGGCCACCGGTCGACCGGACCCGATCGACCAGCTCGAGGCGCAAGCCGCCAGCCGGGTGGCCGAGCTGGTGCCGATCCGCTACGGCCGGATGCTCACCTCCCCGTTCGCGTTCTTCCGCGGCGCGGCCCAGCTGATGGCCACCGACCTGGGAAGCCACGCCGACTCGGGGCTGCGCGCCCAGTTGTGCGGTGACGTCCACATGTCGAACTTCGGCGTGTTCGCCTCCCCTGAACGGCGCCTGGTCTTCGACCTCAACGACTTCGACGAGACCCTGCCTGGACCGTTCGAATGGGACCTCAAGCGGCTCGCCGCGAGCCTGGAGATCGCCGGGCGCGGGAACGGGTTCAAGGCCAGGACCCGACGCGCCGCCGTCCTGGCGGCGGCGGCCTCCTACCGGCTGGCGATGCGGGGCTTCGCCGACCAGCCCAACCTGGCCGTCTGGTACGCCAGCTTGGACGCGGACAAGGTCCTGGCCGACTTCGGCGACCAGCTGCGACCCACCCAGCGCAAGCGGACGCAGGCGGCCCTGGCCAAGGCCCGCACCCGTGACAGCATGCAGGCGTTCACCAAGCTCACCACCGTGGTCGACGGGCGGCCTCGCATCGTCGCCGACCCGCCACTGGTCGTCCCGGTCGAAGACCTGTTCCCCGAGGCCGATGCCGGCGAGCTGTACCAGGGAGTCCGTCAGCTCATCCGCGCCTACCCCCGCAGCCTGCCCCCGGACCGGCGACACCTGCTCGAGCAGTTCCAGTTCGTGCAGATGGCCCGCAAGGTCGTCGGAGTCGGCAGCGTCGGAACGCGGGCCTGGATCCTGCTGATGGAAGGCATCGACGGTCAGGACCCGATGTTCCTGCAGGCCAAGGAGGCCCAACCCTCGGTGCTCGAACCGTTCGCCGGGGCCAGCAGGCACGGCAACCAGGGTCAGCGGGTCGTGCTCGGCCAGCGCCTCATGCAGGCAAGCAGCGACGTCTTCCTGGGCTGGCAGCGCACCACCACCCCCACCGGGGGCGCGTCCCGCGACTACTACGTGCGGCAGCTGCGCGACTGGAAGGGCTCAGCAGACGTCGAGGCGATGATCCCCAGCGGCATGACCGCCTACGCGCGCCTCTGCGGCTGGACCCTGGCCCGGGCACACGCCCGCTCCGGCGACCGGGTCGCCATCGCCGCCTACCTCGGCCGCAAGGACACCTTCGACCAGGCCATCGCCGACTACGCAAGCGCCTACGCCGACCAGAACGACCGTGACCACACCGCCTTGCAGGCCGCCGTGACTGCGGGTCGTGTCACCGCCCTGACCGGCCGGTAACGTGCCGGACCACATGCCGAGCTCCTCCTCGACGGCAGGCATGCCCCGCTCACGCCGAGTGGCCATCATCGTGCTCGAGGTGCTGCTGCACTGACCCACAGGGGACGCTCGTGAACCTGGGTTTCATGCCAGGTCGTCCGGGCGGATGATCCTGGCTTGGGAGCCCTAAGGTCGGCACTGGAGGAGCTATTGGCCACCGCTACGGGGGACGTCGCCAGCCCCCGGCGGCCGGGCCGCCTCAGGAGCTGGCTCCTCGAGGGCCATACCGAACCCAAGCAGCTGCCGGGCCCTCACAAGGAGCCGACCGAGCACCACCAGCACCCCCTGGTGGAAGGTCATGTGCCTGACCGGGGTGGACTACTTTTCGACATTGGGCTACCAGCCAGGCATCGCCGCCCTCGCGGCCGGCGTCCTCTCGCCTATCGCCACGCTCTTCCTGGTGCTGCTGACGCTGTTCGGCGCCCTGCCGATCTACCGCCGCGTCGCCCGCGAGAGCCCTAACGGCGCGGGCTCGATCTCGATGCTCGAGCGGCTACTGTCGTGGTGGCAGGGCAAGCTCTTCGTGCTGGTGCTGCTCGGCTTCGTGGCGACCGACTTCGTGATCACCATCACGCTCTCGGCCGCGGACGCCACGGCGCACGTCCTCGAGAACCCGTTCGTGCCGGTCTTCCTGGATGGCCAGGCGGTCGCCGTCACCGTGTTGCTGATCGCGCTGCTGGGCGGGGTCTTCCTCAGAGGCTTCGGGGAGGCGATCGGGATCGCGGTCGGCCTCGTGGCGGTCTACCTCGCGCTCAACCTCATCGTGGTGGCCGTCGCGCTCGTGCATGTGCTCGGGAACCCTGGCGTCGTGGCCGACTGGCGCAACCTGCTGGTCAGCAGGTACGCGAGCCCGCTGACGATGGTGGGGGTGGCACTCATCGTCTTCCCGAAGCTGGCGCTTGGCCTCTCGGGCTTCGAGACCGGCGTGGCGGTGATGCCGCTCGTGCGCGGCGGGGCGGACGACACACCCGAGCGGCCCGAGGGCCGGATCCGTGACACCCGCAAGCTCCTGATGTCCGCCGCGCTGATCATGAGCGGCTTTCTGGTCACCAGCAGCTTTGCGACGACCGTGCTCATCCCCCACCGGGAGTTCGAGGAGGGAGGCAAGGCCAGCGGCCGGGCGCTCGCCTTCCTCGCGCACCAGTACCTGGGCAACGCCTTCGGCACCGCCTACGACCTGAGCACCGTCTGCATCCTGTGGTTCGCCGGCGCCTCCGCCATGGCGGGGCTGCTGAACATCGTGCCCAGGTACCTGCCGCGCTACGGCATGGCTCCCGAGTGGACCCGCGCGGTGCGCCCGCTGGTGCTCGTGTGGACCGCCATCGCCTTCGCGGTCACCCTGCTGTTCAGGGCCGACGTCGTGGCGCAGAGCGGAGCGTACGCCACCGGCGTGCTGGTGCTCATGTCGTCGGCGGCCATCGCCGTGACACTGTCCGCCCGGCATCGCGGCCAGCGACCCGCCACCATCGCATTTGGCGTCATCACGCTCCTGTTCGTCTACACCACCGTCGCGAACACCCTCGAGCGACCCGACGGCGTCAAGATCGCCTCCTTCTTCATCGCCGCGATCGTTACCACCTCGCTGATCTCCCGGGTGACCCGGTCCACCGAGTTGCGCGTGACCGAGGTCCAGATGGGGAAGACCGCCAGACGCTTCATCGAGGAGGCGGCCGGCGGGGAGATCCGCATCATCGCCAACGAGCCGAACGAGCGCGACGAGCGCGAGTACGTCGAGAAGGAACGCGAGGAACGCGCCCACCACAACATCCCGGCCGGCGCCCCGGTGCTCTTCCTGGAGATCACCGTGCGCGACCCCTCGGACTTCGAGTCGGTGCTCCGGGTCACCGGAGAGGAACGGTACGGCTACCGCATCCTGCGGGCGGAGAGCTCGGCCGTGGCGAACTCGATCGCGGCCCTGTTGCTCTACATGCGCGACCAGACGGGCAAGCTGCCGCATGTCTACTTCAGCTGGACCGAGGGCAACCCAATCGTGAACGTGCTGCGCTATCTCATCTTCGGCGACGGCGAGGTCGCCCCCGTCACCCGAGAGGTGTTGCGCCACGCGGAGCCCGATCCGGGGCGGCGCCCTACGGTACATGTGGCGTAATGATCCCGCACCGCGTTATCGCACCATCCAGAAGGCCGTCGACGCGGCCAAACCCGGCGATCTGGTCCTGGTCGGCCCCGGCGTCTACCGCGAGGAGGTCAAGGTCCGCACCCCGTCGCTGGTGATCTGGGCTATCCGAGCCTTCCGTGCAGCTGCCACTGGACGAGGAGGAGCCGGTCGAGGCGCAGGCGAGGAGACGACCGCACAGCCGTTCACGGCGCCGCCAGGCCGTGGTACAAGAGCCTGATGGGCAGTGGCAGCAGCGATCCTCGCGTCGGGACCAGGCTCCTCGGATGCCGCATCGAGGAGCTGCTGGGGCGCGGCGGCATGGGCGTGGTCTACCGGGCCGAGCATCTGGACCTCGGCCGGAAGGTCGCGCTCAAGGTGCTCGCCCCGGACCTGGCGGAGAACGACAGCTTCCGCCGGCGCTTCATCCGCGAGTCGCGCAGGGCGGCGCGCTTGGACCACCCCAACATCCTGCCCATCTACGAAGCGGGCGAGGCGGATGGGCTGCTCTAGCATGCCGATCTGGGCGCCATGCCCGTCCCGGTACGTTCGTACCCAATCCTGCGCCACCACGACGGCCCGGCGTCGACCTGGTCGCCTTCGCCCGCCGAGCGGGCCGGCCCGGAGCGTGCCGCGCTCGGGACGCCGCGGACTGAGCCTCGGGTGGCTCAGGGCCCGGCGGGCTCGCCGCCGGCCGGCGTGCCAGGGCCGGGCGCGGCGGGCCGGTCGGCCGGGGCGCCAGCGGTCGACCAGGTGAAGCGGGTCAGGTCGTCACGCGGGGCGAGGGCGCCCCGGCGGGTGCCGCGACGGACGAACAGGGTCGGGGCCGGTGCGGCGCGGGCGATGCGGGAACGGGTCGGGCCGAGGCCCTCGGCGCGCCAGCGCTCGGACAGGCCGACCACCAGCAGCCCGGCGCCCGCGGCGGCCCGCAGGACGCCCTCGCGGCCGGGCTCGACCAGCACCGGCTCGGCCGCGATGCCGGCGAGCTGCTGCAGCACCAGCGAGGCGTTGCCGAGCAGGCGGCTGGCGTCGCGCTGGCCCTCGGCCAGGTCGGCGGCCGCGCCGAGCAGCCTGAGGGGCGCCCCGAGCGCTCCGGCGATCCAGGCGCCCAGCTCCAGCGCGGCACAGTCGTGCTCGGCGCCACCGAACGGCACCAGCACCGGCCGGTCGGGGCCGACCGCCAGGGTCCCCGCCTCCCGCTCGACCAGCACCGCCACGTCGCAGGGGGCGTGCAGGAGCACGGTACCGACCGGCCCGCGGGGCACGCCCTCGCCGAGCAGCGGCCGGCGGCCGTCGAGCAGGACCAGGTCGACCTCCTGCTCGGCGGCGAGCCGGACCAGGTCGTGGCCGGGGTCGGCGGTGGTGAAGGTGACCGCCCTGGCGGTCAGCCCCTCGGCGACGAGCTGGTCGCGGCGGCGATGCAGCTTGGCGGCGGCCCTGGCCAGCTCCCGGTTCTCCGCCGCCAGCCCAGTGATCACCGGGCTGGCACCAGCAGCCGGGCCAGCACCACGGCGCGCGGCGGCCGGCCGCGGGCGAGCGGCCGTGCCAGGGCGATCAGCCAGTCCAGGCTCTTGGCGTCCTGTGGGGCGACGAGCACGCTGCGGTCGGGCGCCCTGGCCGGCTCGGGCGTGACCGGCCGGGCCACGGCCAGCTCCTCCTCCGGCTGGACGCCGAGCGTCCCTCGCGGGTCGATCAGGCGCAGCAGCGGCCCGGCCATGAACGTCGTCACCAGCGCCATCAGCACCAGCATGGTGAACAGCGCCGGCGTCACCACGCCCAGCTCCAGGCCGATGGAGAGCACGATCAGCTCGGTCAGCCCGCGGGTGTTCATCAGCGCCCCGATGGCGGCCGACTCGCGCGGCGTGAAGCCGGTGAAGCGCGCCGCGCCCGCCGCGCCCAGCCACTTGCCGGCGATCGCCACGGCCAGCAGGACCAGGGCGAGCAGCCACAGCTCCTGCCGGTCGAGCAGGCCAACCCGCACCCGTAGGCCGGTGACCACGAAGAACAGCGGCAGCAGCACGGTCACCACGAAGTCCTCGACCCGCCGGGTGGAGGTCGGCCCGGCGGGCATCGCCAGGCCCATCACGAAGGCACCGAAGATGGCGGCGATGCCGATCCGCTGGGTCACGAACGACGACAGCAGCACGCCAACGAAGATTGTCGCGATCCAGCCGCCCGGCACATGACCGGCCTCGTCGTAGGCGTCGGAGACGCGAGCCAGCAGCCGCCTCACCACGAGCAGCATCACCGCGCAGAACAGCGCGGCCAGGGCGATCACGCGGACCACGGTGAAGGCCGAGCCGCTGCCGGCGACCGCGGAGGCGAGCGCGAGCAGGCCCCACGCGGTCACGTCGTCGACGGCCGCGGCGCCCATGGCGATCGCCCCCACCGGATGCTTGAGCATGCGCCGCTCCAGCAGGATGCGGGCGAGCACCGGGAAGGCCGTGATCGACATGGCCACGCCCATGAACAGCGCGAACGGCACGAACGAGGTGGGCGGCCCGACCAGTCCGAACAGTGGCAGCGCGACCGCCACCCCGAGGGTGATGGGCAGGGCGATGCTGGCGTGCGAGATCAGCGCGGCCTGCTGGACCCGCCCGCGGAGCAGGGCGGGGTCGAGCTCCAGCCCGACCAGGAACATGTAGAAGGCCAGGCCGATGTCGGCGCCAGCACGCAGGTAGGGCACCACCCACTCGGGGAAGACGAAGGCCGACACCCCCGGCGCGACCGTGCCGAGCAGCGTCGGCCCGAGCAGGATGCCGGCGAGCACCTCGCCCATCACCGGCGGCTGGCCTACCCGGCGGACCGCCGCCCCGACCAGCCTCGCGGCCAGGATGACCACGGCCACGGCGAGCATGAGCTGCCCGAATGCCTCCTCGGCGGAACGCGGCACCGCGGGCCGGGCCGCCGCGCCGCCGCCCCCGACCTGCCCGGCGGTCGCCGTGGTCGCCAGCTCGGCCCCGCCGACCGTGCCGCGCAGACCGCCGCCGTCAAGGACCACGTCGAGCGCCGCGCTGCCGCCGTCGCGGCAGGCCACCTGGCCATGGAGCCGGTCGCCATCGAGGCGGAGCCGGCCGGCGAGCCTGTCCGGGCCGTCGAGGGTGAGGAAGCGTCCCGACTGCTCCAGGCGGAGCTCCGTCCCGGCCGGGCCGAGACAGAGGGTCGCCTGGACGACCCGCTGGCCGGCGGGCACCTGCCGTGCCGGGCGCCGCTGCGCACCGGCCTGGAGGACGGCGAGCACCACGGCCAGCGCCAGCGCCGCAAGCAGGGTGTAGGCAATCGCCATCCGCCGGCCGGACGGGCTCTTCGGGACCTGCCGGCTCGTCCTCATGGCGACGATATGCTACGGACGATGAGGGGTGGTGGGGAATCGGCAGGTGCCGGCCCCGGCGTCGGCGACCGGGTGGGGCGCTACCGGATCGACGCGCGGCTCGGCGAGGGCGCGGCCGGCGTCGTCTTCCGCGCCGTGCGCGAGCCGGACGGCCTGGTGGTCGCGCTCAAGGTGCTCCGCCCCGAGCTCTCCGACGACGCGGTGTACCGGCACCGGTTCGCCCACGAGGCCAGGGCGGCGGCCGAGGTCGAGCACCGGCACCTGGTGCGGGTCATCGAGTCGGGCGAGGCCGACGGCCATTCCTTCCTGGTGGTCGAGTACGTGGCCGGGCGCACCCTGGCCGCGCGCCTCGACGCCGAGGGCGGGCTTCCAGCTGACGACATCCTGCGGCTGGCCGCCGAGGTCGGCGCCGGCCTGGACGCGCTGCACGGCGCCGGCCTGGTGCACAGGGACGTGAAGCCCTCCAACATCATGCTCGGCCGCGACGGCGCCGCCATGCTGGCCGACTTCGGCCTCGCCAAGGGCCGGGCCTACACGGTCCTGACCAGGCCAGGGGCGGTGGTCGGCACGCTCGACTACCTCGCCCCCGAGATCATCAGAGGCGCCCCGGCCGCGCCGCCGAGCGACATCTACGCCCTCGGCTGCGTGATCTTCGAGTGCATGGCGGGCGTACCGCCGTTCGCCGGCCGCAGCGTGATCCAGGTGGGCCTGGCCCACCTGCAGGACGAGCCGCCCGACCCGGGGGCCGACCGGGACGACCTGCCGCCGATGCTGGGATGGGCGGTGCGGCGCGCCCTGGCCAAGGACCCCAACCGCCGGCCGCCG
>WNGA01008666.1_pt1 | contig 23911 bp, 20 predicted proteins | sample 5400061 | NCBI WGS metagenome assembly WNGA01 (sample SAMN13153366, study PRJNA577476) | soil metagenome | isolation source: 100 cm soil or saprolite under grassland replicate 2 | place: USA:California | collected 2016-06-15
CAGCGCCGGGTCGCCGCCGTCGGCGGGTACCCCCAGCGGCAACGCGGCCCAGCGCTCGCCTCCATCGCCCGTCCCACCGGGGCACCCCTTCGGGGTTCCCCGGACCCCTCCCGTCCCACCGGGGCACCCCTTCGGGGTTCCCCGGACCCCTCCGGGCGCCGCGCGGGCGGCCAGGCGGACCTCGAGGGCCGACCCGCCGGTGGTGCGGCCGAGCAGGCTGGCCGGGAGGGTGCGCGAGTCGTTGACCACCACCAGGTCGCCGGGCGCCAGCAGCAGGGGCAGCTCGTCGAAGCGGTGGTGCCGGACCGCGCCGGTGTCGCGATCCAGCAGCAGCAGCCGGACGTGGTCGCGGCGCAGCCCGCGCATCTCCGGCGGCGCCGCCGCCTCCAGCTCCGGCGGGAGGACGAAGCGGACCGTGCTGCGCATCGGCGCTCCGCTCAGCGACCGGTGCTGCCGGCCGGCTCGGCGTCCCGCGGGAACGCGGCGGCCTCCAGCCGCTGGCCGTGCACGCCGGCAGCGTCGCCAGCGGCCAGGCGCACGAAGACCTCGGTGCGGTCCTCGGGCCGGGCCAGCGTCGCCGGGTCGTCGTCCGGCAGCGCCGCGGCATGCATCGCCGTCGCCATGTCGCCCGGGTCGACCGAGTTGACCCGCACGCCGCTGCCCTCCAGCTCACTGGCCCAGATCCGCGTCATCTGGTCGATCGCGGCCTTGGACACGCCGTAGGCGCCCCAACCGGGGTAGCCGACCACGCCGGCGTCGCTGGAGACGTTGACGACGCTGCCCCGCCCGGCCGCCAGCATCGGGCCGAGCAGCGCCTTGGTCAGCAGGAAGGGGCCGAGGAGGTTGACCGCCAGCACCCTGCGCAGCGCCTCCGGGTCGGTGTCCAGCAGGTACGGCATGGGCGTCGGGCCCAGCTCCGAGGCGTTGTTCACCAGCACGTCGACCCGGTCGAAGGCGGTCAGTGCGGCGGCCGCGACCCGCTCCACGGCGGCCGGGTCGCCGACGTCGGCGGTCACCGCGACCGCCCTGGCGCCGAGCGCCTCCGCCTCGGCGCGCACGCGCTCCAGCGGTTCGGGCCGGCGCGCGACCAGCAGGAGGTCGGCCCCCTCGCGGGCGTAGGCGAGCGCCACCGCCCGTCCGAGTCCCTGGGAGGCGCCGGTCACCAGCGCGGTCGTGCCGGCCAGCCGGCCGGTTCGGGCTCGAGGCGTCATCTCGAGACCTCCGTTGGTCCGGTGAGGAGTGTGCCGGCATGGTGCCCCCGCCATCGCGAATTTGTCAACGCGCGTGTTGACTTAATAGTTCGCGACGTTTCCCCAGCGTTCACCGGGCGTACCTGGACGGCGCGCCAGCGCCGCACCGATACTCGGCAATGAGAAGAGATGAGAGCTGGCAGGGACGACCAGCAGTGCGACCAGGGGGTCGCCATGCAACGACGGCGCCACAGCACCACCGCGCCCGACCCTGTGCCAGCGTGCCTGCGCAGAGGGAGGCGCGATGGCCCTCACCCACCACTCCTGCACATGTGCCGCGTGCCTCGCCGCCCGCGGCGAACGCCGCTGCCCGGACTGCGACACCGTCGTGCCGGCCTCTTGGGCCCGCTGCTGGCCGTGTGAGCAGGAGCGCCAGGCGGCACTCCTGGCCATCCAGCGGTACTGGACCCCCTGATACGGTCCCGACCCTGCGGCGGGTAGCAGGTGGCCGGTCCGGCGGGACCACCGTCCCCGTGATGGTCGCACCGGCCACGATTGCCACGCCGCCGGCGGCCGACCGGGCCGTCACGGGTTGGCGGCGGAGCCACGCAGCAGCAACGCCGTCGCCAGGCAGGCGAGCGCCACCGCTAGCAGCGCCGACGGGATGACGGCGGGCGAGCTGGCATCGATCAGCCAGCCGATCGTCGCCGGGAGCACCACCCCGCCGAGCTGCGCGCCGGCGATGACCAGGGCGGTCGACGCACGCGTGGCCGGGGCTGCCGCGGCCAGCCAGGCGAGCCCGGTGGGGAAGACCGGCGCGAGCGCCAGTCCCGTCAGGGTGTAGGCGAAGGGAGCGAGCGGCGGGGGGTAGGCCAGCGTCAGCGCGGCCGCGGCAAGCAGCAGCGCGCCCGCGACGAGCCGCGGTGGGGCGACCCGCAGCGCCAGCGGCACGGCCAGCAGCCGCCCGGCCGTGATCGCCGCCCAGTAGCCGGCGGTCCAGTTCGCCGCGGCCGCCTCGCCGGCGCCGTGCGCGAGCAGGCTCGTCGCCTCCCACCCGCCGACGCCGCTCTCGACGCCGACGTAGAGCACGTACAGCAGCACGAACCCGCCGACCAGCACCGGCGCCGGTCGTCCAGAGCCGGCGGGAGGCCCGGGCGCCGGAGACCGCCGCACGTCCCGCATCAGGGGAAGGCTGGCGACCACCAGCACGGCGCCCCCGAGGAACGGCCCGCGGAAGCTGCCGGTCGCCGCGAACGCCAGGGGCCCGAGGATCGCGCCGGCGCCGAAGCATGCACCGAGCAGGTTCAGCATGGCCGCGCTGCGGTCCCCGAACCCGGCGGCGAACAGCGCGTTGAGCGCGACCACGAGCACCCCGAAGCCGACGCCGACCAGCGCGGCCGCGGCCAGCGTGACCGGCCACGAGGGTGCCAGCGCCAACCCGATCGAACCGGCGACCAGCAACACGGCCGCCGGGCGCAGCAAGGCACCCGTGCCCAGCCGGCGGTCCAGCAGCGCCCAGCCGGCGATGCCGACGATCGCCCCGGTGAAGTGGGCGCTGAGCGCCAGCGCCGAGGCACCGGCGCCGACCCCGAAGCGCTCGCGGAACTCCGGGATCGCCGGCCCGTACAGCGACAGGACGACCCCGATGGCGACGAACAGCAGCAGCCCTCCGAGCGTACCCGACCTGCTCATCAGCCGAACGGCAGGCCGGACGCCGGCAGTGTCCGCCACGGACATCTCCTCCTCGCGCCACCTGCTTCCCAGCCTACGGGATGGTCTCCGCACCCAGCCGGCCGAGCGTGAAACCGTCCCGGGTGGTGCCGTGTTGGGGTGGGAGTAGCCTGGGACGCAAGCCACCCACCCCCATGGAGCCCCCGTGCGCCGTCTGATCGTTCTCGCCTGCATCTGGGGCTGGTCGTTCCTCTTCATCAAGGTGGTCCTCGAAGGAGCGCCGCCCACCTTCCTGGCCTGGGGTCGCATCGCCCTGGGGCTCGCGGTGCTGGTGGTCTTCCTGCGCGGCAACGGCGAGCGGCCGCCCGAGCGCCGCTACTGGGGCCACCTGCTGGTCCTGGGGCTGACGATGAGCGTCCTGCCGTTCATGCTGATCGCCTGGGGCGAGCAGCACATCGCCTCGGCGCTCGCGGCGGTCGTGAATGCCTGTACGCCGCTGTTCGCCGCCGCCTTCGCCGCCTGGCTGCTCCGCGAGCGGCTGCGCCCGCCCCAGCTCGCCGGGCTGGTCATCGGGTTCGTCGGCGTGGGCGTCGTCGCCGGTGTCGGCGGCGGCGACCTGGCCGGCAGCTCGCTGGCCGGCGTGCTGGCGGTGGTGCTGGCCACCGCCGGCTACGGCTTCGGCTTCGCCTACGCCCACCGCTTCACCGAGGGCCTGTCGGCGCTGCAGCTCTCGCTCGGCCAGCTCGCGGCCGGCACCATCCTGCTCGCCCCGGTGGCCGCCGGCGACGTCGCCGGCGGCCGGGTGGATCTCCAGCCGCTCGGCCTGCTGTGCCTGCTGCTGCTCGGCGGGCTGGGGACCGGCTACGCCTACCTGCTCAACTACCGAACCCTGCAGGAGCACGGCGCGACCGTCGCCTCGCTGGTGACCTACCTGGTGCCGATCGTCGGGGTGGCGGCGGGCGTGCTGGTGCTCGGCGAGCCGTTCTCGGTCCGGCTGGTCCTCGGCGGCCTGGTCGTCGTGGCTGGCGTGGCGCTGGTCCAGGGCCGCCTGCTCGGCCCGCGCAGGCCCGAGCCCGCCGCCGACCGCGTGCCGGAGGTCGCCGGCCGCGACTGATCCGGGACGCTCGCCGCCGGCCGCCGAACAGGGGTACGGTGTGCCCGCAGAATGGAAAACAGATTTCGCGGCGGCCCCGACCCGGGGCGGGCGGGCGCCGCAGTCCGTTGCGAGGAGCCCGCGTGACCACAGCCCTCCCGCGTCTCGGCGTGGACGTTCTGGACGACCTCGACCGGCGGCTGGCGCCCGCGGACGCCGACCTTGCCGCCCGCTACCCGGGGGACACGGGCGCCCGCCAGCCGGTGCACACCGTGTACGTCCCCGCCGACCTCATGACCCCGGGGCTCGCGGCCGACTGGGGTGGGCGGGCGCGGGCGGCGCTCGACCAGCACGCCGGCAGCGCGCCGGCGCTGGCCGAGGCCACCGGCGTCGACGCGACGCTGGCCGCCCGCGTGTACCCGAGCGTGCTGGACAAGCTGGCACGGGAGCCCATCGAGGACCTGCGCCTCGACTTCGAGGACGGGTACGGGCCCCGGCCGGACGAGCAGGAGGACCACGACGCCGTGGTCGCGGCCCGGGCCCTGGCCGAGGCGCTCGCCGCCGGGACGTCGCCGCCCTATGTGGGGCTGCGGATCAAGTGCCTGGAGGCCGCGACCCGGCGCCGCGGCGTGCGCACGCTGGACCTCTTCCTGAGCGGGCTGCTCGCCGGCGCCGCGCTGCCCGACGGGTTCGTCGTCACCCTGCCGAAGGTGACCGACGTGCGTCAGGTCGAGGCCATGGCCCTGGTGTGTGGCCTGCTGGAGCAGGCGCACGACCTGCCCGCGCGGCGGCTGCGGTTCGAGATCCAGATCGAGACGCCGCAGTCGATCCTGGCCGCCGACGGGACCGCGGCGGTGGCCCGGATGATCCATGCGGCGGGCGGCCGGTGCTCGGGCCTGCACTACGGCACCTACGACTACAGCGCCGCCTGCGGGATCGCCGCGGCCTACCAGAGCATGGAGCACCCGGTGGCCGACCACGCCAAGGCGGTCATGCAGGTGGCCGCGGCAGCGACCGGCGTGCGGCTGTCCGACGGGTCCACCAACGTGCTGCCGGTCGGCGACACCCCGGCGGTGCATGCGGCGTGGCGGCTGCATTACGGCCTGGTCCGCCGGTCGCTGGTGCGCGGCTACTGGCAGGGCTGGGACATGCACCCGGCCCAGCTCCCCACCCGCTACCTGGCGACCTACGCGTTCTTCCACGAGGGCCTGCCGGCGGCGGCGTCCCGGCTGCGGGCCTATGCCGAGCGCACCGCCGGCGGGGTGCTGGACGAGCCGGCCACCGCGCAGGCGCTGGCCGGGTTCGTGGCCCGCGGCCTGGACTGCGGGGCCTTGGACGCCACCGAGGTCCAGGAGCTCACCGGGCTGGACCGCGCGGCGATCGACCGCTACGCAAGGCGCGCCGGCTGAGGCATAGTGGATCATCGGTGCCCGTCACCCGGATGCGGTTTCCGCCCCACGGGCAGATGATCGAGGAGGCGCTCCATCGTCACCGCTGAGAGGACCCCAGGCGGCGTCCAGTCCGTCGAGCGCGCCCTGTCGCTGCTGGAGAGCCTCGCCGACCTCGGCCAGGAGGTCGGCGTGAGCGAGCTGCGCACCGCGACGGGGCTGCCGTTCGGCACCATCCACCGGTTGCTCGGCACGCTGGTGCTGCACGGCTACGTCCGGCAGAACCCGCAGACCCACAAGTACACCCTCGGCCCACGCCTGCTGCGCCTCGGCGACGCGGCCGGGCGTCACTTCGGCGGCTGGGTGCGTCCCTTCCTCACCGAGCTGATGGAGATCAGCGGTGAGTCGGCCAACCTGGTCATGCTGGACGGCGACCACGCCGTCTACGTCGCGCAGGTGGCGTCCCGCAAGCACAGCGTCCGGATGTTCACCGAGGTGGGGCGCCGGGTGCTGCCGCACTCGACCGCGGTCGGCAAGGTCCTGCTCGCCTTCCGGCCGCGACCGGCGGTGGAAGCGCTGCTGGAGCGTACCGGGCTGCCGCCGCGCACACCGAGGACCATCGTCGACCGGGGCAGGTTCCTCGCCGAGCTCGACGCCGTCGCGCGCCAGGGGTACGCCGTCGACGACGGCGAGGAGGAGATCGGCGTCCGCTGTCTGGCCGTGCCGGTGTTCGGGGTCGGCGACGGCGTGGCCGCCGTGTCGGTCTCCGCGCCCGAGGGACGCCTGCACCGGGACGACTACGAGCGCCTGCTCCCGGAGATGCTGCGCATCTCCGCGGCCATGACCGGCAGCCTCGTCGCCGTCTCCGCCCGCTGACGGGAAGCCCTCCACGGAGGCTTGACTGGGCGCCTGACTCGGGGTACGGTCCACCCACCTAGTGGGTATCGCTTCCCGCATCACGGAAAAGCGGGTGGCAAACTTGGGAGGGCCGCCGATGACGGCGATCGGGTTCATCGGCCTCGGCGTGATGGGCAAGCCCATGGCCGAGCACCTGGTCCGGGCCGGCCACGAGCTCACCGTCCACAACCGCTCCCAGGACCCGGTGCGGGCCCTGGTGTCGGCGGGCGCCAAGGCGGCCGGCTCGGCGGCCGACGTGGCGGCCGGCGCCGAGGTCGTGATCACGATGGTGCCCGACTCGCCCGACGTCGAGGCCGTGGTGCTCGGCGACGACGGTGTCCTGTCGACCGCGCGCCAAGGGCTGCTGCTGATCGACATGAGCACGATCCGGCCCGACATGGCCCGCCTGGTGGGCGAGGCGGCGCAGGCCCGCGGGGTGCGGTTCCTGGACGCCCCGGTGAGCGGCGGCGAGGCCGGTGCCGTGGAGGCGACCCTCTCGATCATGGTCGGTGGCGCCGCCGAGGACTTCGAGGCCGCGCTGCCCATCCTCGAGTCGCTTGGCAGGACGATCGTGCACGTCGGGCCGGTCGGCTCGGGCCAGACCGTCAAGGCCGCCAACCAGCTCATCGTCGCCGGGATCATCGAGCTGGTCAGCGAGGCGATCGTCCTGCTGGAAGCCCACGACGTCGACATGCCACCGGCCATCAAGGTGCTGGCGGGCGGGCTGGCGGGCAACCAGATCCTCGAGCGCAAGGCCACCGGCATGCTGCAGCGCCGATTCGACCCGGGCTTCCGCGTCGACCTGCACCACAAGGACATGCAGATCGTCCAGGCGGCGGCCCGCGACGCCGGGGTGGCCATCCCGGTGACGGCGCTGGTCGCCCAGATGCTGGTCTCGCTGCGCAGCCTGGACCGCGGCTCGCTCGACCACAGCGCCATCCTGACGCTGATCGAGGACCTTTCCGGCCGCGGCGGCTCCCGTCCCACCGCTGGATGAGAGGTCATCATGCTGGTTGCCCGTCCCACCACGCTCGCCGAGGTGTTCGACGCGCTCGACGAGCTGCCCGGCGCGCACCTGCTGGCCGGCGGCACCGACCTGATGGTCGAGGTGAACTTCGGCCACCGCCGCCCCCCCGCCGTGGTCGCCCTCCGCCGCGTCGAGGAGCTCAAGGGCTACGACGTGCTCGACGACGAGGTCGTGCTCCGGGCCGGCGTCACCTGGACCGAGATCGAGAACGACCTGGCCGGCGTCCTCCCCGGGCTGGCGGCGGCGGCCCGGACGGTGGGCTCGCCACAGATGCGCAACGCCGGCACCGTCGGCGGCAACGTCGGCACCGCCAGCCCGGCCGGCGACGGGCTGCCGGTGCTCGGCGCCCTCGACGCCACCCTGGTGCTGGCCAGCCGCGGCGGCACGCGCCGCCTGCCGATGCTGGAGTTCATCACCGGGGTGAAGCGCACCGCGATCCAGCCGGGCGAGGTCATCCACGAGATCCGGGTGCCTCGTCTGGACGGCCCGCAGCAGTTCCTCAAGGTGGGCACCCGCAACGCCATGGTGATCTCGATCGTGGTCTGCGGCCTGGCCGTGGACCGGGCGGGCCGCAGCGTCCGGCTCGGGCTCGGATCGGTGGCGCCGCGCCCGCTGCGGGCGACCGCCGCCGAGGAGTTCATCGCCGGCCAGATCGACTGGGACGCGATGACCGCCCCGCCGGACGCGGTGGCCAGGTTCGGCGAGCTGGCCCGCGAGGCCGCCACCCCCATCTCCGACCAGCGGGGCACGGCCGAGTTCCGCCGCCACGCCGTCCAGGTGGTCGCCATCCGCGCACTGCAGAGGAGCCTCGCCGCATGAGCATCCAGCCCGCCACCGGCGCCGACCAGGCCACCGACAGCTACCGGCTCCAGGTCAACGGCAAGGACCGCGACGTCGTCGACGCCTGGATCGGGGAGAGCCTGCTGTACGTGCTCAGGGAGCGGCTCGGCCTTCCCGGCGCCAAGAACGCCTGCGAGCAGGGCGAGTGCGGGTCCTGCTCGGTCATGATGGACGGGGTCCTGGTCGCCTCCTGCTGCGTCATGGCCGCCGACGCGGTCGGCAGCGACCTCCGCACCGTCGAGGGCCTGAGCCCCCAGGGCGAGCTGACCGACGTCCAGCGCGCCTTCGTCGAGCAGGGCGCCGTGCAGTGCGGCTTCTGCATCCCGGGGATGATCGTGGCGATCCACGACCTGCTCGACCGCCGGCCCGACGCCGACGAGCTCGCGCTGCGCGAGGCCATCTCCGGCAACCTGTGCCGCTGCACCGGGTACGGCCGGATCTTCGCCGCCTTCCACGCCGTCAAGGAGGAGCGCGCCCGTGCCAGCACCTAGCCTGCCAAGCACCTTCACGCGCAAGCGCCGGGCCCCCGGCCTCGGCGAGAGCGTGCTCCGCCCGGACGCCCCGGCGAAGACCAAGGGCCAGTTCGCGTTCTCCTCCGACCTGTGGATGGACGGGATGGTGTGGGGCGCGACCCTGCGCAGCCCGCATCCCCATGCCCGCATCCGGTCCCTCGACACCGCGCCGGCCCTGGCCGTCGCCGGCGTGCACGCGGTCATCACCAACGACGACCTGTGGGGCAGCCGGACCTACGGCCTCGAGCACCACGACCAGCCGGTGTTCGCCGACGGGGTGGTCCGGTTCCACGGCGAACCGGTCGCCGCCGTCGCCGCCGACCACCCCGAGATCGCCCGCCGGGCCGCCGACGCGATCGTGGTCGACTACGAGGTCCTCGACCCGGTGGTCGACCCCGAGACGGCCATGGACGCCGAGCCCATCCACCCCGCCGGCAACCTGTTCCGGCACCTCAAGGTCCGCTTCGGCGACCCGGACGCCCACGGCGAGGTGGCCGTCGAGGGCGACTACGAGGTCGGCATGCAGGACCAGGCGTTCCTTGGCCCGGAGTCCGGTCTGGCCGTGCCCAGCGAGGACGGCGGCGTCGAGCTGTACGTCGCCACCCAGTGGCTGCACGTGGACCGCGATCAGATCGCCGCCTGCCTGAACCTGCCGCGAGAGAAGGTCCGCCTCACCCTGGCCGGCACCGGCGGCGCCTTCGGCGGCCGCGAGGACCTCTCCATGCAGATCCACGCCTGCCTGCTGGCGCTGGTCACCCGCAAGCCGGTCAAGATGGTGTACAGCCGCGAGGAGTCGTTCTTCGGCCATGTCCATCGGCACCCGGCCCGGCTCTGGTACCGCCACCACGCCACCCGCGAGGGGAAGCTCGTCAACGTCGAATGCCGGCTGGTCTTCGACGGCGGCGCCTACACCTCGTCCTCGACGGCGGTGATCTCCAACGCCTCGGCCTTCGCCCCCGGCCCCTACTTCACCCCCAACGCCAAGGTCGACGGCTTCGCCGTACGCACCAACAACCCGCCGTGCGGCGCCATGCGCGGGTTCGGGGCGGTGCAGACCTCGTTCGCCGCCGAGGCGCAGATGGACAAGCTGGCCGCGGCCCTCGGCATCGACCCGATCGAGCTGCGCCTGCGCAACGCGCTGAAGACCCACGACAAGCTGATCACCGGCCAGGTGATCACCGGCACCGCCCCGGTCGCCGAGTGCATCCTCGCCTGCCGCGACCTGCCGATGCCCGAACCGCTGTCGGCCGACGCCCCGGTGATGACCCTGCCGGGCGGCGCCGGGCTGACCGCCCTGCACGGCGACGTGCGGCGCGGGGTCGGCTTCGCGGTCGGGTTCAAGAACCTGGCCTTCTCCGAGGGGTTCGACGACTACGCCACCGCCCGGGTCCGGCTGGAGCTGGGCGCCGACGACGAGCCGGTCGCCACGGTCCACACCGCCACCGCCGAGGTCGGCCAGGGGTTCGTCACCATCGCCCAGCAGATCGCCCGGGCGGAGCTCGGCGTCCACGAGGTCGTCGTGCACGCCGCCGACACCCAGGTCGGCTCGGCCGGCTCCACCAGCGCCTCGCGCCAGACGATGATGTCCGGCGGCGCGGTGCAGATGGCCTGCTCGGCCGTGCGCGAGGTGCTGCTCGAGCGGGCCGCCCTCGACCTGCACCTGGCCCCGGCGGACATGGTGCTGGAGGAGGGCGAGCTCGTCACCAAGGACGCCGCCGCCAGCGTGTCGCTGGCCGACGCGCTGCGCGCCGGCCCGATCGAGGCGCTCCGCGAGTTCCACCACGCGCCGACCGAGCCCCTCGACGACAACGGCCAGGGCAACGCCCACTGGTCCCTGGCCTTCGCCGCCCACCGCGCCGTCGTCGACGTCGACGCGGGGCTCGGGCTGGTCCGCGTGGTCCAGGTGGCCACGGCCCAGGACATCGGCAGGGCGCTGAACCCGCTGGCGGTGACCGGCCAGATCGAGGGCGGCATCGCGCAGGGCGTCGGCCTGGCCGTGATGGAGGAGATCCTGGTCGACCAGGGCAGGATCAGGAACCCGTCGTTCACCGACTACCTGCTCCCGACCGCCCTTGACATGCCGGCGGTGGTGCAGACCTGGATCGAGCAGCCCGAGCGGGCCGCCCCGTACGGGGCCAAGGGCGTCGGCGAGCCGCCGACCATCTCCTCGACGGGGGCGGTGGTGGCCGCCATCCGCCAGGCGACCGGCCTGCCGCTGGACCGGATCCCGGTGCGGCCGGACGACATCGCGCTGTCTCCGCTGAGGAGGTCGTAGCCATGGGCATCGTCCTTGGTGCGAACCGCTACGGCAAGGCCGGCAACCACCTGTTCAAGGTGGTGCGCACCACCGACCGGCACGAGGTGCGCGACTACCGCGTGGACGTGGCCCTGACCGGCGACTACGGCGCCGTGCACACCGAGGGCGACAACACCGGCGCCATGGCCACCGACACGATGCGCAACACCGTGTACGCGGTGGCCAGGCAGCACGCCTTCGACTCGCCCGAGGAGTACGGCCTGCGGCTGGTGGAGTACCTCCTCACCCAGCCGCGGGTCGGCGGCGCCCGGGTGAGCGTGGTCGAGCAGCGCTGGGACCGGATCGTGGTGGACGGCGAGCCGCACGAGCACTCCTTCACCAAGGCCGCCGGCGGCAAGCACACCGCGGTCGTCACCGGGGAAGGCGACCAGCGGAAGGTCGCCGCGGGCATCGACGACCTGCACGTGCTGAAGACGACCAACTCGGGATGGGCGAACTTCCTCGAGGGCGGCTACCGCACCCTCAAGGACACCGACGACCGCATCCTGGCCACCAGCATCACGGCGTCCTGGGACTACCGCGAGCCCGCCGGCGACTTCGGCGCGACCTGGGAAGGGGTGCACGAGCAGATCGGCCGCACCTTCACCGACCACTTCAGCCCGTCGGTGCAGAACACCATCTGGCGCATGGGCCAGGCGATTCTCGACCGGTTCGGAGAGATCGAACGGATCTCCTTCGTCCTGCCCAACAAGCACCACATCCTCTACGACCTCGCGCCCTTCGGCCTGGACAACGACCGGGAGATCTACTGGGTCACGGTCGAGCCCTACGGGCGCATCGAGGCCACCATCGAGCGCGACTGAGGGCGGGGAACACCCACCGAAAGGGCTGGTGATCGCCAGATGGCCAGGACAGAACAGAGGGCATCCGACCGTCCCGCCGTCCACCCGTGGGACGAGATCCTGCCGCCGCCGAAGCTCGCCGTCTACGGCTTCCAGCACGTGCTCGCCTTCTACGCCGGCGCCGTCATCGTGCCGATCCTGCTCGCTGGCGCCATCAAGCTGACGCCCGAGCAGCTCGCCTACCTGATCAACGCCGACCTGTTCACCTGCGGCATCGCGTCGATCATCCAGTCGGTCGGCTTCTGGAGGATCGGCGTGAGGATGCCGCTGCTGCAGGGCGTCACCTTCGCCGCGGTGTCCCCGATGATCAGCATCGGCCTGGCCGAAGGCGGCGGTACGCCTGGCCTGCGGGCCATCTACGGCTCGGTCATCATCGCCGGGATCTTCGCGTTCCTGGTCGCGCCCTTCTTCGCCCGGCTGATCCGGCTCTTCCCCCCGATCGTCACCGGCACGGTGATCACCATCATCGGCATCGTCCTGCTGTCGGTGGCCGCGCTGGACGCCGGCGGAGGCGGCGCCAGCCAGTTCACCGACCCGCCCACCTTCGGCCGCCTCAGGAACCTGGCTCTGGCCGGCTTCACCCTGCTCGTCATCCTAGCCATCTACCGGATGTTCACCGGGTTCCTGGCCACCATCGCGGTGCTCATCGGGCTGGTGGTAGGGACGCTCACGGGCTGGCTGTTCGACTTCACCGACTTCAGCAGGGTCGCTGGCGCCGACGTGGTCGGTGTCACCACGCCCTTCCACTTCGGCGCCCCGACCTTCCCGGTGGCCGCGGTCATCTCCATGGTCATCGTGATGCTGATCACCATGGTGGAGACCACCGGCGACGTCTTCGCCTGCGGTGAGATCGTCGGCAAGCCGATCGACAAGGAGGACGTGGCCAGGGCGCTGCGGGCCGACGGCCTGGCCACCACCCTGGGCGGCATCCTCAACTCGTTCCCCTACACCTGCTTCGCCGAGAACGTCGGGTTGGTCCGGCTCACCAAGGTGAAGAGCCGCTACGTGGTCGCCACCGCGGGGCTGTTCATGATCGTCATCGGCCTCATCCCCAAGGTCGGCGCGATCGTCGCCGCCATCCCGCCGCCGGTGCTCGGCGGTGCCGGGTTCGCCCTGTTCGGCACCGTCGCCGTGATCGGCATCCAGACCCTGCGGCGGGTGGACTTCCACGACGAGCGCAACGTGATCATCCTGGCCGTCAGCCTCGGCTTCGCGATGACGCCCACCGTGTACCCGGCGATCGTCAACTTCTTCCCCGAGTCGGTGCGGACCATCATCTCCAGCGGCATCACCTTGGGCAGCATCAGCGCCATCGTGCTCAACCTGGTCTTCAACGTCTGGGGCGGCAGGAGCAACCTGGTCACCAAGGTGCTGCCGACGCCGCAGCGCGACGAGGTCCTCAGCATCGACCAGGTCAACCAGATGGACCGTGAGCAGTTCGTCGACACCTTCGGGAGTCTGTTCCAAGGGCCACCGTGGATCGCCGAGCAGGCGTACGAGGCCCGACCGTTCGAGGACGTGTACGACCTGCGCAAGGCCTTCCACGACGTCCTGTTCGAGGCGCCGGCGGAGCGGCAGCTCGAGCTCATCAGGCAGTACCCGGAGCTCGCGGGCGCGGCCACCCGCGAGGGCCGACTGGGCAGCCGGTCCGTGATGGACCAGGCGTTTGCGGGCCTGAACCAGCTCGACAGCGACGAATACCACACCTTCGACGACCTCAACCGCGCCTACCGGGAAAAGTTCGGCTTCCCGCTGGTGGTTGCGGTCCGCGAGAACACCAAGGAGACCATCCTCAGGTCCGGGAACGCGCGGCTGCAGAACTCCCCCGCCGCGGAGCAGGCCACCGCACTGGTGGAGATCGCCAAGATCGCCAACCTGCGGCTGCTCGACATCGTCGAGGAGCCAGTCAGCCAGCCGGCCGCGTGAGGCGGCGATGAGCCGGTTGGTGCTGCGGGGCGCCCGGTGGCCGGGTGACGTCGCGATGGCCGACGGCCGGATCACCGCGGTCGGCAGCGTGCCCGAGGAGGCGGGCGACGAGGTGGTCAGGGTGGACGGCGACATCGTCACCGCCGGCCTGGTCAACACCCACCACCACTTCTACCAGTGGATGACGGCTGGGCCTTCGACTGCACCCTGTTCGGCTGGCTGACGACCCTGTACCCGGTGTGGGCGCGCCTGACGCCCGAGGACGTCGAGGCGGCGGCCAGGGTGGCCATGGGCGAGCTCGCGCTCACCGGCTGCACCACCGCCGCCGACCACCACTACCTGGTGCCCGGCGGCGACGACTCGGTGTTCGACGCGATCGCCGCCGCCGCCCGCGCCATCGGGATCCGGGCCCACATCGCCCGCGGCTCGATGGACCTCGGCCAGAGCAAGGGCGGGCTGCCGCCCGACTCGGTGGTCGAGGACCTGGACGCGATCCTGGCCTCCACCCAGTCGGTGTACGAGCGGCTGCACGACGGCGAGCGCATCGTGGTCACCGTCGCCCCCTGCAGCCCGTTCAGCGTCACCAGCGAGCTGATGACGGAGTCGGCCGCGCTGGCCAGGCGCCTCGGCCTGCGCCTGCACACCCACCTGGCCGAGACGCTGGACGAGGAGCGCGACTGCCTGGAGCGGTTCGGGCGCCGGCCCCTGCGGTTCCTCGACGACCTCGGCTGGATCGCCTCGGACGTCTGGGTGGCGCACGGGATCCACTTCGACGACGCCGAGGTGCTGCGGCTGGCCGAGACCGGCACCGGCATCGCCCACTGCCCGTCCAGCAACTGCCGGCTCGGCTCGGGCATCGCCAGGGTGGTGGACCTCACCAGGGCCGGCGCGCCGGTCGGGCTGGGCGTCGACGGCGTGGCCTCCAACGAGATCGGCGGGCTGTTCCCCGAGATGCGGATGGCGCTGTTCCTCGCCCGCCAGCGGGACCTGAGCTCGACCACCTTCCTGCCGGCGGACGCGCTGCGGCTGGCCACCGAGGGCGGGGCCCGCTGCCTCGGCCGCGACGACGTCGGCCGGCTGGAACCCGGCTACCGCGCCGACGTGGTCGTCTGGCCCGGCGACGACCTGGCCGACGTGCTCGACCCGCTGGCCGGCCTGGTGCTGGGGCCGGAACGGTACGCGCGCCACGTCCTGGTCGAGGGCGAGTACGTGGTCCGCGACGGTACCCTGCTCGGCGCGGACATCCACGAGCTGCGCCGGGAGCTCGCCCGGCGGGCCCGCCGGCTGTGGCCGCAGGGGGCGACGTGACCGAGCTGAGCACCGGGGAACGGCGACTGGGCTGGTTCAACGACCTGCCGGACGACCAGGCGGTCGACGAGCTGCTGGCGGTGTGCCACTCCAGTCGATGGGCGGCGCGGGTGGCCGCCCGCCGCCCCTACCCCGACCTGGCCGCGTTGCAGCGGACCGCCGACGAGGTATGGACGGGGCTGGAGCCCGGCGACTGGCTGGAGGCGTTCGGGGCGCACCCGCGCATCGGCGAGCGCGGCGGCGGGTCGGCGGATTGGTCCGGCAAGGAGCAGGCCGGCGTCGGCGCCGCCGGCCAGGACGTGCAGGCGGCCATCGCCAGCGGCAACGCCGACTACGAGCAGCGTTTCGACCACGTGTTCCTCATCTCCGCGGAGGGCCGCGGCGCCGAGGAGATCCTGGCCAACCTGCGCGCCCGGCTGGGCAACGACCCCGACACCGAGCTGCGGGTGGCCGCCGACGAGCACCGGCGCATCACCCGCCTGCGGCTGGAGAGGCTGCTGCGGGGATGAGCGGCATCACCACCCACGTCCTGGACACCGCCCGCGGGCGGCCGGCCGCCGGCATGCGGGTCGCCCTGGAGGCCCGGAGCGGCGATGGCTGGACACCGGTCGGCGGCGGCGTCACCGACGCCGACGGCCGGGTGCCGGGGCTGGTCGCCGAGGGGGCGCTGCGCGCGGGCGTGCACCGCGTGACCTTCCACACCGGGGACTGGTTCGCCGCCGAGGGGACCGAGGGCTTCTACCCGCTGGTCACCGTCGTCTGCGAGATCGCCGACCCGGCCGCCCACTACCACGTCCCGCTGCTGATCAGCCCGTACGGCTACAGCACCTACCGGGGCAGCTAGGGGCGTCGTGAGCGGGCACGTGGTGGTCGCCCCGGACAAGTTCAAGGGGTCGCTCGGCGCCGCCGGCGTGGCCGCGGCGGTCGCCGGCGGGCTGCGGGCCGCCGTCCCCGGCCTGGACGTGCGCGAGCACCCGGTCGCCGACGGCGGCGACGGCACCGTCGAGGCCGCGCTGTCGGCCGGCTTCGCCCGCAGGGAGGTGGCTTGCACCGGCCCCACCGGGGAGACCGTCCTCGCGGCCCTGGCCGTCCGCGACAAGGTCGCCGTGGTGGAGCTGGCCGAGGCGTCGGGGCTGAAGCGCCTGGAGGGTGGTCGGCTCGCGGCCACCACCGCGACCAGCCGCGGCACCGGCGAGCTGGTCCGCGCCGCCCTTGACCTCGGCTGCAGCCAGGTGGTCCTGGGGATCGGCGGGAGCGCCTGCACCGACGGCGGCGCCGGCATGGTCCAGGCGCTCGGCGTGCGGCTGCTCGACGTCGCCGGGGCGGAGCTGCCGCCCGGTGGGGCGTCGCTGGCCTACCTGGACCTCCTCGACCTCTCCGGGTTCGACCCCCGGGTGGCCGACACCGAGTTCGTGGTCGCCTCCGACGTCGACAACCCGCTGCTCGGGCCGCACGGCGCCGCGGCCGTGTACGGCCCGCAGAAGGGGGCCTCCCCGCCGGAGGTGGCGCTGCTGGACGCCGCCCTGGCCAGGTGGGCGGCGCTGGCCCGCGCCGCGACCGGCGTGGACGCCGCCGGCGTGCCCGGCGCCGGGGCCGCGGGGGGCGTCGGGTTCGCGGCGCTGGTGTTCCTGCGGGCCACGATGCGCTCGGGCATCGAGTACCTGCTCGACCTGCTCGAGGTGCGGTCGGCGCTGCCCGGCGCCCGGCTGGTGGTGACCGGCGAGGGCTCCCTCGACGAGCAGACGCTGCGCGGCAAGGCGCCCGCCGGGGTGGCGGCCGCGGCCCGTGCCGCCGGCGTGCCCGTGGTCGTGGTCGCGGGCCGCAACACCCTGCCGCCGGCGGCGCTCCGGGCGGCCGGCATCGCCAAGGCCTACGCCCTTGCCGACCTGGAGGCCGACCCCGACCGCAGCATGCGCGAGCCGGTGCCGCTGCTGAAGCGGCTGGCAGGCAGGATCGCGGCCGACTGGCTTGGCGGTGGCCCGTGACGCCCGGCGAGCCGGCGGGCAGGGGCTTCGACCTGGTCTTCCGGGCCCCACGAGTGGTCACCGCCGCCGGCGAGGTGGCCAGGTGCGTCGGCGTCCGCGACGGGCGGGTCGCCGCCATCGAGCCGCTGGAGGCCGGGCTGGCCGGCGAGCGGACGATCACCCTGTCCGACGACGAGGTCCTGCTGCCCGGGCTGGTCGACACCCACGTGCACGTCAACGAGCCGGGCCGGACCGAGTGGGAGGGCTTCGCCACCGCGACGCGGGCCGCGGCCGCCGGCGGGGTCACCACCATCCTGGACATGCCGCTCAACTCGATCCCGCCGACCGTCGACGTGGCCGCGCTGGAGGTCAAACGCAAGGCCGCCGCGGGCCAGCTCCACGTCGACGTCGGGTTCTGGGGCGGCGCCGTCCCCGGCAACCTCGGAGAGCTGCGCGGCCTGCACGACGCGGGGGTGTTCGGCTTCAAGTGCTTCCTGCTCCACTCCGGCGTCGACGAGTTCCCCCCGCTCGGCGTCGAGGAGCTCGACCGGTACCTGCAGGTGCTCGGCAGCTTCCCCGCGCTGCTGCTGGTGCACGCCGAGGACTCGGAGTCGGTCCAGCGGGCACCGTCCGCGCACGGCGAGCGGTACGCCGACTTCCTCCGCTCCCGGCCGCGCGGGGCCGAGAACGTGGCCGTCGCGCAGGTGATCGAGCGTGCCCGCTGGACCGGCGCGAGGGTGCACGTGCTGCACCTGTCGTCGTCGGATGCGCTGCCGATGCTGCGCAGCGCCCGGCGGGACGGCGTGCGGATCAGCGTCGAGACCTGCCCGCACTATCTGACCTTCGACGCCGAGACGATCCGGGACGGCGCCACCGAGTTCAAGTGCTGCCCGCCGATCCGGGAGGCGGACAACCGCGAGCGGCTCTGGCGGGGCCTGGCCGACGGCGCGATCGACCTCGTCGTGTCCGACCACTCCCCCTGCACGCCCGAGCTGAAGCGGTTCGACATCGGCGACTTCGGGGTGGCCTGGGGCGGCATCGCCTCGCTGGAGCTCGGCCTGCCCGCGGTCTGGACGTCGGCTCGGGCCCGCGGGCACACCCTGGTCGACGTGGTCCGGTGGATGGCAGAGGCCCCCGCCGACGTCGCCGGTCTCCGCCGCAAGGGCCGGATCGCCCTCGGCGGCGACGCCGACCTCTGCGTGTTCGCCCCGGACCAGGCGTTCGTCGTCGACGTGGCCCGGCTGCACCACCGCCATCCGGTCACGCCCTACGCCGGCCGTCCGCTGGCCGGGGTGGTCCGCGGCACCTGGCTGCGCGGCCACGAGGTCACCGGCGACCAGTGCCGGGGGACCCTGCTCAACCGGGGGGAAGCATGAGCCAGAGCGACTTCACCGCAATGCCCGACCTGGCGGTCCGCAGCCTCGGCGGCGGCGTCGTGGCCGCCAACGACGAGCTGTTCGCCGAGCGCGAGAACCTCATCAAGCCCGAGGCGGCCGGCTACCAGACCTACACCTTCGGGCACAAAGGGCAGGTGTACGACGGGTGGGAGACCCGGCGCCGCCGGGAGCCCGGCTTCGACTGGGCGATCGTCCGGCTCGGCGTCGCGGGCGTCGTCCGGGGGGTGGTGGTCGACACCGCGCACTTCAAGGGCAACTACCCGCCCGAGGTCTCGGTGGAGGGCTGCTCGGTCGAGGGCTACCCGGCCCCGGACGAGCTGGAGCGGGCCGACTGGGCGCCCCTCGTCCCCAGGTCGGCCGTGCGGGGCGACACCCAGAACCTGTTCGCCGTCGGCGTGCCGCGGCGGTTCACCCACGTCCGGCTCTGCATGTACCCGGACGGTGGCGTGGCCCGCCTGCGCGTGCACGGCGAGATCGTGCCCGACCCGCGCTTCCTCACCGCCGGCGCCATCGACCTCGCCGCCCTCGAGCACGGCGGCGACGTCAGCGGGTGCAGCAACATGTTCTACTCCTCGCCCAAGAACCTGATCTCCCCGGGGCTGGCGCGGGTCATGGGGGAAGGCTGGGAGACGGCCCGCCGCCGCGACGACGGCAACGACTGGGTGGAGTTCCGCCTCGCCGGCGCCGGCGTGGTCCGGCTGGCCGAGCTGGACACCTCCTGGTTCGTCGGCAACGCGCCCGGCTGGGCGTCGCTGCGGGCCTGCGACGCCCGCGCCGAGGACCCCGAGGACCCGGGGAGCTGGGTCGAGCTGCTGCCGCGGACCAGGCTGCTTCCCGACACCAGGCACCGGTTCCGGTTGGACGCCGGCGCCGAGGCGACCCACGTGCGGCTGGACGTCTACCCGGACGGCGGCATGGCCCGGGTGCGGCTGTACGGGGACCTGACCGCCCAGGCACGCGCCGACCTGGGCCTGCGCTGGCTGAACCTCCTCCCCGACCGGCACGCCAGGCAGGTCCTGGTCGACGACGGCGGGCTCGACCCGGCCGCGGCCGACAAGCTCGTCTCGGCGCGCCCGCTGGCCACGCCGTCCGAGGTGCCGCCGGCGCTGCGCGCCCTCCTCGGCGGCTGACCCGCCCGGTCAGTCGAGCAGCGCGACGGTGGCGGTCGGGACGTGCTCGCCCTTGGTGGCCAGCTCCTCGAACTCCACGACGTTGTCGAGGTCGGTGCCCATGGCGATGTTGGTGACCCGCTCCAGGATGACCTCGACCACCACCGGCACGCGGAACCGGGCCATCAGCTTCTTCGCCTCCTCCAGGGCGGGCAGCAGCTCCTCGGGCCGGTGGACCCGCAGCGCCTTGCAGCCGAGCCCTTCGGCGACCTTGACGTGGTCGACGCCGTAGCCGCCGAGCTCCGGCGAGTTCACGTTGTCGAACGAGAGCTGCACGCAGTAGTCCATGTCGAAGCCGCGCTGGGCCTGGCGGATCAGGCCGAGGTAGGCGTTGTTGACGACCACGTGCAGGTACGGCAGGTTGAACTGCGCGCCGACGGCGAGCTCCTCGATCATGAACTGGAAGTCGTAGTCGCCCGACAGCGCCACCACCGTGGCCTCCGGCTCGGCGACACAGACGCCGAGCGTCGCCGGGATCGTCCACCCCAGCGGCCCGGCCTGGCCGCAGTTGATCCAGTTGCGCGGGCGGTAGACGTGCAGGAACTGCGCCGCGGCGATCTGCGACAGGCCGATGGTGCTGACATAGCGGGTGTCCCTGCCGAACGCCCTGTTCATCTCCTCGTACACGCGTTGCGGCTTGATCGGCACGTCGTCGAAGTGGGTCCGCCGGAGCATGGTCCGCTTGCGCTCGGCGCACGCCTCCACCCACCCCGCCCGCTCCGGGAGCCGCCCCGCCGCCGCGCGCTCGCGGGCCACCTCCACGAACAGGGCCAAGGCCGCCCCGGCGTCGGAGACGATGCCGAGGTCGGGGGCGAACACCCGCCCGATCTGGGTCGGCTCGATGTCGACGTGCACGAACCGGCGTCCCCGCCGGTACACCTCCAGGCCGCCGGTGTGCCGGTTGGCCCAGCGGTTGCCGATGCCAAGCACGAGGTCGGACTCCAGCATGGTGGCGTTGCCGTACCGGTGCGAGGTCTGCAGCCCCACCATGCCGGCCATCAGCGGGTGGTCGTCGGGGATCGTCCCCCAGCCCATGAGCGTCGGGACGACCGGCACGCCGACCAGCTCGGCGAACTCGACCAGCAGGTCGGCGGCGTCGGCGTTCACGATGCCGCCGCCGGCCACCAGCAGCGGCCGCTCCGCCGCGGCCAGCATGTCCAGCGCCTTCTCGACCTGCGCCCGGCTCGCCGCCGGCTTGTGGACCGCCAGCGGCTGGTAGATGTCGGGGTCGAAGTCGATCTCGGCCATCTGGACGTCGAAGGGCAGGTCCAGCAGCACCGGGCCGGGGCGGCCGGACCGCATCAGGTGGAAGGCCTGCTGGAAGGCGCCGGGCACCTGGGCGGGCTCGAGCACGGTCATGGCCAGCTTGGTGACCGGCTTGGCCATGGCGGTGATGTCGACCGCCTGGAAGTCCTCCTTGTGCAGGCGCGCCACCGGGGCCTGGCCGGTGATGCAGAGGATCGGGATCGAGTCGGCCGACGCCGAGTACAGCCCGGTCAGCATGTCGGTGCCGGCGGGCCCGGAGGTCCCGATGCACACGCCGATGTTCCCGGCGCGGGCCCGGGTGTAGCCCTCGGCCATGTGCGAGGCGCCCTCGACGTGACGGGCCAGCACGTGCTGGATGCCGCCACGCTTGCGCATCGCGGCGTAGAGCGGGTTGATGGCCGCGCCGGGCAGGCCGAACGCGTGCCTGACCCCTTCGCGCTCGAGGATCGCGACGGCGGCCTCGGCCGCGGTCATCCGGGACATGTGGGTCCTCCTCCTGTCGCGGTCAGGCCCTGGTCGACCGCTGCTCCAAGGGCAACCAGCCGAAGCTGTCGGCGCTGGCGCCGCTCGGCTTGTACTCGAGCCCGACGTAGCCGTCGTACCCGGATGCCGCCAGGGCGCCGAGCGGGCCGTCGAGGTCCAGCGAGCCGGTTCCCGGCTCGTGACGGCCTGGCGCATCGGCGATCTGCACGTGCCCGATCCGGTCGGCGTACAGCTCGATGGCCTTGACCAGGTCGTCGCCGTTGACCGCCAGGTGGTACAGGTCGCAGAGGAACCGGAGGTTGGACGCGCCCGTCTCCCGCTGGACGCGGTCGATGACCCCGACGGCGTCGGCGGCGGTCTTGAGGGGATAGCGGGGCGCGCCGCTGACCGGCTCGACGAGGACCACGCCGCCCACCCGCTCCGCGGCCGAGGCGGCAAGGGCCAGATGCTCGACCGCCAGGTGGTCCTGCTCCTGCGGCGTGGCGTCGTCGACCCGGTTCCCGTACAGGGCGTTGAAGCTCCGGCAGCCCAGTTGCTCGCCGACGCCGACGGTCACCTCGACGTTGTCGCGGAACTCGGCCCCCCGGGCCGGCCAGGACACCAGCCCGCGATCGCCGCCCGGCATGTCCCCGGCGAAGAAGTTCAGGCCCACCAGCCGGACGTCGGCCTCCCGGACCGCGCGGACGAAGGCGTCCACGTCACGGTCGCCCGGCACCGCGACGTCAAAGGGCCACCACAGCTCGACCGCGTCGAACCCCGCGGACCTCGCCGCCCCGGGACGCTCGTGCAGCGGGAGCTCGGTGAACAGGATGGACAGGTTGACGTCGAACTTGGTCATGCAGACCCATCCTTGGTTTCCGTATGGCGGGTAAACTACCCGCGATACGGGCAGGTGTCAAGGGACCGGCCAGCGACTGATCCGGGCGGTCCCGTCTGGTACCATCCAGGCGCTCACTGGGGGTGTAGCTCAGTCCGGCAGAGCGCCTCCCTCGCACGGAGGAAGTCAGGGGTTCAAATCCCCTCACCTCCACCCCACAACAGCCCTGGTCACCGGCCCGGCGGGTCACTTCCGTCGGGCCGGCGCTGTCCCAGATCCCCTGCCAGGCAGCAGACGGGCAGCAACCGCCAGTCTCGGCCTACCTCCTGTAGTCCCGAGGGGGACCTGATGCGCCTAGCTGGCTGGAAGTCTCGGGCGATGGTGGACCGCTAGGCTAGGGCGACTGCCGAAGAGCATCAGGCAGCGCATGGTCGGCTCAAGTGTAGGTGATCGCCTCTAACCTGGCTCTGTTGGCAGCCGTTTCGGACTGCCGCTCGATCTGAGATGATGGCTGGCGTGGTCTCGCGGGGTCTTCAAGCCATTGCGGAGGGGGGTTGTCGAGAAGATGGCAGCGCTTGAGATCTTGATGATCCAAATCGGCTCGGCGGTAGCAAAATCTATTCTAAAACTGTGGCTCAAGGATTCTGTGATCGCGCAAGGCGCCTCCACATCGATCGTCGATATTCTCGCACAGAAGATTCCAAATCTACGCGAGCAGCGCCGTACGAGCCGTCAGTTCGACCGCATCGCGGAAGAAGTCGCCGAGAGGATGTCACCGTATTTCGAGATCGAACATAGAGGACTTCCGTCCAACGAGAAAGAGGCCGCTGCGTGGACGGTGGCAGAGGCATTGGAAACAGCTCACATTACCGATGATATCCTATTCCAGTCGAACTTGGATCCCAAGAGCCTGGAGAACAGCATCCGGGCACAGGTCGGACTCCTCCCCGAGAAGCGGCTGCTCAGCCCAGCAGGCAGAGATCTTTATGATTTTGCGTTACGGGAGGCGTGCAATTACATTGTTGAAATTGCTGTCACTCTTCCTGAGTTCAGCTCCAAGGCACTCCAGGAGAGCCTGAAGCGCGAAGATGAGATTCTCCAGCTTGTCAGGAAGGTGCTCGACAATTTGCCAGGCTCGGCCGACGCTAATCGCGGTGCGGCCGAGACCGCCCGGTTTGAGACGCAATATCGGCGAGAGGTTGCCAGAAAGCTGGATCAACTCGAACTCTTTGGCGTGACTGTCTCTGAGTCCAGCCGGAGGTACGCCCTCAGCGTGGCGTACATCACCCTCTCCGCTAGTGACCCCTTGGCAGGTCTATCGTGGGATGCAATGCTCACCGCGGTTAGAGCGGCGAACGCGCGAGGGTCCAGCACTAGTGCGACTGACCAAGTGCCCTTGCTCTCGTCCACCTCCCTGAGTCTGATCACCTCCCCGGGCCTGATTCCATTCTACGATCACATGAAGTCTTATCAGACCAGAGGGACCGAGAGTCACACGTATCTCCTCCTAGCCCAAGAGAGGCTTACAACCCCTGATCTGGCGCCTTCAATTAAGGGATCGTTTAAGGAATCGTTGGAGAAATTGACTCTCCGATTGCAGGAACTCCGTTCAGCGAAACGAGCACCCGAGGGGACTGCAGCACAAGGCCGCCCTCGTTCGAAGGCATGGGAGCAACTGCGCGCCTTGCTCAAGGTTCGCCTTCCGGACGCAGCCCGGGTCGACGAGGTTATCGCACCCTGGCCACGCCTGCTGTTGCGTGGAGAGGCTGGCTCAGGAAAGACGACCCTCCTGCAATGGCTCGCG
>WNGA01003387.1_pt1 | contig 23910 bp, 28 predicted proteins | sample 5400061 | NCBI WGS metagenome assembly WNGA01 (sample SAMN13153366, study PRJNA577476) | soil metagenome | isolation source: 100 cm soil or saprolite under grassland replicate 2 | place: USA:California | collected 2016-06-15
AATCCGGGAGCGGCACCCAGTAGCCAGCGCCGTCTCCGCTGTCTGCCGCTCGGTGTCGCTTTCGCGTGAAAGGAGCGCTCGGCTTTGCTTACCCGCAAAGGCCGTTTCAGTGTCGCGCTCGCCAGGCCCGGGCCATCTCGATTCGCTCCATGACGCTCGGATGGTCCTCGAGCAGGAGCTTCGTCCAGCGGGGCGGATCCGGTTGGACGAGCGCGAGGCGTGAAAGGCGGCGAAACAGCGCTTGCGTGGCGCCGGGCTCGTGGGTCGTTTGTAGGGCCACCCAATCGGCCTCGGATTCCAACCGGCGGGAGAAGGCCGTCTGGAGGGGCGTAGCCAAGAACAGGAGCACCACCACCACGAAGATCGCGAGCGGGACCGCGGTGGGCTCATACAGGCCGCCGCGACGACGCGTCACGAGCTCGACGACGAGGGCGATCGGCAGAAGGAGGAGCGCCGTCCATGCGAGCCCCTTCCACAGATGATCGCGTGAGAGGTGCCCGAACTCGTGGGCCAGCACAACGCGGATCTGCGCAGGGGGAAAGCGCTTCAGCAGGGTGTCCCAGACGATCACCCGCCTGCTCGGGCCGAGCCCCGCCGCCTCGGCATTGGGCGCCCCGCCCAAGTTGCGCGTGTTCTGGACGCGCACGGGGGTCCCGGGGATGCCTTCCGCTGCGGCCAGCTGTCGTGCGTCGGCCGCTACCTGGGGGTCGCGTAGCGCATGGATGTTTGGGAGCAGGTACGGCTGGACGAACGCGAAGAGGGCGCTGACGGCGAGCAGGGCGGGCACGGCCGCGAGCCACCAGCGCCGGCGCCAGACCCCCGCGATCGCCATCACGATCAAGAGTGCCAGCGAGATGAACAGGAACCTGCCACCGGCCAGCAGGAAGTCGTCGATCGCCCACGTGAGATATCCCTGATGGGAGATCCCGTGGTCTCGCTCCCACCACAGCGCCGCCAGGCCGAACGGGAACTGCGCGAGCCAGACGAAGCCGAGCCCGAGCATGCCGAGCAGCATCCCCGTCCCGATCCGCCCGGCCGCGGACTCCCGCGCGAAGCGCGCGCCCTTCGCCGCGTAAAGCCCGAGCGCGACGAGCTGCGCCACGAGGGCCAGCACCGCGACCACGCGCAGGAAGGCCTCGTAGCTCGCCGTTCGATCCAGCTCGGCGTCGCTGAAGTAGAGGTGCGGATCGAGGTTCGGCAGGCTCAGATCGCTCGGGACACTCGTGCGCCAGAGCCGTACGGCCGCGAACACCCAGGCGGCGGCCAGCACGGCGGCCCCCACTGCGATCAGCACCCGCCTGGTCGCCCCGGAGGCTCGGCTCAAGCCGGCTGCGCCACCGCCACGGCTTCAGCCCGCGGCAGCTCCTGCGTAGGCCCGCTGTAGGGGTAGCGATCGGTGAGCAGCGCGAGGTAGCCGAACAGCTGCCCCTGGTAGCGCAACGCGAACACGCCCAGGTTGCGCAGGCCCTGGGGCATCCGGCCAAGGAACAGGCCGACGAACCACCCGAAGACCGCGATGAGCGAGAGAGCCCCTCCGAGCGCACTCGCAACGATCAGGGCCGGGAACACCAGGATCAGCCGAAAGCCGGTCTTCCAGCGGTTTTGTCGAGCGGGCGCGGCGACGTGGAGATCCACCGGATAGCTGCCCTCGCGACCCGTGAAGCCCGGGAAGGGATTTGCCACGAGGTTCAGGAACGCGAACACGTGCGTCGAGTAGCGCGCGTAGGCGGCCGTGAATCGATGCAGTGCCGCAGCCGGTCGCCCCGCGAACAAGGTCACGAACCAGTTCGCGATCACGGCGAGCGTGACCGCGACGCCCCACAACACCAGCCACACAAGATGCGGCAGCCAGAGAAGCAGCCGGAAGAAGACGGTCAGCCGCGAGCGCCGCAGATCTTCGTCCGCGGAGATGGTGATCGGGTGATCGGGGGACGGGGATGCGTACCGCGGAACCAGCGGATCGCTGTTCGGGTAGCGGTCGGTGACCAGCAGCATGTAGGCGGCCACCTGCGCCGAGTACCAAAGCCCGTAGACGACGAGGTCGCGGAGCCCCTGGGGCATGCGACCCCGGACCAGGCAGGCAAACCAGCCGAGAAAGGCGGCCGCGAAGATGACCCCGAAGGAGAAGCGGACGTTGCCGCCGCCGACCGATACCCCACCGGATGCGCCCAGCGCCCCGGCGAGAAGGAGGGCCGGCACGGCCAGCACGAACCTGAATCCCGTCCTCCAGCGATTCTGCCGCCAGGACTCAGTGACCTCGAGGTCGATCGGGTAGTCGCTCTCCCCGCCGAAGCCTGGAAAGGGGTTGGCCGCCAGATACAGGTAGCCGTCCACCTGGGTGAAGTAGCGGAGATACCTGGTCTGCAGGTCGCCGCCCACGGTGTGGCCGGTGAACACGATCGAGAACCAGTTGATGATCGCGATCACGAGCGCGAGCAGGCTCCACACCCCCAGCACGAGCAGGTGCGGGATCGCGAGCAATCCCCGGAAGAACACCGTCAGGCGCGAGCGCTCCAGATCGTCGCGGACGACGATCCGAACCTGTTCGGCCGGCGCACGAGCCTCCTCGCCACCCGGCGCCGCGGTTTCCTCCCCGTTCATGCGCCGGCCAACATACCGTCCCGCCTCGACGGAGCGGAGATGGGGGCTCGCGCGAACTGGCTACCTGGTGACGTTTTCGCAGCTCAGCCGGCATTTGGCGCGTTATTGGCGATATGCGCCAGGAAAGCGCCATCGACGGCCCCGAAGCCAAGCACTCAGTACACGAACGCGATCGCGAGGTAGTAGCCGATCACGATCGTGAACAGCAACGCGTCCAAGCGGTCGAGGAGGCCGCCGTGGGGGCCGAAGACACGTCCCGAGTCCTTGATGTCGAGATCGCGCTTGATCATCGACTCGAACAGGTCGCCGAGCGGTCCGAACGCCGCGATGCACATGCCCATGATCAGCGCGTCGATGCCGGAGAGCCAGTCCTGGTAGAGGCCGGCGAACCAGAAGCCCATCGTGCCGCCGACGAAGCCGAGCACGAGGCCCTCGACGGTCTTGTTGGGAGAGAGGGTTGGAGCGAGCTGGCGCCGGCCGAACAGGCGCCCGCCGGCATACGCGGCGGTATCCGTGACGAAAGTGCCCACCAGCACGTCGATCACGAGGGCGCCGCCGTGCAGGGGCAGCTCGCGCAGCAGGACCGCATGGGCGAACGGGATGCCGATCCAGGCGATCCCGAACACGGTGATCGCCATCGAGCGGGTGACGCCGTCGCGCGCACCCTGGGCGACGCCGAACAGGAACACCACCGGGAACGTCGCCACGACCACGAGCAGCATCTGAAACTGGTCGCCGTAGTACGCGGCGATCACGAGGCCGGCCGCGGCGGCGAAGGCGACCGGGATCATCGGCCTGTAGCGCGCCGTCATCCGGAAGAACTCGGCGAGCCCGATGACCGCGAAGCCGATCATCGCGAGCGCGAACGGGATCCCGCCCACGGCGACGATGAAGATCGCCAGCAGGACCCATGGCACGGCAACGCCGACCCGGGCGAGCGTCTCCCTCCGGCCGCGCCCCGGGGGCGTGGCCCCAGGGAGACCGCTCCGGCCGCGCCCCGGGGGCGTGGCGGCAGGGAGACCGCTACGGTCGCGTCGGGGGCGGCGCGTCCGCGGTTCCCGGGGCGGCGCCTGAGCCGCGGGCGGGCGTCGCGCCCTGCGTTCCCCTGGTGGCGCCGCGGGCGGGGCCTCGCTGGGAGGCCGTGGCGGAAAGTCCATTGCGGGCGACCTTAACGGGCGAGGAGCCGCCGATTGGCAATCGCGTGCCCTAGCGGCGCATGCCGAAACGCCGCTGCCTGGCCTCGAATTCCGCGAGCGCCTCCTCGAACGCTTCCCGCGTGAAGTCGGGCCACAGCTCGGGTCGGAAGATCAGCTCCGAGTAGGCGCACTGCCACAGCAGGTAATTGGAGATGCGCAGCTCACCACTCGTCCGGATGAGGAGGTCCGGATCGTGCATCTCCGGCGCGTACAGGTGGCGGCGAAACTCCTCCTCGGTGGAGCCCTCGAATCTCGCGGCGGCGTCCACGAGCTCCGCCCTGCCCCCGTAGTTGAAGGCGATGAAGAACCGAATGCGCTCGTTTTGCTTCGTCAGGTCCTCCGCCCAGTCCATGCGCTCGACCAGCTCGGAGTCGATCTCGGCCCGCCGCCCGATGAAGCGCATCCGCACCCCCTCGTCGTGCAGCTCGGGCGTCTCGCGATCGATCCGCTCCCGGAACATCCGCATCAGGCCGTCCACCTCGGCGCGCGGGCGAGACCAGTTCTCGGTCGAGAACGAGAAGACCGTCAGCTCCTCGATGCCGAACTTCACCGCGTCACGGAGGCGCTCCTTGACCACGTCCGCCCCCCTCTCGTGGCCCTCGATGGGATCGAGGCCGCGCTGCTGGGCCCAGCGGCCGTTGCCGTCCGTGATGATGGCGACGAACCTAGCCGACGACTTCCTCGTTTCGGGCGTCCGGCCCTCCTCGGAAGCCGGCGGGCTCATCAGACCTCGAGGATCTCCTCTTCCTTGCTCTTCAGCAGGCCCTCGATCTCGCCGATCGCGCCGTCCGTGAGCTTTTGAAGCTCGGCCTCCGCGCGGCGCTCGTCGTCCTCGCCCACCTCGCCCTCGCCCTTCAGCTCGCGCAGGTCGTGCATCACGTCACGGCGGATATTGCGTACGGCCACGCGACCTTCCTCGGCAACGCCGTGCACCACCCGAACCATGTCGCGCCGGCGCTCCTCGTTGAGCTCCGGGATCTGGAGCCGGATCACGTTGCCGTCGTTCGAGGGGGTGAGCCCAAGATCGGACTCCATGATCGCCTTCTCGATCGTCTTGATCGCGTTCTTGTCGTAGGGGGTCAGCGTCAGCAGGCGAGCGTCCGTGGCTGCGATCTGAGAGAGCTGGCGCAGCGGCGTCTCGGTGCCGTAGTAGTCGACGATCACCCGGTCCAGCAGGTGCGGCGAGGCGCGCCCCGTGCGGACCGTCGCCAGCTCGTGGCGGCACGCCTCCACGGACTTGCTCATCCGCTCCTTGGCGTCGGCGAGCAGCTCGTCAGTGAACTCGCTCATGCCTCGACTCTCGCGGCCACGTGACCATCCGACGAGACGATCGTCCCGACCCGCTCGCCGGAGACGATGCGGTCGATGTTCCGCTCGTCGGCCATGTTGAAGACGTAGATCGGCAGGTCGTTGTCCATGCACAGCGAGAGCGCGGTCGAGTCCATCACCCGCAGGCCCCGCTCGATCGCCTGGCGGTGGGTGATCTCGGGCAGGAACTTGGCATCCGGCACCTGAGCGGGATCCGCGTCGTAGACCCCCTCGACGCCGTGCTTTGCCATCAGGATCGCCTCGGCGTGGATCTCGAGCGCGCGGAGCGCCGCGGCCGTGTCCGTGGTGAAGAACGGGTTCCCGGTTCCGGCGGCGAAGATCACGATCCGCCCCTTCTCGAGGTGGCGGATCGCGCGCCGGCGAATGTAGGGCTCGGCGACTTCGGTGACCTGGATCGCCGACAGGACGCGCGTGTGGGCACCCTGCTTCTCGAGCGCGTCCTGAAGCGTCAACGCGTTGAGCACCGTCGCGAGCATGCCCATGTAGTCGGCAGTGGCTCGGTCCATCCCCTCCGCCGCCTCATCGAGGCCGCGGTAGATGTTCCCCGCCCCCACGACGAGCGCGATCTGGACGCCGCGGGCGGACACGTCGTGCACCTGCGAGGCGATGCGCTCGACCTGGGCAGGATCCGTTCCGTACTCGAGCGGTCCCATCAGGGCCTCCCCCGAGATCTTGAGCAGGATGCGACTGAAGCTCGGCTCGGACGCTGCCATTCGCTCCAAACCCTAGCCTGGGGTCCTACTCCTCGCCCACGGCAAAGCGCGCGAAGCGCGCGATGCGCACGTTCTCGCCTGTCTTGGCGGCGAGCTCGGCGCGAAGCGCCTCGATCGTCTTGCCGTCGTAGCGATCGGAGCGCACGTGCTCTTGATCAAGCAGGGCGACCTCCCTCTCCCACTTGGCCAGCTGGCCTTGGACGGTCTTCCCGACGACCTGCTCGGGCTTTCCCTCCTCCTTCGCCTTCGCCTCGAATACCCGTCGCTCCGCCTCGCGAACGTCATCGGAGATCTCCCCGGCCGAGACGTAGAGCGGCGGCGTCGGCGAGCCCGCGATGTGAATCGCGACCTCCCGCGCGAACTCCCGGAATTCCTCGCTCCGGGCGACGAAGTCCGTCTCGCACTGCACCTCCACGAGCACGCCGACCTTGCCGGTGGCATGGACGTAGGAGGTGACGACGCCCTCGCTCGTCGCCCGTCCGCTGCGCTTGGCGGCCGAGGCCTGGCCCTTGACGCGCAGGATCTCGATCGCCTTCTCTCGGTCGCCGCCGGCCTCGGCCAGCGCGGCCTTGCAGTCCATGATCCCTGCGCCGGTGCGCTCCCTGAGCTTCTTCACGTCGGCGGCGGAGAAGTCGTTCAAGGCGTTTCGCCCCCGGCGCCGGGGCCGGCGCCGGTAGAGCTTGCGCCGCCGCTCTCGCGGGCCTGCGCCTGCGCTGCGGCGGCTTCCTGCGCCTCCTTGCGGGCGCGCTCTTCCTCCGCCCTGCGCTGGCGCTCCTCCTCCTCGCGCCGCCTGCGGTCCTCCTCCTCGGCCTGGCGCTTGGCCTCCGCCTGGCGCCAGCCCTGCGCGGCCTCGTACACCGCCTCGCCGATCGTGCGGATGACGAGCTCGCACGAGCGGATGGAGTCGTCGTTTCCCGGGATCGGATACGCGATCGGCACCGGGTCGACGTTGGAGTCCACCAGCCCGATGATGGGAATCCGCAGGCGCTCGGCCTCGCGGACGGCGATTTCCTCGGTCTTCAGGTCGATGATCAGCGCGGCCTGGGGAAGCTTCTTCATGTTGCGCACCCCGCCGAGGTTGTACTCGAGCTTCTGGAGCTCTGCCTCTCGCGCCATGCGCTCCTTTGTCGGCAGCAGGTCGAGCTGTCCCTCGTCGCGGAGCGTGGTCAGCTCGTGGAGGCGCTCGATCCGCGCGGAGATCGTGTGGAAGTTCGTCAAGAGGCCGCCCAGCCAACGCTGGTTCACGTATGGCATCTCGCAGCGCTCCGCCCACTCCTTGATCGCGTCGCGTGCCTGCTTCTTGGTACCCACGAAGAGGATCGTCCCGCCCTTGCTCGCCACGTCGGCGGCGAACCGCCGAGCCTCGGCCAGGAGCTGGTCGGTCTGCAGCAGGTCGATGATGTGGATCCCGTCGCGCTCCCCGTAGATGTACCGGCGCATGCGGGGATCCCAGCGGCGCGTCTGGTGGCCGAAGTGCAGGCCGGCCTCCAGGAGGTCCTTTACTCCAGGCTCGGGCATGAGGCTCCCTTGTCTCGATTTTGGCTGCTTGCCCCGGCGGCGCCGCGGGGACCCGGCGTCAAAGTCACGCCGGGCAGGGCCCCGTGTCTTCCACCGAGGGTCGGTTACTCGGTCGGCGGGGATTGTAGAGAGGCACTGGCTGCCTACGTGCCCCGACGGGCTCGCTCGAGCGCAACGGCCAAGTCCTGCGGCAGCTCCGACTTGAACTCGAGATCCTCGCCCGTGAGGGGATGGCGAAAGCGCAGCTCGGCGCTGTGAAGGAACTGGCGGGCGAGGCCGTGGCGCCCGGCGTGGCCGTAGCGGGGGTCGCCGGCCACGGGGTGGCCGATCGCGGCGAAGTGGGCGCGCACCTGGTGCGTGCGACCCGTCTCCAGGCGTGCGTCCACGAGGGCATCGGCGGGCAGCAGCTCAAGCACCCTGAAATGGGTGCGGGCCTCGCGCGGGGCGCGACCGCCCACGGCACGGCGCTCGGGCGCGCGGTAGTCGCGCCCGAGTGGCGCATCGATCGTCCCGGTGCGCGAGCGCGGATGCCCCTCGACCAGCGCCAGGTAGCCGCGATGCACGTCGCGAGCCTTGATCTGCGCCGCCAGCCGGCGATGGGCCTCGTCACCACGGGCGACGAGCATCAACCCCGACGTGTCCTTGTCCAGGCGGTGGACGATTCCCGGGCGCTCGGGGTCCTCCCCGCCGGCCAAGAGCTGGCCGAGTGCGTCCACCAGGGTCCGCCCCCGGTGCCCGGGCGCCGCGTGGACGACCAACCCAGGAGGCTTGTCCACCACGGCTAACCACTCGTCCCGGTAAACGATGCGCGGCTCTCCTTCCACGTCAGCCCCTCGGGACCTCACGACCCCTTGGGCTGCGGCCCGATCGAGGCCAGGACGAGCACCACCGCCCCGAGCGTGATCGCGACATCGGCGAGATTGAAGGTGGGCCACAGCGGCGGATCGATGAAGTCGGTGACCGCATCCGTTCGCACCCGGTCCGCGAGGTTGCCAAGCGCGCCGCCCGCGAGCAGGCCGACTGCCAGCCACAGGCCGGGCCTACGCGGATCGATCGCGAACCAGAGGAGCACGAGCGCGAGGGCCGCGATCGTCACCGCCAGGACGAAGTCCTGCCCGCCCCCGATCCCGAACGCGAGCCCGGAGTTCTGGGTGTTGGCGAGGCTGAAGCCGAGCACGAGCTTTTCGTGCTGGTCGATCGAGAGCGACGAGACGACGATCGCCTTCGTGATCTGATCGACGAGCACCACGGCACCGCACACCGCGAGCGCCCGTCGCCAACCGGCAATCGCCTCGCTCACCCGAGCGGCCGTCAACCGCGAATCGCGCCGACGACGATCAACCCGACGAAGTAGACGATCGCCATCGCCAGCATTGGGCTCAAGTCCAGTGCGAAGCCGCCCCCGCCGAGCGGCGGAATGAAGCGCCTGAACACGTTCAGATATGGATCCGTGACCTCCTCGACGAACCCCACCGCGACCCGCAGGTAGCGGTTGTACGGCATGCGCGGGACCCACGTGAGCAGGATGCGGACGAAGATCAAGACGAAGTAGACGATGAAGAGGGCCTCCACGTAGTCCGCGACGTCCCCCCGTGTGATGGCGGGCGGGATCACCGCATGCGCTCCAACGAGGCATCGACGGCCTTCACGAACGCGTCCTCCACCACGCCCTCCAGGTGAGCGAGCCCTGCCTCGGTGGCGCCGCCCGGAGGCGCGACCGAGTCTCGGATCGTGGCCGGGTCGCGCTCGGACAACAGCTCGGCGGTGCCGGCCAGCGCCCCGGCCACTAGCTCGCCGGCGAGCTCTCCGTCCAAGCCCTCCCTCTCCCCGCCACGGGCGAGCGCCTCGGCGACCAGGGCGATATAGGCCGGAGAGCACGACATGATCGCCGTCGCGGCGTCGATCAGGCGCTCCTCGAGCGGGACCAGGGTGCCCAGCTGTCCCAGCAGCTCCAGCAGCGAGCCCAGCAGCTCCTCCGGCATCGCGACGGGCGGCGGGTAGCAGAGGATGCCGCGGCGCACCTGGACCGGCTGGTTGGGCATCACGCGAAGCACCGGTACCCCTGGGAACGCCTCGGCGAGCTTCGCGGTTGGGGTGGCCGCGAGGACCGAGATCAGGGCGGGGACCTTGCCGCCCAGCTCCTCGGCCACCGCGTCGATGGCCGCGGGCTTGACGGCGAGGAGCACCACGTCCGAATCGTCGGCCAGCTCGCGCAGGGCGGCGCGGGTCTCGCCCCCGACCTCCTGCGCAACCGCGTCGGCGCGATCCGCGTCGAGGTCGCAGAAGAGCATCGCCTCGGGGCCGCCCTCGGCTCTCGCCCACCCCCGCGCCATCGCGGCAGCCATGTTGCCCGCTCCTGCGAAGCCGACTCGCATGGGCGAAGGGTATGGGTTAGGTGCCTAGCTCTGGTTGAAGAAGCCCTTTTCGACGAGGCGGGCCTTCTCCTCGGCCGAGACCTCGACGTTGCGGGGCGAGAGCAGGAACGTCTTGTCGGCGATCTTCTGCATCCCGCCGCCGAGGGCATAGGTGAGGCCCGAGGTGAAGTCGATCAGCCGTTTCGCCAGTTCGGAGTCCGTGGTCTGCAGGTTCAGGATCACCGGCACGTCCTGCTTGAACTTGTCCGCGACCTCCTGGGCGTCGTTGAAGCTGTAGGGCGTGACGAGATGGACCCGCACGTCGGCGCCGTTCCCACCCACCGGGCGCAGCGTGCGGCTGCGGCCGCCGACGGGCTCGTCGTCGGCGAAGATGTCGTCGATCTCGTCGCGGGCGCGCCGTCCGCGAAGCGGGCTCACCGTCGCACCGCGCGGGGCAGGCGCCTCGTAGTACTCGCCGTGTGCCCCGGTTTCCGGCTCGTACAGCTCCTGGTCCGCGTACTCCGGGCCCTCGGCAAGGCCGAAATAGACGAGGGCGCGGTGCCATGTGTCGCGAAAGGCCATCGCTCAGCGTACGTTCGCGTCGGAGGTGCCTACTCCTCCCCAATTATGGCGCCTTGCAGAGGCACTGGCGACAGGTCCTCCCTCATGCGTAGAGGGCCGTGCCGAGGCGAAGGATCGTCGCTCCCTCCTCTAGCGCCACCTCCCAGTCCTGGCTGGTGCCCATCGAGAGCCGCTCGAGGTCGTGCTCCGCCGCCAGCTCCGCGAGGCGCGCGAAGAACCGGCGTGAGTCCTCGGCGTCCGTACTGAACGGGGGCATCGTCATAAGCCCGACGACCCTCACCGGACAGCGTGAGATGAACTCCGGGAGCTCCTCGATGTCGATGCCGCCCTTCCCCTCCTCGCCCGCAACGTTCACCTCCACGAGGACCTCGGTCTCGGGCCGCGCGTGGCGATCGAGCTGGGCCAGCACGGAGTCGGTGGCGACCGAGTGGACCAGCCGCACGAGAGGAACGATCTGCTTCACCTTCCTGCTCTGGAGGTTGCCGATGAAGTCCCACGTGAAGGCGTCGCCCCAGCGTTCGCGTTTCGCCTCGAGATCCTGAAGCCGATTCTCGCCGACCAGCTCCACCCCCGCCTCCGCCAGCGCCCCCATCTCGGCCACGGGCACGTACTTGGTCGCCGCGAGGATCTCCACGTCTGAACCGGCCCGCTCCCGTACGCGCTCCAGGTTTCGCCCGATGCGATCCGCCTCCAAGCCATGGATGAGTCCGGGCATCACCGGCCCCCGCCCCGGGCTTCGCCGTCAGCCCAGACAAGGCCCGCCTGGCGGCCGGTTCGCTCACCGTCCCGGCGGCGGGAGAAGAAGAGTTCCGGATGGCAGCTCGTGCATAGGTCCGAGCTCTCGATGCGCCGCACTCCGGCGCGCTCGAGGAGGCGTTTCGTCACCTCGCGCAGGTCGAGCCGCCGGCGTTTCGCGATCCCCGATCCGAGCGCGGCGAACGCCTCCAGCACCTCGTCGCCCACCTCATAGCAGCAGGGACCGATGCCCGGCCCGATCGCCGCCGCGATGGCGCCGACCTCCCCCACTCCCCGCTCCACGATTCCCGCGGCGAGCCCCCGCCAGCCGCAGTGGATCATCGCGACGCCCGCGGGGCCCACCAGCGCGACCGGCAGGCAGTCCGCGACGAAGACGAGGGGCGCGAGGCCCGTTGCCCCTGTGGCCTGCCCGTCCACCTCGGGCAACGATGGACCTGGATCGGCGTACGCGCTCGGCTGCGGGGCCGACTCATGACGGGCGATCTCTGCGCCGTGCACCTGGCGGCCGATCAACACGCGACCCGGGTCCAGCACGAGCGCCCCCGCGAGCCGGTGCCGGTTCTCCCGCACTCGAGCGACCTCATCCCCCGTCAGGACGGCGAGGTTCAGGCTCGCGTACGGATCCTCGCTGACGCCGCCCGTGCGGGCGCTGAACGCCGCCCGAGCGCCAGGCAGCTCCGCCTCGAGCCACCGGATTCCGGCTTTCCGGCGCCAGCGCAAAGCGACTACGCCGCTCCGGCGGACTGGAGCTTGGAGACGAAGCCATCGAGCCCGTCGTCGAGCTCGATCTCGATGCGGTTGAGGATGTAGGGGTGGGCGGCGCTCGCCGAACCGGGGACCTCGGTGGTCGCCCCGCGGTATCCCGCCTTGTGGACGGCGGCGATCACCGCGTCGTCGTAGCGGCCTGCCGGGTAGCAGAAGTTGTCCACGTTGACGCCGAAGCGGTGCTCGAGGATCCGCCGCGAGCCCGCGACCTCGCGCTGGAGAGTCGCGTCGTCGACGGTCGTCAGGTCGACGTGGGTGATCGTGTGCGACGCGAGCTCCCAGCCGGCGTCGATCATCTTCTGCGCATCCTCGTCGGGGAGGTCGGATCCCTCGGCCTTCAGGTCCAGCACACCGGGCCAGCCGAGCTTCTGCATCATCGGGAACGCCGCCACGAACTGGCTCAGATAGCCGTCGTCGAAGGTAACCACGACCGGCTTCGCCGGCAGCTCGCCAGCCTCGTACCAGGCGTCCTCGACCTGGTCGAGGGTCACCGCCTCGAACCCGTGGTCGGCGAGCCACTGCATCTGGTGCTGGAAGTCGTCCTGCGGGACGAACAGCTGGGGATAGGAGGAGCCGGCAACCGGCGGCTGGATGGCGTGGTACTCGAGGATCGGCACCGGCCCGGTGTGCGGCTCCCAGCCGGCTGGGTAGGAGCCTGGCCCCGTCCCCTGGGCCTGCGTGGCGGGTTGCGATGCCTCTGTGCCGGCGGGGTTGGAGCTAGTACCGCCGCCCACGCCTGTGGCGACGAGCGCGGCGGCCGCCCCGATCACCGCCAGCAACGCAGCGAGCGCGAGGCGCCGCCGCCAGCGGCGACGTCTGGCCGCCATCGCCCGACGCGCGCGCAGCTCATCCGGCAGCTCGGTCAGGTAGACGGGCTCGTCGTCGAAGGGCTCGGGCATCGCTAGGCCGCTGGATTCTCGCGCGCGGCCGCGAGCGCCGCGCGTAGCTCCTCGTCCGCCCCGGCGATCTCGCCGTCCAGCTTCGCCCGCAGGGCCTCGGCGAGGCCGCGTCCGACGGCTGGACCTGGCTCGATTCCCTCGGCGATCAGGTCGTTGCCGTCGATGTCCAGCCGCACGTGGCGCCACTCGGAGACGTAGGCGTCGAGCCAGCGGGCGCCCATCGCGCGCGCCAGCACGAGCTCGACGCCACTGCGCCCGCGTGCGAGCTCCACCCCCTCGGACGGGGTGGCCGGCTCTACCGTGACGAGCTCGCGTGCCTCGCGAACGCCGCGGCCCAGTGCGGCGGCGAGCACGGCTTCCTCACGGGTGGCGATGCCGGCCCATGGCTCGGCACCCAGAATTGCCGCCACGGCGTCCGTCAGCTCGGCCGCGTCCGGCCCGATCTCCAGCAGGCCCCACTCGCCCAGCAGCTCGAAGCCTCGGCGCGCGTCAGGCTCGGCGGCGAGCTTCCGCAGCTCGGCCTCGATGCGATCCGTCGAAACGGTCGAGAGGTTCGCCGCCCTGATCAGCTTCGCGGTCTCGGCCTCGAGCGTGAATCCGTACCGCGCCGCGTACCTGGCGGCGCGCAGCGCCCGAGTCGGGTCGTCTCGGAGCGATCCAGGATGCAGGACCCGAAGCTCGCCGCGCTCGAGGTCGCCGAGGCCGCCGTGGGGATCGATCAATTGGGGATCGCCCACCAGCGGGAGCGCCATCGCGTTCACCGTGAAATCGCGACGGGCCAGGTCGTCGGCCAGCGAGGCGGGCTCCACCTCTGGCAGCGCCCCCGGGTGAGCGTAGGTCTCGCTGCGGGTGGCGGCCAGGTCGACCACGACTCCGTCGAGCCGCACGGTCGCGGTCGCGAAGCGCTCATGGGTGCGCGTCTCGCCGCCCAGCCGCTCCGCGAGGCGCCGGACGTCGCCCTCGACCGCGACGTCGATGTCGGTGCGCTCGCGGCCGAGCAGGAGATCCCGGACCGCCCCGCCGACGAGATGCGCCCGAGTGCCGGCCGCCGCCTCCCGCAGGCGCTCGATACCCGGAAGCGCCGCGAGGCGCTCCGAGACTCGCGCGGCGTCGATCGGTGCGTTGCTGGGCGACATTCAGGGTGCTCAGAAGCGGTTGGGGGCCGTTCCGTACCATGACGGGCTTCGCGGATGGCTCGCGTGCTCGACACCTGGAGATCGTGGAGCGTGCGCCGGCGGCTTCTCGTCGCCGGCGGCGCGCTCGCAGTAGTCATCACGGCGGGGATCGTCCTCTACCTCGTGACCAAACGACCTGCCGACGTTTCCAACCCCGACGCTGCCTTTCACCGGCCAAAGAACGACCACCATCCCGTCGAGACCCTGAACTGGCCGATGTACGGCTACGACCCCGCGCGAACCCGCTACCTGGGCGTGAAGGACCTCGATCCGCCGTTCGGCCCCTCCGAATGGAGCTTCCAGGCGGGCAAGCTGCTCGAGTTCCAACCGATCGTGGTCAACGGGACGATCTACTTCATGGACTTCAGCGGCAAGTTCTACGCGCTCAGCACCCACAAGGGCCACGTCAAGTGGACGCGGCAGATCGGCACCAAAAACGCCTCCTCGCCCGCCTACAACGAGGGAACCCTCTACGCGGTCAACCTGGAGCCGCCGCAGGCTGTGGCGCTGGACGCGAAGAAGCGCGGCAAGGTGCTGTGGCGCCATCCGCTCCCGGGCCGCAGCGAATCGTCCCCCCTCGTGCACGGGAAGAAGGTGATCATCGGCTGCGAGTCCGGCGACATCTTCGCCCTGAACAAGAAGACCGGGGCCGTGAAGTGGACGGTGCACACCGGCGGCGCCGTGAAGGGCGCGCTCGCCTACGACGACGGCACCGTGTTCGCCGACAACTACGCGGGTGAGATCTGGGCGGTCGACGCGGGGAACGGCCATGTGAAGTGGACGGCCAACACGCAGGGCGGCGGGTTCCTGCGCGGCGGGGGCGTCTACTCGACCCCGGCAGTGGCCTACGGCCGGGTCTACGTCGGCGGGCTCGACGGGCGGGTCTACAGCTACGTCGAGGACACCGGCGAGCTCGCGTGGAGCCAGTCCACGGGCGCCGAGGTGTACTCCTCGCCGGCTGTGGCGGACACCCCGCACTCGCCGCCCACGGTCTACATCGGCTCCGAGGACAAGCGCTTCTACGCGCTGGACGCCCACACCGGCGAGGTCCGCTGGGACCACCCGATGGGGGGGATCGTGCTCGGCTCCTCCAGCGTCGTGGGCGAAACGGTCTACGTGTCCGTGATCGGCCCGAACATCGGCACCTTCGCCTACAACGTCTCGAACGGCCACAAGGTCTGGTACAGCGACCAGGGCGAGTACAACCCGGTCATCTCCGACGGTCACAAGGTCTACCTGACCGGGTACTCGACGATCCGCGCGTTCCAGCCGGCGGAACCGAAGAAGCACAAGAAGGGCGCCCGTGCCCATGCCGGCGGTGGCGAACGCTCGAAGGGCCACGGCGGCGCCGGCCGCCGCAAGCACCCAGCCCACGGGCACAAGTCGAGCTCCTGAGCCCCGGCCGAGCCCCGGCTGATGCCGCGAGCCTACGTTTTGATCCGCATGGCGTCCACAACCACAGGCTCGGCGGGTCGGCGCTCGGCGGCCCTCCCTACATGCGAACGGGAATCCCCGCGTCCCGGAGGTGGTCCTTCGCCTCCCTAACGGTGTGGGTGCCGTAGTGGAAGATCGACGCGCAGAGCACGGCGTCGGCGCCGCCCTCAACGATCGCCGCGGACAGATGGTCGAGCTCGCCCGCGCCGCCTGACGCGATCACCGGCACCCCGACGGCGTCCGCGACGGCGCGGGTCAGCTCGAGGTCGTAGCCGTCCGTCGTCCCGTCGCGGTCCATGCTCGTCAGCAGCACCTCCCCCGCTCCGCGCTCGGTTGCCTCGCGTGCCCAGGCGACGGCGTCGCGGCCCGGCACCGGATGGCGCCCCCCGTCCACGTAGACGCCCCATTCGGAAGCTCGGTCCCGTCGTTTGGCATCGATGGCAATGACCACGCATTGGGAACCGAGAACCTCGGCCAGCTCGCCGATCAGCTCCGGGCGCGCCAGTGCGGCGGAGTTCACGGAGACCTTGTCGGCGCCGGCCTCGAGAACGGCCCGCGCGTCGGCGACCGAGCGGATGCCGCCGCCGATGGTGAACGGGATGAACACGTTGTCGGCCGTCCGCCGCGCCAACTCGACGATCGTGTCGCGCCGCTCGTGGGAGGCCGTGATGTCCAGGAAGACGAGCTCGTCCGCCCCCTCGGCGTCGTAGCGCTCGGCAAGCTCGACCGGGTCGCCCGCGTCGCGCAGACCCACGAAGTTCGTGCCCTTGACGACCCGTCCGCCGTCCACGTCGAGGCAGGGAATGACTCGCTTCAGCGCCACCCTGCGAGGGTAGCGGCCACCTACCTGCCGGTCGCCGCCTTCTTGACGAGCGACCAGAGCTCGTCCCGCTCCCGTGCGCTGAGGTTCGAGCGCCGCCCCTTCGACTTTCGCACGAGCACGCCGATGCGCTCGCGCTCGGGCGCCCTGAGGTTGGTCCAAGCGCGTTTCCCGTGCCCGTAGACGAACCTGGCGCTCTCATACAGCGCGAGCCAGTTGAGCGTGCGCCCACGGGCGATGAGTCGAGACATCCCACCGGCCATGCCTGCAACTTATCCCTCGAGCGCTGCCTGGCCCTCCGCCACCGTGAATCGCCCCTCATACAGGGCACGCCCCACGATCACGCCGGTGAGGGCGGCGGCGCCCAGCGCGGCCAGATCACGCAGGTCCTCGAGCGAGCCGATGCCACCCGAGTAGACCAGCGTGGCGCCGGCCTCCTCGGCCGCGGCCGCGAGGTCGCGGGCCCCCTCCAGCGAGGGCCCGGCGAGCGTTCCGTCGACGTCCACGGCCGTGTAGACGAAGCCCCGCACGCCCCGGCGTGCGAGCTCGGCGACCACCTCCGCGGGGCTCGCGGCGGTCTCTCGCTCCCACCCCTCCACCGCGACCTGACCGGAGCGCGCGTCGACGCCCACGAGGATCCGCTCGCCGTGGGCGGCGGCGAGCGAGGCGACCAGCTGCGGCTCCGTCAGCGCGGCCGTGCCGAGCACCACGCGATCCGCGCCGGCGGCGAGCGCCGCGGACACGGCCTCGCCATCCCGCAGGCCGCCTCCGACCTGAACCGGGGTCCCCGCCTCGCCGGCGATCCGCGCCACGTGATCGAGATTCTCGGGATGGCCGGAGCGCGCTCCGTCGAGGTCCACGACGTGCAGGAACCGGGCGCCCTGCTCGGCCCAGCGGCGCGCGGCATCGAGCGGGTCGGCGTCGTAGACGGTTTCGCGCCCGTAGTCCCCGCGCACAAGCCGCACGGCGTGCCCGTCGCGGATGTCAATGGCCGGATAGAGGATCAAGCCGGCACCCGCGCGCAGATTCCGGCGAAGTTCGCGAGCAAGGTGAGCCCGGCGGCGCTCGACTTCTCGGGGTGGAACTGGGCGCCGTAGAGCGGCGGGCGCGCAACCGCGCAGGTGAATCGCTCGCCCCACTCCGCGGTCCCGAGGACGTCGCCGGAGTCCGCCGGCCGCACGGCAAATGAGTGCACGAAGTAGAACGGTGTCCCGGTCTCCAAGCCCGCCACGAGCTCCGACCGGCGCTCCCAGCGAACCGGCTCCCAGCCGATGTGCGGCACCTTCAACCCGGGTGCTCGAAGCTCCGTCACCTCTCCGGGAATCAGTCCGAGTCCCTGCGCTCCGCCGAGCTCGCTCGAGCGGTCGAACAGCAACTGGAGCCCGAGGCAGATCCCCAGCACCGGAGTGCCCGCCTCGAGCCGCTCGGCAAGCAGGGCATCCAGGCCCAGCTCGCGAACCCTTGCCATCGCCTTGGGAAACGCGCCGACGCCGGGCAGCACGATGCCGTCTACGTCGCTCGCCGCGGCCGGGTCGCTCGTGATCCTCGCCTTCGCGCCGACCCGCTCCAGCGCCTTCTCGACGGAACGCAGGTTCCCCATCCCGTAGTCGAGGATCGCGATCGCGGTCATGAGCCAGCACCGGCCACAGGCCACCAGCCGCTGGTGAGAAGCGGCTAGGGCGAGTGGCTAGTCGGTCAAGGTTCCCTTCGTCGAGGGGACGCCCTTCTCGCCCGGATCGAGCTGCACGGCTTCGCGCAGCGCCCTCGCGAACGCCTTGAAGCACGCCTCGACCATGTGGTGGGCGTTGGAGCCGTAGCGGGTGCCCAGATGCAGCGTCAACTTCGCGTTCGTCGCGACGGCGCGGAAGAACTCCTCGGTCAGCTCGGTGTCGAAGCCGGCGATCGACACCGCCGGCAGGTCCGCCCCGAATACGCACAACGGCCGCCCCGAGACGTCGATCGCGCACATGCCGAGCGCCTCGTCCATCGGCACCGCCATGTAGCCATAGCGGCGGATCCCGGCGCGATCGCCCAGGGCCCGGTCGAACGCCTGGCCCAGCGCGATGCCGACATCCTCCACCGTGTGGTGGGCGCCCGTCTGCAGGTCGCCGGTCGCCTCCACGGTGAGGCCGACCCCCGCGTGGCGGCCGACGAGCTCGAGCATATGGTCGAAGAAGCCCACCCCGGTTGAGGCCGACACCTCTCCCCCGTCGAGGTCCAGGGTGACGGCCACCTCCGTCTCGCGGGTCTTGCGGGAGATCTCTGCGCTTCGGCTCATCGCTCAGAACCTACCCCTCCGCGGAGCGGCCTCGCGCTCCCGCCGACTCGCCGTGCACCGGGAATCCCTCCGCGCCGGAGAGCGCGATCACGCGAGGAGCGAGTGCCGTGGCGGCGCTGCGGGGAATGGTGACGACCGCGGCGCGGCGCCGGAACGTGCCGGGACCGAGCGGGCCTCCAAACCGCGCGGCTCCGCCGGTGGGCAGGACGTGGTTCGAGCCTGCCGCGTAGTCGCCGAATGCGGTTGCTCCGCCCCCGCCGACGAACACGCATCCCGCCACTCGCGCCCTCGCGGCCGTCTCGTCCGCGCCCTGGAACATCAGCTCCAGGTGCTCGGGCGCCAGGTAGTCCGACAGCGTCAGCGCTCCCTCGAGCCCCCTGGACGCGACCAGCGCGAGCGGAGCGTGGGCAACGGTCGGGCGCTCGTCGGCGAGCTCCGTGACCAGCTCCTCGAGCCGGTCCAGCAGCGCCGCGTCCGGGGACGCCACCACCAGGAGGGTGTCGTCGCCATGCTCGGCCTGCGCGCAGAGGTCCAACGCGATCCAATCCGGCCTCGCCGTCCCATCGGCAACCACCATCAGCTCGCTGGGCCCGGCGATCCCGTCGATCCCCACCGTCGCCGACAGCAGGCGCTTTGCCTCCGTGACGTAGCGGTTGCCCGGTCCGGCGACCAGGTCGACCCGCGACACCGTCTCGGTGCCCAGCGCGAGCGCTGCGATCGCCTGGGCGCCGCTGATGGAATAGACCTCGTCCACGCCGGCGGCCGCGCACGCGGCCAGGACTGCGGCATTCGGCCGGCCCGCTGCGCCCGGTGGACTCGCGACGCAGATTCGGGCGACACCCGCGACGCGGGCGGGTATGCAGCACATGAGCACGGACGAGGGATACGCCCCCCGACCTCCCGGCGCGTAGATGCCGGCGGCCGCGACAGGCTCATCGCGAACCTCGACAAGCTGCCCCTCCGGCAGCTCTACGCCGGCCGGACGGGTCCGGGCGTCCACCTCGGCCCGCGCCACCGTCTCCACGTTGCGAGCCGCGACCCGCAGCGCCTCGCGCACGTCGGGCTCCAGGAGGCCGGGAGCAGCGGCTACCGCCTCCGGGTCGACGCGAAACGACTCGGGCATCTCCTCGCCCAGCCGCTCGGCGATCTCCCGCAGCGCCGCATCGCCTCCCTCTCGCACACCTTCGACGATTCGCGTCACCTCGTCGGTCACGTCGGAGAACGCAGGCACCAGCGAGCGCAGCCGCCCGGCGAGCCGTGCAGGGTCGAAACCATCCCACTCGATCCGCTCGATCCTCAAGCTCGCGTCGCCTCCCTGAGCCGCTCAACGAGCGCGTCCACCTCGGCCGCCCGGAGCTTGTGCGCCACCCGGTTCGCGACGAGGCGGGCCGTACAGCGCGCGATCTCCTCCCGGACCTCGAGCCCGTTGTCCGCCAGCGTCCTGCCGGTGTCCACGAGGTCAACGATCCCGTCGGCGAGGCCGACGAGCGGCGCGAGCTCCACGGAGCCCTTGACCTCAATGACCTCGGCCTGGCGCCCCGTGTCCTGGAAGTGGCGCTCGGCGGTACGGGGGTACTTCGTCGCGATGCGCATCGTTCCCAGGCGGCGCGCGGACTCGCCGAGGCTCTCGTCGCCCTCCCGTCCGGCGACCACCATCCGGCAGGCGCCGTAACCGAGGTCGAGCAGCTCGTAGACCGCCCTGTCCCGTTGCTCTAGCAGCACGTCCTTGCCCGTGATCCCGAGATCCGCGGCGCCGGCCTCCACGTAGGTCGGGACATCCGAGGGGCGCATCGTCACCAGGACCAGCCCGTCCGCCTCGAAGACGAGGGCCCGCGAGTCGGAGCGGGGCTCCGCGGTGGAGATCCCGATCCGGTCGAGCAGTTCGAGCGTCGCCTCCCACAAAGACCCCCGGGGCAGGGCGAGCCTGAGCGGCCCCTCGCGCGTCGCGCGCGCTGCCGATACTCCCGCGAGCCTCATGTCTCCTCCCCCTGGAGGCGTTCCTCCTCGGCCTGGGCCAGGTGCACCCGCTCGAGGTAGAGGGCGAAGCCGGCGGCGGGGAGCGGACGCCCGAAGCGGGCCATCAGCTCGTCATAGCGCCCGCCGCCTCCCAGCACGTGGCCGAGCGCCGGGTCGTAGACCTCGAGGATCGCGCCGGTGTAGTAACCGAGATCGCGGAGCAGTCCGAGGTCCAGCCTGACGCGCTCGGCCACCCCCCGCGCGAGGAGAGCCTCATACGTCGCGGCGAGGCGCTTGGTGGCGCGATCGACGGCCTCGCCGCCCAGCTCACGCGCTTGATCGAGAGCCTCGGGGCCGCCACGCAGGTTGAGCAATCCCAGAAGGGTCTCGCGCTCCGCGCCGCCCAGCCCCAGCTCGTCTATCTCCGCTTCCAGGCCAACGAGGTCGTGCGTTGCGAGTACCTCGAGGATGCGATCGCGACGATCGCCAGCTACGCCGAGCTCGTCGAGGAGCTGGCGATACAGGTCTGCGTCGCCCAGCCCGATCACCGCTCGGGTCAGCCCCGCCGCGTCGAGGGCGGCGCTCAGGACCTCGATCACCTCCGCCGTGCCCTCGGGGGCGTCGACCCCGATCAGCTCCACACCCGCCTGGATGAACTCCCGCATCTGTCCGCGCTGGGGTCGGATCGCCCGGTAGGCGCTCGCAACGTAGGAGAGGCGAAACGGCGGCTCGGACGGTGCAAACCGGGTCGCGACCAACCGGGCGATGGGGATCGTCATGTCGGTGCGCATCGCGAGGAGCTCACCGTCCTCATCGAAGAACCGGTACGCGGCAGGCGCCCCACGGTCGTCGCCGCGCGCGAGCACGTCGTGGTATTCGGTCGTCGGCGTCGACACCTCGCCGTAGCCGAACCGCTCGAACACGTCGGCGAGCGCCCGCTGGAGCCGCCGAAGCTCGCGCATCTCGTCCGGCAGGATGTCCCTGGTGCCTGGGGGAATCCGGTGGATCACGCGGGCCACCTTAGACCTCGGTTGGACTGCGGCTGCGTCGTTGAGTTGCAGCTAGTGCGGTTCCTAGGCGGGGACGGGCTCGACGGCAACGCGCTCGATGCGCGCGCCGAGCTCGCGCAGCCGCAGGTCGATCCGCTCATAGCCACGATCGATCTGCATGATGTTGCCGATCTCGGAGACGCCGTCGGCGGCCAGCGCCGCGATGAGCATCGCCATCCCCGCGCGGATGTCGGGGCCGTCCACGCGCTCGCCGTGAAGACGGCTCGGACCGTAGACGATCGCCCGGTGGGGATCGCACAGGATGATCCGAGCGCCCATAGCGACGAGCTTGTCGACGAAGAACAGCCGGTTCTCGAACATCTTCTCGAAGATGAGGATTTGGCCCTCCGCCTGTGTGGCGAGGGCGAGGGCGATCGAGGTCAGGTCGGCGGGGAAGGCCGGCCACGGCCCGTCCTCGATCTTGGGCGTGGCGTCGCCGAGATCCGCCTGCACCTTCAGGACCTGCTCGGGAGGAACCAGGACGTCATTCCCGTCGACGTGCGACTGGAGGCCAAGCCTCAGGAACTGCCGGCGAACCATCATCAGGTCGTTCGGCTCGGCGTCGCGGATGCGCAGCTCGCCCTTGGTCGCCGCCGCGAGCGCCATGAAGCTCGCCACCTCGATGTGGTCGGGACAGATCCGATGCTCCGCCCCGCCGAGCTTGTCCTGCCCGTGCACCGTCATCACGTTCGACCCGATGCCGTCGATGTCCGCCCCCATCTTCACCAAGAGCCGTGCGAGGTCCTGGACGTGCGGCTCGCACGCCGCGTTGCCGATCGTCGTTGGCCCGGGCGTCAGGGCCGCGGCCATCAGGGCGTTCTCCGTCGCCATCACGGACGGCTCGTCCATGAAGATGCCGCATGGCGCCAGCCCACCGTCCGCGGCCGACAGCTCGATCCAGCGATCGCCGTCGATGCGGGCACCCATGTCCCTGAATGCATCGAGGTGGGGGTCCAGTCTCCTGCGGCCGATGAAGTCGCCTCCCGGCGGGGGCATGCGCACCTGGCCGAAGCGGGCGAGAAGCGGTCCCGCGAGCAGGAACGAGGCGCGGTTTCGAGCCGCGAGCTCCTCGTCCACCTCCGTGCCGCCGATCGCGTCCGCCTGGAGGCGGAGGTCGTTGTCGCCGCTCCAATCCACCTTGACCCCAAGTCGCTCGAGCAAGGCCACCTGGGTCTCGGTGTCGCGAATCCGCGGTACGTTCGAGAGGACGAGCTCTTCGTCCGTGAGCAGGCAGGCGGCGATGATCGGAAGCGCCGCGTTCTTGTTGCCCGCGGCGACGATCTCTCCCGACAGCGGGGTGCCGCCCTGGATCACGAATTTCTCCATCGGCCGGGGGGCTAGGGTAACAACGCCCTGTGAGCGCGAGGCTGGTGAAAGGAGGTTGATCGTGGCCGAGCGCGAACGCATTTCTGATGGCTGAGCCGACGCGTGAGGACGCCTGGAATCTGGTCCGCGAGTGGATCGAGTCCGACTCGCTGCGAAAGCACGTCCTGGGAGTCGAGGCTGCGATGCGCGCCTATGCGCGCAGGGACGGCGAGGACGAGGAGCTCTGGGCGATCGCGGGACTGGTCCACGATCTCGACTACGAGCGCTTTCCGGACCCCGAGACCGGCCACCCGCGGATGGCTCTGGAGGAGCTGCGCAAGCGCGGCTATCCCGAGGAGGTGCTCGACGCCGTGGCGGGGCACGCGGAGTACCTGAATGTGCCTCGAGAGACCGCCCTCGCGAAGACCCTGTTCGCCGTGGACGAGCTCTCCGGATTCATCGCCGCCTGCGCGCTGGTGCGGCCCACAGGGATCGAGGGAATGAAGCCGAAGTCGGTGCGCAAGAAGCTCAAGCAGCCCTCGTTCGCGGCCAAGGTCGATCGCGACCAGATCCGCCGCGGCATCGACGAGCTGGGCGTCGAGGAGAACGAGCACATCCAGCTCGTGATCGATGCGATGGCGGAGCGCGCGGACGAGCTCGGGCTGGCACCTCAGCAGGGAACATCCGAGTGAGGCGCGGCTGGAAGGTCGCGCTCGCGGTGGCGTTCGCGCTCGCGGTGCTGCTGGCGGTCAACACCGTCGTCACCGACCAGCAGACGAAGCCGGCCGAGGTCACCGTGGCGGGTGGGCGGATTCTGCATCTCACCGGCGGGGACCTCCAGGTCGTCGACACGCCTCCGAAGCGAAAGCGCCACGCCGGCGCACCGATCGTGCTGCTCCACTGCTACGGATGCTCCCTGCACTGGTGGGACCGCGTGGTCCCGCTGCTCGAGAGGGACCACCGCGTGATCCGCATCGACCTGCTCGGCTTCGGCGGCTCGGAGAAGCCGAAGGCCGATTACTCCATGGAGGAAGAGGGCCAGCTCGTCGCCCTCGCGCTCGGGCGCCTCGACGTCGAGGGCGCCGTCGTCGTGGGCCACTCGATGGGCTTCGATGTCGCGACAGCCGTGGCGAAGCAGTCGAGCGAGCTGGTCGATCGCCTCGTCGACATCGACGAAGGC
>WNGA01008809.1_pt1 | contig 23907 bp, 27 predicted proteins | sample 5400061 | NCBI WGS metagenome assembly WNGA01 (sample SAMN13153366, study PRJNA577476) | soil metagenome | isolation source: 100 cm soil or saprolite under grassland replicate 2 | place: USA:California | collected 2016-06-15
AGTAACGTAGTGCATCGCAAAAAATCTCAACTCGGCAAAATCAACCCCTATGCTTACCCGAATTTTTCACACCTTCAGGGGGATTAAGGGGGATTTTTTCGAAGATGTGAAACGGTGGGTGACTGCGGAAATCTCCCCTAGCCCCTCTTTTCCAAAGAGGGGAATTATCTGTTCCGAATTTCATCTCTTTAAATCCCCAGCACATAGAACACGACGGCAAAAATGCCGCAGGCAACCACGATGGCAACAATTCCCGTCACCACGGCGGAAGTCGCCGCGTCGCCGACGGCGGAGGAGCTGTTGCCGCATTGAATGCCACGCAAGCAACCCGCAAGAGCGATCAGCACACCGTACACTGAACTTTTGAATACCCCTCCAAAAACGTCCGTCAGGTCGATAGCGTTAGAGGTCTCGCGAAAATAGGTGGTCCAGGAAAGATCCAGCATCCCCACGCCGATAGCGGCGCCGCCAAGGACGCCGACGAAATCCGCATAAAGACAAAGCAAAGGCATCATCAGCACGAGCGCGATCACCCGTGGCAGCACAAGAAATTCCAGCGGCGAAAAACCCATGGTTGTGAAGGCATCGATCTCCTGAGTCACCTTCATGGTGCCAAGCTGAGCGGCAAATGCAGCGCCGGTACGGCCCGCCATGATGATACCCGTCATCATGGCGCCCATTTCGCGAATCATGGCGATACCGACCAGATCTGCCACATAAATTTGCGCTCCGAATTGCTTGAGTTGCACCGCGCCGACGAACGCGAGAATCACGCCCACTAGAAAACTGATCAATGTGACGATCGGGAGCGCTTGAGCGCCGGACTGTTGGATCAAGAGAAAGAGATCCACGGCGCGGAATCGCACCTTCATACGGAAGAGCCGGACAAAGGTAAGCGTCATGTCTCCGAGAAACGCCAGCATCTCTCCGAGGGACGTGCCGGCACCAATGGCAGTGTTGCCGATGCGTTCAAGAAAGGGCATCTGAACCGTCTCTTTGCGCGCGCCTTTTTTTTCCGGCACCGCTTCGGCCAGATCGAGTAGCCTGCGCAAGCCGGAAGGCAAGCCTGTGCGATCCATATCGATGCCGCGGATGCGGCACAACTCGGAGACTTCAACGAGAAAAGCCAGAACGCTGCTGTCCCACGAAGTCAACGCGCGGGCTTCGAAACCGATGTGTCGCATAGTCGGGGCTGATTCAAGTTCGCGCTTGATTAATGCCGCGGATGGAAGTCCGCCGCGCAACCGCCAGGCTCCCGCGAGATGCACCTCAAGCGTGGCATCGTCCGTTTGCTTGAATGAGAGGGTTCCTTGCTCCGCCATTTCACTTTTCTCAACGGCCGGTGCCGGCTTTTTCAGATTGCTTTTACTTTCGCTTTCTCAGATTTTGTTGTTACTTTGTATAAACGTAACTTCGTCCTTCGATTTTGATTCTGGCAGCATCGTTCAATCGTTCTTTCGGCAATTGCCTGCTGCAGATCTCATTCCTGCCATCCTCCCCCGAGAGCTTTGTAGAGCTGAACTAGTGACAATAACTCGTCACGCCTGGTTTGAGCCAGGCTCACTTCAGCCACGAACAGATCCTGATCCGCTTGGAGAGCATTGAGCATCGTATCCACTCCACCGCGATATCTCAGGTAAGCCAAGCGCTTTCGGTCTTGCAACGCGGTGACCAGCAACTCCCGCTGCGCGCGGATCTCTTTAATGCGTTGGAACTGGACCAGTGCATCCGAGACGTCGCGAAATCCTGATTGAACGGCCCCTTCGTATTGCGCCAACGCGCTACGCTGCTGCGCTTCAGCCAAGTCGACGCCGGAGGTGATCCGTCCGCCGGCGAAGATCGGCTGGGTAATCTGAGGGATGAAACTCCATATTCTTCGTGAACCCGAGAATAGATTCGACAGCGCCGTGCTTTGATAACCGAACTCACCTGTCAGCGTGATCTGTGGGAAATAGGCCGCCTTCGCGACACCGATGATGGCGTTGGCCGCGACCAAGTTTTGCTCCGCTGCCTGGATATCCGGACGTCTTTCCAACAGCTTCGACGGCAAACCGGCCGGCACTTCGGGCGGCGTCTGCTGATCTGTTAACAGACGAGTGCGCGATATGGAGCCTGGATTGCGCCCGAGCAGAAAACTGATTTGATTTTCGGTTTGCTCGATTTGACGCTCGGTGTCCGGTATCGACTGCGCAGCGCCGTAAACCAGTTGCTCGCCCTGTCGCACGTCCAAAAGCGTGCCCACCCCGCCTTGCAGTTGAAGCCGGATCAAACGGAGCGATTCCGCTCGCGTAGCCAAAGTGTTTTTTGCGATCTCCAATTCCATGTCGAACTCGAGGAGGCTGAAATAGGCGGTGGCCACGTCGCTGATCAGAGTCGTGAGAACGGCTTTTCGGGTCCAGTCCGCGCTCAATAAATCGGCGCGCGACGCTTCCGTCGCTCGACGCAATCGGCCCCATATGTCGATCTCAAAGGTGAAAAGATTGAGGAAGACCGAGCCGAAGGTGCGCTGGCGGCTGGTTCCTCTGGGGATGGTAAATTGTCCCTGGCGTGATTGCTCGACACTGCTAACGTCGGCCCCGATGCCGAAGTTTGGGTACTGATCCGCTTGTGTGATGCCAAGATTCGCGCGTGCCGCGTCGACCCGCGCAACGGCATCGCGGAGATCGTAATTCTGCTGCAGCGCCGTGCGGATCAATTCCTGCAACTGCTCGTCTTGGAAAACTTCGAACCATTTAAGCTCGGCAATGGATTGCTTGTCGGGAGGTATCGCAGCAGAGGCGCCGCGAAATACATCCGGCGTTGTCACGGCAGGCCGCCGATAATCCGGGCCAATCATGCAGCCGCTCAGCAGCAGGATCAATGCGGCTGCGACGCTCGCGCGCTTTTTCATCTCCGGATTTCGAATCATCATTGCCCCCTCATCCCACTTCCGGTGCCGGCTGCTCGGCTGCCGCCTCACGCTCCTGCCGGCGCCGCGAGAGACGCTCGACCACGTAAAACGAGACCGGGATGAGGAAGCTGGCTATGAGTGTGTCGGCCAGCATACCCACGATCACCACCGTACCCAGCGTTCGTCGCGCCGCGCTCCCGGAACCCACAGCGATCCATAACGGTGCGAGGCCGAAGATAAACGCTAACGAGGTCATAAAGAGTGCGCGCCGGCGTAGTCTCATTCCTTCCAGTGCCGCCTCCATCAGGCTACGTCCTTTCTCGAACTCGAGCTTGGCGAACTCGACGATCAGGATGGCGTTCTTCGCGGCGAGACCGATGAGCACGATGAGACCGATTTGGGCATACACGTCCAAGGCGTAAGCGCGCATCCACAGGCCAGTGAAAGCGCCAAAGACCGCGATCGGCACCGTCAGCAGTATCGAGAACGGCAGCGACCAGCTCTCATAGAGCGCCGCCAGGATCAGGAAGACGAAGAGCAGCGAGAACCCGAAAATGGCGCTGGCGGGAACACCCTCCGCAGCCACCTTCTCTTGAAACGACATGCCTGCGTAGTCGTAACCCATTTCTCGCGGCATGGTCTGGGCAAATACCTCCTGCAACGCCTCCATTGCCTGGCCCGAGCTATAGCCCGGCGCCAAGATGCCGTTGATTTGTGCAGCTCTGTAACCGTTGAAACGATTCGTAAACTCCGGCCCGTAAGTGGTTTGCATCTTCACAAATGTCGAGAGCGGCACTGGTTGTCCGTCGCTGTTGCGCACTCGAAATTGGCCGACATTATCCGCCTCGGTGCGAAACTCGCCCTCCGCCTGGACGTATACCTGCCACACGCGTCCGAAGCGGTTGAAGTAATTGACAAACACTCCGCCCATGAAAGCCTGCAAGGTCTGGTACACCGAAGTCAGATCCACCCCCTGCTTGAGCACCTTGTCGCGGTCCACGTCGGCAAAGACCTGCGGGGCAGTGGGGATAAACGTTGTGGTGAGCGAAGCGAACTCGGGCCGCTTTCGGGCGGCCTGAAGAAACCGGTCGGTGTTCTGTGCAAGAAATTCAATATCCTGGCCGGAGCGGTCCTCAAGCATCAAGGTTACGCCACCGGACGTGCCAATGCCGGGAATGGCGGGCGGCGCGAAGGCAAACGCCTGCGCTTCGGGAAGCCCGGCGAGGCGTTGATTGAGGCGACGGATGATGACGTCGGCGGTTAATCCCTGGGGATCACGCTCGTCCCAAGGCTTCAACGTGACAAAGTAGAAAGCGTTGTACGTCGTATTTACAAAGCTGAGAAGACTGAACCCGACGACGGTGTTATAGGTCTGAACACCCGGCGTCTCTTTCAGAATGCCTTCGATTTTCTTGGCGACGTCGTCGCTCCGCTGCAGCGATGCGGCTGTCGGGAGTTGTATGTTCATGTAGAAGTAACCCTGGTCTTCCTCCGGGAGGAAAGCCCTGGGTAACCGAGAGCCAAACAGGCCGGCGGACGCAGCGATAACCAGGAGCAGCACCATCGAGAAGCCCGCCTTGTGGAGCAGGGCATCGCTCCCGGTGAGGTAACCGTGCATTACTTTTCCAAACCCGCGATTGAAGCCGTCAAAAAATCGCCCGAGGATCCCGTGCGATTCCTTGCGCGGTCTCAGTAGCAGCGCCGACAGCGCCGGCGAAAGTGTGAGGGCGTTGAAGGCCGAAATGAGAGTCGAGATCGCTATCGTCACGGCGAACTGATTGTTCAGCCGCCCTTGAATGCCGCCGACAAATGCGACGGGCAAGAAGACCGACGAGAGGACCAGCGCGATTGCCACCACCGGCCCAGAGACTTCTTCCATCGCTTTGAGCGTGGCATCGCGTGGCGACAGCCCCTGCTCGATGTGCTGCTCGACCGCTTCGACCACGACAATGGCATCGTCCACGACGAGACCGATGGCCAGCACGAGGCCGAAGAGCGAGAGCGTGTTAATTGAGAAACCCAGTAGCGGGAAGATTGCGAACGTGCCAACCAGTGAGACCGGCACCGCCAGCAGAGGAATCAGGGTCGCCCGCCAGTTCTGCAGGAAGATAAAGACGACAATTATGACCAGGGCGAGCGCTTCGAAAAGTGTCTTAACGATCTCGTCGATGCCCGCGGTCACCGCCAGGGTTGTGTCGAGCGAGACCGTGTAGTCGAGATCTTGCGGGAATCTTTTTTTCAAATCCTCCATTAACTGCTTGGCACGGTTCATGGTGTCGATCGCATTGGAGCCGGGTAGCTGGTAGATGGCGATGATCGCGGCGGGATTCCCGTTAAGCCGTCCAATCTGGTTGTACTTCTGAGCGCCCAGCTCCACCCGAGCTACATCCGTCATCCGGACGATCGAGCCGTCCGGATTGGCGCGCACAACGATTTTGCCAAAGTCCTCTGCGTTCAGCAGACGGCCCTGCGCGCGAACCGTGTAGGTGAACTCCTGGCCGCGCGGCACGGGCTCGGCGCCAATTTGACCGGCGGGGTTCACCGTGTTCTGATTGTTGAGCGCCGCTGTAATATCGCTGACGGTAATGCCCAGGCTCGCCAAGGTGTCGGGCCGCACCCAAAAACGCATCGCGTACTTGTCCGCGCCGAAGATTGCTACCTGGCCGATACCAGGCACACGGCTCATCGGATCGTTGATGTTGATATACGCGTAGTTCGCGAGGAAAGTGCCGTCGTAGGTTCCCTTGGGCGAGTAAAGAGAGAACAGCGCCAGCGGGCTAGTGGCTGATTTGAGGATGGTGACACCTTGGTTGCGGACGTCGATCGGCAGCTGCGACTCGGCCTGGAGGTAGCGCATCTGCGTGAGGATCTGGTCAGTGTTTGCGTCTGTGCCGACGTCGAAGTCCACCCTGAGTCGCATCAGCCCGCTGCTCGAGTTGATCGAGTTCATGTAGATCATATTATCGACACCCTGTAGCTGCTGTTCGATGGGTGTCGCGACCGATTGCTCGAGGGTCAGCGCGTCGGCGCCGACATAGGTGGCATTAAGTAGGATCTCCGGCGGGGCGAGTTCGGGGAACTGCGCGATCGGCAGTTGCACCATGGCGACAATGCCGATGATCACCGTAATGATCGCAATGACCATGGCAACGATAGGACGGTTGATGAAGAACTTGGACATAGCGATTTACCTCGGTTCAGATTTTGCCGTGGGCGCGGGTTTGGCTTCGGGCATCGCTTTGAGCGGCTTAGGGTTGACCGTCATGTCCGCATGCACCCTCTGGATCCCCTCGGCGACGACTCTCTCTCCCGGCTTCAACCCCTCCTGAACGATCCAAAGTGAGTCCACGCGCTCACCGACCTTAACCGGCCTGATACTAACCTTGTTATCCTTGCCCACTACGGCCACCTGGTAACTACCTTGCAGCTCTGTCACCGCGCGCTGGGGAACAAGGAGGGCGCCTTTTTTTGTCGTAGTGATCGCCCGTACACGGGCGAACTGGCCGGGGCGAAGGATATTCCCCGGATTGGGAAACAGTCCCTGCAGCCGTAGCGTTCCGGTCTTCACATCCACCTGGCGGTCTGCGAAAGAAAAACTGCCTTCGTGCGGGTAACGCGATCCGTCAGCCAAAATCATTTCTAGCCCCAACTGTCTCTCTTGCTCGGCGCGTTTCGCCGCATCCGGATTTTCCTTAATATAATTGAGGTATCCCTTTTCGCTTACGGGAAAGTAGACCTTGATCGGGTCAAGCGTGGACACAGTCGTTAGCAGACTGGTCGGCCCCACGAGATCCCCAATCTGTGCTTGGGCGATACCGGCAATGCCGTCGATCTGCGAGACGATCCTGGTAAAACCGAGATTTAGCTGAGCTGCATCGACCTGCGCCCTCGCCGCGTCGATCTGCGCTTTGGCCGCCCTGACTTGCGCTTGCGCGGCGACATTGGCTTGAATGGCGTTGTCGAGATCTTGCTGCGTAACCGCCTGCTCTTTGGCCAGCGGCGTGTAGCGATTCACGTCGAGCTGCGTCTTGACTTGATTCGCCTCAGCCTGCGCGAGCTGACCTTCAGCATTGGCGCGCTGTGCTTTGGCCTGATCCAGGGCCGCCTGAAAAGTTCTCGGATCGATCTCAAACAGCAACTCGCCCTTTCTCACAAAAGAGCCTTCTTTATAGGTCTGGCGGAGTAGATAGCCCAATACCTGCGGCTTGATCTGCGCATTGACGAACCCCTCCAACGTGCCGACCCACTCGTTCCAGATAGGAACATCCTTTTGCTCGACCTGAACCACCTCGACTTCTGGCGGACGCGCCTGCTGCTGCTCGGATTTCCCGCAGCCGACTGACGCCAGCAGAATCACAGTCGCAATGACCTGCCAGAAACGTGGACGGCGTTTCACGGATGTATCTATTTGAGGAAATTTAAAAACGAACCACTCATCATTGCGTTTCATGCGCATGCGAATCCTCGCTAGCTTTCATCAATCACCCGAGTGTTGCGACTTATTTTTCCCAGCGGCGATGAACCTTTTTATATTTTATCGGCATCGACTAACTTCCTGTCACGGCATACTGTGCTCAAATGTGTCGCCACCGCTATAGACGCTTGAGCATAACCTTTAGCTCTTCTCGGCATGCCTCGGTGAACTCCTTGAGCGGATCAACGTGACCTTCGCGAACCACCTTGTATAAGTCGTCAAATGTTCTCGGGGGAAGACTATAGGAATCGACAATGCTGTCCGCGACCTTTTCCGCAGCTAACAGCACCTTATCTCCGGCGTTCAGTCTCATGCGACCGATCAGCGAATACATTCCGATAAGCGAGGCGGGGTTTTCCAGGCTTTTATCCAACGAATCGGCGTACAGGTTCGCCGCCTCTTTGATGAACTGCGAATACAGCTCTTCGCGATGCGCCACATCTCGTGACAGCAAGTCGCGGTGCGCCTGATTGCGCTGGGTGAAGAAGGTTGTCAAGAACGAAGCAAGTCCACCCACTACCGAGCCCGCGATAGCAGCGAGCGCGGTGATCGCAGCAGATTGAATAGCGGAATCCATAGCGGCCTCAGCTACGCGCCACCGCTGCCGGGCTCGCGGCGGCTCGCTCTTGCAAAAAGGTCCGCGGACGCCGGGCGGATGTCCGCCCTATTGACCAGGCAAGCTTCACTACCGTTCTTCTCGACATATTCCAAACTCCTAATACATTTCATTCGGCGGCGTCACCAAGAGTCTTCAGTGTCACGGCGGTCTCGGCCACGCCTTGCATTCCGAAAAAGTTAGTCTCCGAGCCCAAGGCGAGCACGAGGTGATCATAGTCAAGATCCAGCGGGACCGGGCGGAGGCCGCGGGTGCAGTGCACCCGCTTCGCGGTCAGGTCAATCGACCGCACGTCGGCCTGGACAAACTGCACTCGCTTGAGCATCCGGCGAATCGGGTTCACGATGTCGCTCGGGTTTAGATCGCCGGACGCGACTTCGTGCAGCAAGGGCGTAAACAGCAGAAAGTTGTCGCTGCTAACCAACGTCACTTCGACGTCGGCGCGGCGAGCAAGCGTCGTGTCGAGTCGAAGCGCCGTGTACACGCCGCCGAAGCCGCCGCCTAAAATGATTACTTTGGTCTTCTTCATTTCGAGCCTTCGTCAAGGGCATGCTTTGGCCGGCCCATCGAGCGAGGTGTTTGTCGGCCCTTGAACGACTGGGTTCTTCTTCAGCCCCACTTAATTCTGAGTGCCCAGTATCCGATCCAGATTGAATGCGGCGCTAATCAAGGCAAGATGAGTGAAGGCCTGCGGAAAATTGCCCAGCGCCTCGCCTTGCGGCCCGGTCTGCTCTGCGTAGAGTCCGAGATGATTGGCATAACCCAGCATACGTTCGAACAGTAGCCTGGCTTGATCGAGCTTTTCCGGGATTCTCTGACCCGCCCGCGTCAGCGCCTCCACGAGCCAGAAGGAGCACATGTTGAAGGTGCCCTCCTCGCCCGGAAGTCCGTCAATCCGCGGTTGCGGCGGGTAGCGGTACACAAGGCTATCGCTGACCAGACCGCCGTGGCGTGGATTCTCAAGGATAGCAGCTATCGTGCTGAGCATCCGCGGATCGTTCGGAGCCATGAAAAAAACCAGCGGCATGATCAGAAGGGAGGCATCCAGATCCTCGCTCCCGTAGAACTGGGTAAAGGCGTGCTGCTTCTCGTTCCAGCCGCGGGTCATAACTTCCTCGTAGATGCGATCCCGCTCGTGGATCCACTTCGCGCGATCTGCCGGCAACGCGCGTTTGTCCGCGAGCCGGACGGCGCGATCCAGCGCAACCCAATTCATGACCTTCGAGTAAACGAAATGCTCTTGCCGATTGCGCATCTCCCAAATGCCTGCGTCAGGGCGCGGACCGTTCTCGCAGAGCCACTCCATCCGAGCGCGGATCTTTACCCACATATCGTATGAGATAGGGCTCACGTACTTGTTGTACAGATAAAGCGCGTCCATTAATTCGCCATAAACATCGAGCTGGAACTGCGAAGCGGCAGCATTACCGATGCGCACAGGGCCGGACCCCAGGTATCCTTCCCAGTGTTCCAAAGTCTGCTCGGGAATCGGACTGTCGCCCTGGATCGTGAAGAGTACCGGCAGCGGCGCTTTCGGGTCGAAGTGCTTGGATGGGTAATTCTCAATCCAATTCATGAACGCCGCAGCTTCGTCTCTAAAGCCGATGCGGAGAAACGCGTAAACCGTGAAGGCCGCGTCCCGTAACCAGGTGTAACGGTAGTCCCAGTTCCGAGTGCCTCCAATCACTTCAGGCAAGCCGGTCGTGGAAGCGGCAATGATCGCCCCTGTGGGATCGAAGGTAAGAAGCTTCAACGCCAATGCCGATCTCTGCACCTGCTCCCGCCAGCGTCCGTGGTAAGTGCAGCCAGAGAGCCAGTTGTGCCAGAATTTCACTGTGTTCTGAAACAGCTCTTCGGCTTCCTTTTCGGAGGGCGGGTAAGGAACACTGCCTTCGGTGCCCTGAGCTCTCAGAATGAAGACTTGCGACTTCCCCTCCTCGAGTGTGAACTCGGCAGCCACTCCTCCCTGTCCGTCCTGCTTTAGTGGCACAGCGCCACTAAGGGCGATGGTCAAGCTGCCTGATTTGAAGATCACGCCGTTGGCTTCTGGCAGTGTCTCGTGACCCTTACGCCCATAGTCAAAAGCGGGGCGGCAAATGAGCGAAATGCGCACTGCACCCCTCACGCAGCGAATACGGCGATAGAGATGGTGATACCAGGGTGAATCGGCAGCAAGCCCTACAGGCATGAAATCTTCCAGTTCAGCGATTCCATCTGGAAGCGAGAATCGCGTCACAAGGATGTTCGTGGAAGGCCAATAAAACTGTTTGTGCCGCACCTGATCGCCGACGGGGCAAATCTGGAACCGGCCTCCTTTGTTGTCATCGAGAATTGCCCCGAAGATGCTGGGCGAGTCGAAGTAGGGGTAACAATACCAGTCGATCGAACCGTTCATGCCCACCAGGGCAACGGTGCGCATGTTGCCTATGATTCCGTAGTTTTCGATCGGCTGATAAGACATCAGTGTACCTCTTCAGATTCCTTCTTGGTTTCCATGGCAAGTTACTTTTCCCTGGAGCTCACGAAGGTGTTAGAGCGTTTTCGATCGTTGTCGTTATTTCGAAACATGCTCATCTCCGATAATCGCCGCCGGTGATCGGCCGGCGAAGCGGGCAGTATGTAAACTGTTCTCATTGCGGCCGAATAGCCATGCATCCAACGACCACGAACCCGCGCCGCTCAGAGCGAGGCAGATGCCGGCCATCAAATAGAAAGCTGAATTCTCCCAACTGTGCCCCGCGGGATTGATGAAGGGCTCGCCGCGGTTAATCAAAAAAAAAATCGTCGCTGTAATCATCGTCCCTGCAATGCCGAAAGCAGCGAATGGCGTGAGTGCGCCAATGATCAACAGGATGCCGCCGATGAGTTGAGTCAGCATCGTGATCAGTGCTAACCAAATGAGAATACCCAACTCGGCGGCGAACTCCGACGGATGCGTCAATTTGCCGCTGCCATGTTGAATGAAAGCAATCCCGACGAACAAGCGAAGAATGAACAGCGCCAAAGCGGCATCGCTGCCCAGCTCGGTCGTGATTTCTGAGATTTCTGCGACAGCGGCTCAGCAGCATCCAGGAGCAACCGAGTCTGCGCGCCCCTTGGCTCTCCTAAGCCAGTTTTCCGCCCACTCCCGCCAGCTTTCCGAGATGCGGGGGACGGCCAGTAAACGCTCGACCTCTCCTCGATCTCGAGTGTAGATGCGAAATATATCTCGAATCGTTACGTCATGATCCGGTCTGCCGACGACTTGAATCTCATCTCCGGCACCTACATCACCCTCGTCGACTAATCGCAGGTATGTCCCGGGTCGCAACGCCTCGGTAAAACGGCGCGGAAATAGCTGATCGTTCATCCGAACTCCAAGCCGCCAGCAGGGGATACGGGGTTCGGATACTTCGAATACGGCTGTGCCGATCTCCCAACGCTCGCCAACAAGCGCGTCGTTCACCGCAATTCCTTCCGTCGTGAGATTTTCGCCAAACTCGCCGTATTGAACCGATTGGCCGAGTTTCTCTTCCCACCAACGCAGGTCTTCTATGGCGTACGCGTACACCACTTTGTCGGGACCCCCGTGCGCTTTGCGATCCGCCTGATCGTCTCCTTCGAGATTTACTCCACGGGCCGCGATACGGCCGGCAACCGGCGATTTCCAAATCGCGCTTTTGGCCGGCCGACCGTTATAATCAAACTCGCGCGCCCGTCCAACGTTGATCGATAGAACTCTGGCCATCGCTTCATCTCCTGTTTCATCAAATAAGCAAAGCCTGACACTTTCCATTTGCCCCAATGGCACACTTGCTTACTTCTTTTCATGCAATCCCTGGCCATCCATCGCCATGAAGAGGTTATTCAAAGACTCAGCCAACGTCGGATGGGCAAAGATGCCGTCGCGAATAACTGTATAGGGCAACTTTCCCATCATGGCGACCTGCAATACCGTCATCACTTCCCCGCCTTCCATGCCAAGGATCGCGCAACCTAAAATCTGATTCGTGTCTGCATCGACGATCGCCTTCATGAGGCCGCGGGTTTCTCCAAACTCGATGCCTCGCGCCACATTGGCCATCGACAGTTTGGCGACACGAATCGAACGGCCCTGCGCACGCGCCTCTTTTTCCGTCAGCCCCACACGGCCAAGCTGTGGATCCATAAAAATCGTGTACGGCACCGGCCGGCCGTCGATCCTTGCGTTGCCGTTTTGTAAAAGATTGGCTTGGATGATGCGAAAATCATCGTACGAGATGTGAGTGAAGGCCGGACCGGGCTTGATATCGCCGATTGCATAAATGCCCGGCACGTTCGTTTCAAGCCGGTCGTTAACTTTTACATAGCCCTTTTCATCCATCTCTACGCCGGCGGCATCAAGATTGAGATGATCCGCGTTGGGCCGCCGACCCGTGGCGATCAGCAGATGAGAACCCTTGACCGTGGCTTCGCCGCCATCACCGGTGACTGTAAGTTGAATCTCGCCCTGTTCGTTTGTCTCAGCCTGGCTCGCCCTGGCTTTAAGTCTCACATCGATTCCGTCTTCTCTCAGAATTCTACACACCTCTTCGGCCACGTCGCTGTCCTCACGCGCTAAGAGCTGCTCCCCCCGCTCAATGATGGTGACCTGGCTGCCATATCGGCGAAACATTTGGCCAAACTCAATGGCGATGTAGCCGCCGCCCACGATTAGGAGATGTTTCGGCAGCGCGTCCAGCTCCATGATCGAGGTCGAATCCAAAGACCGCACCCGATTTAGTCCGTCGATCGGAGGGATGACCGGCTTGGCGCCCGTGTTGATGAAGATCTTTTCACTACTAAGGCGCAGGGTCTCATTACCGGAGCCTTCAACTTTTACAGTCCTCGCATCGATGAAACTCGCTTCTCCGCGGATGACATCCAAATTCGCGGTAGCTTCTAAAACCTGCTCTGCGCCATTCCGAAAGCGCTCGACGACCTTCTGTTTGCGCTCCCTCACCTGAGCCAGATTCACTTTGACGGGACCAGTATGCACGCCATAGTCGCTTGCCCGCCGGGCAAGATAGGCGACACGCGCGCTTGCCGCCATGGTTTTAGTCGGCGTTCAACCGTAATTGACGCAGCTTCCTCCCACATACCTCTCTTCGACGACAGCAGTCTTAAGCCCCGCTTTCGCTAAAACCATCGAGAGCGGTTTTCCTCCCTGTCCGGCGCCGATGACAATCGCATCATAAGTTTGTTCAGCTGCCACTTTTTTCTCCCTTGGCTAAACCAATTCCAAATTCGTGCTAATCGCAATGCATACCGAGAGGTGAAATAATTGACACCTACTCAAACGGCAGTACGCCCGCCGTCAACGGCGAGTTTTGCGCCGTGTATGAAACTGGCACGATCCGTCGCTAAAAAGACAATGGCCTCAGCAATCTCGTCGGCTGTAGCCGGCCGGCCCGCCGGCGCCTGGGCGGCCAGTTGCTCGAGCCCCTCCCCCATTGCGTCGGTGCCTTCCGTGCGCGTGGGTCCAGGGCTCACTGCATTAACGCGAACACCGCTCGGGCCATATTCGGCTGCCCACACTTTGGTCAGCAGATTGATCGCGGCCTTGCTTGAGCCATAGAGACTCATCCCGGGCGCCCCGTAATCGGCAGCCATCGTCGATAGATTGACGATTGCCCCTTTGCCTCTCTTCGCCATCAGCGGAGCAAGTTCTGCGACGAGGAAGTACGGCACCTTGACGTTGAACGAATACACGCGATCAAACATTTCTTCCGTCGTTTCATGCGTCGGCCCGAACGGGTAGATCCCCGCATCCGATCTCGACCGCTCTTCTGGCTACTTCGCGCGCGCTCGACGCGTCTCGAAGGTCAGAGGAAATAAAATCCGCCTTGCCTCCTGCTGCATGGATTTCCATAACTGTCTTCTCGCCGCGCTTAGAATCGCGGCCTACGACGATGACATGGATGCCAAGCTGGGCCAGTTTATTGGCTGTCGCCCGACCAATCCCGCTCGTTCCTCCTGTAATAAGTGCTGTCGATGAATCCGTAGCCATTTGCATATCCTTTCAAAGTCGTTGCTGCCCGACCAGCTATTTCATGGCTTTTACGACGGACGCTAAGCATCTTGCATTATCTCCGCCAAGAACCACGTCCGCCGTTCACTCTCGTCGATCCAAACCTCGATCAGGCTGGCGGTGGCGACATCATTGTGCCGGTCACAAACCTCGTGTGTTGCGCGTAGAGATCGCGTCAGCTGCTGGTTGTCATCGCAAAGTTCGCCGATCATTTCCTGCGGACTCACTCCTTCTTTGTTGTTGTCTTTCAGCCGTTGATTTTTTGCGATGTCGCTGATCGAACGGATCGTCGTTCCGCCGATCTTGCGCGCCCGCTCGGCGATCGTATCCGTTATGGCGAAGATCTGCGTCGCCTGCTCGTCGAGCAGCAAGTGATAATCGCGAAAGTGCCGCCCGCTCATATGCCAGTGAAAGTTCTTCGTCTTCACGTAAAGCGCGAACACGTCGGCAAGCAACCGACGCAAGTTGCTCGATATCTCCTCGACCGCATCTCCGCTCAGATCGGTTCTGGTTGCTGTATCGTTCGTAGCCATTGTTTTGTTCTCCTTTCAGGTTATGGGTTAATAATGAGACCTTGATTCTGCGCACCGTTAACAATTGAAGTTCATCTGAAACAATTCACTGTTTTGCCAGCGCCTGAGCTAGCACTGCTGTGTCGGTGAAAGCACGCAGTCGTTGGAGATACCCTTCCCGGACTGTCCAGACGTGGGCGAAAGGCACATCGACGGGCACGGCTGTTTTTCGAGTTTTTCCTTCGATACGACCGAGCGCGACGACTTCGGCCGCATCCTATCGGCATCCCCTCCGGCAAATCGTATATGACGTGCGGCGCTTGGAGACCTCGCAGTGACTCGCGATGTCCTGGCACGGTAGCTTCGTAGAAAGCGCGCACGAGTTTCTCATTTTCTTCTTCATCGGCCATTGTCTTCTCCTCGTTCTCTCCAACTTCATGCCAGTCCCGCGGTGTCACGTCTCTGCTTGAGTCCGATCCCGAGACAACTTTCAACATTCCCCACAAGCTTCGTGTGCATAGCGCTCCCCGGCCCAGTCGATGCGATCACGTCATCGCGCTCGGGCCGCGAAACAATCGATGCGCGGCAACCGGATGCGAAATCCCCTTCAGCAAGTATTCGACACGGATCGCGTCGGGAAACACCGCACTGATCGGTTTATAAGCCTCGGCCGTGACCAATATCTCGCCGCTGGCGGCTTTTCCCTGCAGCCGTGAGGCGATGTTGATGCTGTCGCCGACCATCGTGTAATCATTGCAGTTGGTCGATCCCATGTTGGTCGCGAGCGCCGTCCCCGTCGCGATGCCGATGCCCACCCCCAGAACGACCCTACCGTCGAGTTTGGCGTTGATGTGATCCACGGCCTCTTGTATCCGGAATGCCGCGCCGGCCGCGCGAAGCACATGGTCGTCGTGCTTAATCGGAACATTGAACAGCGCCATGATCGCATCGCCGAGTAACTGGTCGACGATCCCGTGATGCTCTCTGATGATCTGCGCGCTCGTCTTGAAAAATTCTTCTGTGATGGGCGCCACCTTTTCGATCCCCAGTTCATGAGTGAGGCGAGTATAGCCGCGGCAGTCGGCGAAGAGCACTGTGACTTCGGAGAGACGGCCCGTCTCCCAGTGCAACTCTCACCGGTTGCAGAGATTCGGATTCGAAGCGCTGCGCCGCACGCCGCGGAGCCACCAGAACCACCCTGCGGGGCCGCTGAATGGAATACCGTCCGCCAGACACTGGGGCGACAACGTCGATCCGGAAATTCCGTTAAATGAATTCATCGCATTCAATACTCCATGAAGGCGTCATCGGGATAGCAATAGAGCCAACGCTCTCCAGACTCGGCCGAAGCGATCACAGGATGGTTGCTCGTCCGCGCGTGCTCGGTCGCGTGGCGATTCGGCGAGTCATCGCAGCAATGCGTTGTGCCGCACTCTTGACACGTCCTCAAATGAACCCATCGCGCGCCCATTTTCACGCACTCATCGCACTCCCGGCGCTTTGCGTGTTTGACGGTCGTGATGGCGCCGATATGCGAGCAAGTTCCGTCTGCCATTGTCATCGTTCTCCTACTCGGACAGCACCTGATGAACGAAGGAGATCGCGATCGAACCCTCGCCTACTGCCGACGCGACACGCTTGATATTGCCACCCCGGACATCGCCGACGGCGAACACTCCGGGCAGACTCGTTTCGAGAAGGTGGGGAGCCCTAACGAGCGGCCAGTGCGCGGCGGCCAAATCGTCCTGTGACAGATCCGGTCCTGTCTTGATGAAACCTTTCGCATCGAGTGCGACACAGCCACGGAGCCAGTCTGTGCTAGGAACCGCACCCGTCATGACGAAAACGTGTCGGATGTCGTGGTGCTCGATGCTCCCGGCCTGATCGTCGCGCCAGCGCACGCGTTCGAGATGATTGCTCCCTTCGAGGGCGACGATTTCGGTGTTGGTTCTGAGGACAATGGCCGGATTCTGTTCGATGCGACGAATCAGATAGCGCGACATGCTTTCGGCCAACCCGCTCCCGCGCACGAGCATGTGCACGCGTTTCGCGGTCTGGGCCAGAAACACCGCGGCTTGGCCGGCCGAGTTACCTCCGCCCATCACAACAACCTCTTCACCACGACATAACTGCGCTTCCATAAATGTCGCGCCGTAGTACACCCCAACGCCTTTGAACTCCGATAAATTTTCGATCGTCGGCACTCGGTACTCGGCGCCGGTCGCGATAACGATCGAGCGCGCTGGCACGCGCGTATTGTCGTCCATCTCAATGGCGTATGGCTTGCGGTCGCACACGAGGCGTTTGGCGCCTGTCGCGATGATCACCTGCGCGCCGAACTTCTGCGCCTGGGTGTAGGCCCGTCCCGCCAGAGCTTGACCTGAAATGCCTGTAGGAAACCCAAGATAGTTTTCGATCTTTGAACTGGAGCCAGCTTGTCCTCCCGGCGCGTTCGTCTCCAGCACTAAGACGTCCAAACCTTCCGAAGCAGCATAGACCGCCGCCGCAAGACCAGCAGGCCCCGCGCCCACAATGACCACGTCGTGTATTTGAGTCTGGTCGATAACTTCGTTGAATCCCAGGCATTCGGCGATCTCTTGGTTCGTAGGATTCCGCAGAACCACCTCACCGCGACAGATGAGCACCGGCACATCCGCAGCGGTGACCTGAAACCGATCCAGTAAATCCTGAACATCCGTATCGCGGTCGAGATCGATGTAGGAATATGGATGGCCGTTGCGCGTCAGGAACTCTTTGACCCGCAGTGTTCCGGCGCAATGATTCGACCCGACGAGCACGACATCGCCTAGCCCGTGCGCAATCAACTCCACGCGGCGCAGGATAAAGGCCCGCATGATTAGCTCGCCCAGTTCACTGTCGGTCTGCACGAGCGCCAACAAACGTTCCCGATCCACTTCTAATGCTTCCCCCGACTCGCCGACGCGTACACGCAGCATTGCGGGGCGACCGGAAAGCATATTGACCTCGCCGGTAAACTGACCCGGTCCGTAAACCACGACGAGCGTCTCGGCAGTTCCGGACGGCCGAATTATCTCAATCGCCCCTGCCCTGACCACAAAGAACGGCACAATCTGCTGCCCTGGTTCGACGAGCACTTCGCCGGCTTGAATTGGACGCACGCGTCCTTGGGCGGCAACCCTTTCAAGCTGCGCCCGCGTCAGCGTTGGAAACATGCGCTCAACACCTGAGGGAAGCGTCAGCGCAATCGGAAAAGCTGTATCAGTCATGGGCGATGCGTCTTTCTCGATTCAATCCTGTCTTTCAATTAGTGCCCGGTAGTAAGAACGGCGCGAAAACGCGCCTTGCCGCTCATCATGTGTTCGTACGCTTCGGCCGCGCGCTCCAGTGGAAAGAACTCGTTCATAGACCGCACACCGGTGAGCCTGCTGAAAGAAAGCGTATCCTGCGAATCTATGGAGCTTCCGGAGGGCCATCCCATGATCGACCGGCGCCCCATGAGCATGAGACCTCCATTGACTTCGAGCGGCTCATCGGCAGCACCCACCACGATTAACTTCCCGTTGACGCCGAGACCGCCCAAGACCACGCTCATCGCCTTGCCGCTTGTCACGGTCGCGAGGATGATCTTAGCGCCGCCCAACTTGAGAAGTTCCGCGGCGGGATCCTGTGTCCGACTATCAATGTAATGCGACGCGCCAAGCTGCCTGCTGAGCGGTTCCTTATCCATCCCGCGCGCGATAGCAACGGTCCTGAAACCCATCTTCGCGGCGAACTGAATGCCCAAGTGGCCGAGACCGCCGATGCCGAGAATAGCGACCAGATCGCCCGGGCGTGCACCGCTGTTCCTCAGCGGGTTGAAGGTGGTGACTCCTGCGCACATGAGCGGTCCTGCCTCCACCGCTGAAAGCCCTTCGGGAATCAGCGCCAACGCACCGGCAGGAACTATTACGAATTCGGCGTAGCCGCCGTCGTAGGCGATACCGGGCACTTGAAGCGCGATTTGACACGTAACAAAGTCGCCGCGGCGGCACGAGTCGCAATAGCCGCAGTGTCCGCCATGCCAGCCGACGCCGACTCGCTGGCCTGGTGTCCATCCAACGACGCCTGTCCCGACCGCGTCAACAATTCCGGCGATCTCATGTCCAGGGACCCGCGGGTATTGAATGCCCGGCCAGGTTCCTTCCTTTGTGAAAGAATCACTGTGGCAAACGCCACAAGCCTCAACCTTGATGCGCACCAAACCCGCAGCGGGTTCGGTGATTTCACGTTCAACAATTTCCCAAGGCCCATTGGGACCAGTGACTTGCACGACACGCATCTTCGACATAATTCCTCCGATGGTTTGCTTCACGTTTTTTTGCTATCGACCGTCACTTAGCCGCCGCGGTCAACAAAGCTTCTACTTTGGCGTCCAATTCCAGCGCCACCCTCAAGGCTTCCGCGTTGCCGTAGGAAGCGAGAAAGCCGGCCATCCGATCGTAAGAAAGATGTACGCCGTCCGCACGCTCGTCGATTAAAATCGTGACAGGCGCATAGGAACCCGCATCCGGCACGAGCTCGACCATTTGCTTCATGATGAGCGGGTTGCCGACAATCACCCGCAGGCTCTGCGGTGCTTCATCGCTGCGATCCTTTTGCAAGATTTCGCCGAGATCGAAACGAATAAACTCCATGAAACCTGATGGTCCAATCGCCCTGTGCACGACCGTCTCTACGTCGGCGAACGACTTTGCCGACTCGATATTCTTTCGAAACGCGCTCATGTTGGGATGACCAATAGCCGCGTCAATGGCTTCCGTAACTTCGCCGAAGCGCTTCGAAGAAGTGATGCTAAAGCGTTGCACGTTAATTTCCTTTGTCGCCATTGCGCCTCTTCATTATTCGCTGAGCGCCATTGCTTGCTCATGCGACGGGTACAGCAGGCATATCCAACAGCTCGGGCTTGCCGCCTGCGATGCGGGCTGCGGAACCGTTGATCTGTTCGTGCGGCGTGCCCAGCGGAATTGCGCTGGTGGCATCGAGGCGCGCGCTCTGTTCGCTTGACAGCTTCACGTCGAGTGCGCCGAGCGTGCTATCGAGTTGGTCGCGGGTGCGTGAACCGAGAATCGGAATTAAACTTGTCGTCGATCTAGCCGCCCTGTGCAGCAACCACGCAATTGCAACCTCCGTCGCCGATACGCCGAGTTCCTTTGCGATCGCCAAAACAGCGTCGAGGATGGCCGTTTCTCGCACGCTCTTCTCGGCGTGCACCAGCACTGCGAGCCTGCTATTGATCCGTCCTTCGTCGCTTAAACGATATTTGCCGGTGAGAAAGCCGCCGCCGAGTGGCGACCACAGCGGGACTCCTAACCCCAGCGCTTCGGCCATCGGCAAAAGCTCGCGATCCGCCGTGCGCTGCGCCAAGCTATATTCAATCTGGATGCCGGCGATCGGCGCCCAGCCGCGCAATTCAGCCAAGAGATCGGCGCGGGAAACGCGCCAGGCGGGAAAGTTGGAAAGACCGGCGTAGTGAATCTTGCCGGCGCGCACCAAGTCGTCGAAGCCACGAATAATTTCTTCCATCGGCGTCACGCCGTCGGCGAAGTGCGCCCAGTAAAGATCGATGCGATCGGTTTTGAGGCGCTCAAGGCTTTCCTCGACCGAGCGCACCATGTTCTTGCGGCTGTTGCCGGTGCGCGAGATGCCGTAAGCATCATTGGTACCCAGCGTGTACTTCGTCGCGAGAACGAAATAATCGCGATCGGCAGCGATGAAGTCACCGACTATTTCTTCCGACTCGCCGAATTGGTAGCTGTCCGCTGTGTCGATGAAGTTGCCGCCCGCTTCGACGTAAGCATCGAAAACTTTCTTTGCCTCGTTACGCTCGGCCCCATGTCCCCAGCGCGTGCCGAAATTCCCGGCACCCAGCGCAAGTTCAGATACGCGCAACCCGCTTCGCCGCCCGAAAATCTTGTATCGCATGCCTTTGTTCCTTAGCTTCATCCAAAGGTTTTGCTCACCCCTTGATGAACGCGAGCAGATCCGCGTTGACTTGCTCCTTGCTGGTGTCACCGAGGCTGTGTGTGCCGCCCGGATAGATCTTTAGCGTGGCGCCCTTAACGATCTTGGACGACATCAGCGCCGAGGCACCGATCGGAACGATTTGATCGTCGTCGCCATGCATGATGAGTGTCGGTACATCGAACTTTTTAAGGTCCTCGGTGAAATCCGTTTCCGAGAATGCCTTGATGCAGTCATAAGCGTTCTTGTGCGCAGCCATCATCCCCTGCATCCACCATGAGTTGATCAGCCCTTGCGAGACCTTGGCGCCGGGCCGGTTGAAGCCAAAGAACGGGCCGCTGGCCACATCCAGAAAGAACTGCGAACGGTCGGCTAAAAAAGCCGCGCGAAAACCGTCGAAGACCTCGATGGGCAGCCCGCCGGGATTGGCCGGGGTCTTGAGCATGAGTGGCGGCACCGCGCCCATCAGCACCGCCTTGGCCACACGCTTAGTGCCGTGGCGGCCGATGTAGCGCGCCACTTCGCCGCCGCCCGTGGAGTGGCCGACATGGATCGCGTCTTTCAGGTCGAGCGCTTCGACTAACTTCGCCAGGTCGTCGGCGTAGGTGTCCATGTCGTTGCCGTTCCAAGGCTGGCTCGATCTCCCGTGGCCGCGCCGGTCATGGGCGATGCAGCGGTAGCCGCGGGAGGCGAGATAGAACATCTGGTCCTCAAAGGCGTCCGCGCTCAGCGGCCAACCATGGCTGAAGACGACGGGCTGTCCGCTGCCCCAGTCCTTATAATAGATCTCGATGTCTTTGGAATTTTCCTTCCCGACAGAAATAAATGGCATGGAATCCCTCCTTATTAATTACTGCGCATGATTCGCTTCTGGTTTTCAGCTTGAGTGTTGTTCGCGCAGCATCCATTCTCGTATGTAGGGCCAGCAATGGAGCAGTTCGACGCCGCCATCCTCACAGGCCCTCAGAAATCGCACGACCTCGACATCCACGAGCGTCACGCCGTCCAGGTCCAACGCAATCCGTGACTGATCGCCGTCCATTTGTGTTTTCAATTCATCGAGATGCTCCGATCGCAGCCGCCCACTCAGGCGAATGACCGTCTTTCGCCCATCGGAAACTTTTTCAATTTTCAATGTCATCTGCGATTTCAGTAACGTTAACGACGAAACAGAATTGCAATGAGGAGACCATGCGTAACTTTCTGAAATGTTTACAGCGACGACGAAAAACGCTGCCGAATTTTCAGCATTTGCCGAATTGTCGGCAAAAGACCCGGGTCTTTCGACTCGTCGCCTAAATCAGCAGAGCGCTTAAGATAAACGAGCGTCAGGCTGGCGCCGGCCAGATCGCGGCGCTTTACCTAACATGCCATCAACTTTGATATTTTCGTCGTGACGGCTTGTGATCGCGCACACGTTGGCGAGTTAAGACGTCATTAAGCACCCACGACACCACCATGTAGGCGCCGGCTGGCTCACGGATGACCGGCATAACCTCGTCTGCCACCGCAACGATGAGATCACCCAAGGTAGTTTTGATAACTTTTCGCTGCCGCATGTTTTACTCCTCCACGCACAGTCCGAACAGGTATCCCCTTCGGTTACTGGTAATTCTGATGATTGGTTGCATCAAGATGGGAGCAAGCTGCGTACCAGACTCGAGCCAAGCCTGGAAAATATCCGTGTCTTACGAAATCGGGATTTTAAGATTTGCGAGGGAGAGATTGTTACGAAGGAGGATACGTGACTATTTATCGGCAGGTGTCGAAATATCGGCGTTGCCGCGGTGAGAAAATCACAATCTCAACATCCGAGTGTGAAGAAGTTGAGGGCTTCATCGTGAGCCGAGCGGCGTTGACGGAGGATGTGCTGATGATTCATTTCGGGGGTCGTTTTAGGGTCGTCGTTTTGGGACCGTGCTTTCTATTCCATAATCCGTTCATTTCTTGAAACCCTAGTGATTCGACAGATACGCTAGATTAGAAAGCCCGACCCTGTGCCTTCCCCCTCAACCACTCTTCCGGTGTGTATCGTGGTGGCGCGCCAGTGTCGAGGAGCATCCGACACAAGTCACTCTTCCGAATCGCTCGCACAATCGGTTCCGCGATCCGCCGGTCATTCTCGGTCGTGTGGCGCAGCTCGCGGATCAACGGAATCAGGCTCTCTGCCAACGTCACGATCTCGCTCATACTCTCCCTCCGAGGGTTTAATTGCAGTCCGCTGATTGCAATCAGGCGACAGCGCTCGCCCTGACATCCTTCGGACAGCCTAACACTTAAGGGTAACCAGTCGAGGCCAGCGAGCAAAGCGAGCGGGGCCGAAGATCTGTGCCAAGCCGATTGTTAAACACGGATACCGCTCGTTTGGTTATCGTTGGGTTCTTTGTTTAAGGATATCATCCATTTTTAAGTGTGAAGTAGCCATCCTCTTCGATCGAGTTATCCGTCATCGAGAAATCTTTTCGCGCAAGATTACCTAGTTTACGTTCCCTGGCGGCCGTTGGTGCGCGAGGCCGAGAAGATGGGCAGCCGCGACTTGATCGACATCGGCGCGCTCGAGATTTTCTATCACATCAACGCCGCGGTCACGCGCGAGAAAACCGTCAAGGAACGTCGCGATGTCACATCGCGATGATTGAGATGGATCGGGATGCCATTGAAATTATCGCCTCAGAACGAGCATTGCTTGCACCCTTCCTTCCAATCGGGAGCGAACATGAAGTGGTAGACGATCAACTGGGAGCGCCCGTCGAAGAGATCGGGGAGCGAAAGAGCGCCCTTCGGCCCCTCGAACCGGTAAGACTTTGCCACGCGCTCCCACGGCATCGCCATGCGGCGGCGCGTCAGCCGCATCGCGTTGGCGCGTGAATTCCTTCTCGGCGGCGAGCAGTTCAAGGCGCGCAGTTGCCAGTCGCTGTGGTGCAGGAACGAAGTCAGCGCCTGCCGGTTCCCAGGTCGTCCGAATACCCGGCCTTCAGGCGAGACCACTGGGCAGTGGGACGCCCATCGGTACGCATACGCTGCTTGCCTTCCCACCGTTGTGGCCAGCCGGTCGGCGAGTCCTCCCACGTCTCCTGTCGCCCGTAGACGGTCAGGTCGAGCAGCCGGTAGTTGTTGTCCATCGCCTCGACGCCGCGCATCCACGTCCAGTACGTCTCGAAGACATCGGATCCCTGGCGCAGGTAGCTAACGAGGTGCATCATGCCCACGCGGCGCCCTACCAGGAGCGTGTCGAGAGATTCCCTGGCCGAGTACCAGGGCATCTCCCAGCCCATAAAATCGCGGTACCGGGCGCTCTCTTCGTACGGGCCTTGACAGAACGTGGCGTAGGTGACGTCGCGAGAGTGAATATAGGACAGCTCGCGGACTTGCGATGTGAACCAGGTGCACCCCTCGCACTGCGCC
>WNGA01003391.1_pt1 | contig 23901 bp, 20 predicted proteins | sample 5400061 | NCBI WGS metagenome assembly WNGA01 (sample SAMN13153366, study PRJNA577476) | soil metagenome | isolation source: 100 cm soil or saprolite under grassland replicate 2 | place: USA:California | collected 2016-06-15
TCCTGGAGTTCTCCCGCGTCAGCCGCGCCCAACTCCGCGCGGCCTCCGTGCCGCTCGACCGGCTCGTGCACGACGTCCAGCACGACCTGGAGCCGGAATCCCATGACCGCCCCGTCGTGTGGAAAATCGCCCCGCTGCCCGAAGTGCAGGGAGACCGCATCATGCTCCGGCAGGTTTTCGCCAACCTGCTCGGCAATGCCCTCAAGTACTCCCGAGGCCGCAACCCGGCCATCATCGAAGTGGATTGCCAGCAAACCCCGCGCGAAACCGTGGTCGCCGTCCACGATAACGGCGCCGGATTCGACATGAGGTACGCCGACAAGCTCTTCGGCGTCTTCCAGCGGCTGCATCGCGAGGAGGAATTTGAAGGCACGGGCATCGGCCTGGCCAGCGTCCAGCGCATCATCCAGCGCCATGGAGGCCGTACCTGGGCGGAGGGCAAGGTAGACCAAGGGGCCACCTTCTACTTCTCCCTGCCGGCCGCGCCGAACCCATCCTTGCAACAAAGCCACACGGCATGAAGGACTCGTTGGCCAGATTCGAGCCCGCGCCATCGGACGCCCCAGGCTCCGTCGGAATTGAGCCGGCGGGCGACCTCCCAGGCGAAGACCCCGGCACGCCGTCGACGGTGAAACTCCTGCTCGTGGATGACAAGCCGGAGAACCTCTACTCGCTCTGCGCCCTGCTCGACGATCCCGGCTTCCAGTTCGTCACCGCCGGCTCCGGCACCGAGGCCCTGGAGCACCTCCTCCGGAAGGACTTCGCCGTCATCGTGCTGGATGTCCGGATGCCCGACATGGACGGATTCGAAACGGCCCGCCTGATCCGCCAACGCGAACGATCCGAAACCACCCCGATCATCTTCCTGACCGGCCACGTCGATGGCGAAGCGAGCATGTTCAAGGGCTACGAGCTGGGGGCCGTCGATTACCTGGTGAAGCCATTCGTGCCGGCCATCCTCAAGGCCAAAGTGGCCGTCTTTGCCGAACTGTTCCGGGCGCGCTTGAAGCTCCAGGACCAAATCGCCGAGCGCCAGCGGGCCGAGGAGCAGATTCGCGCCCTGAACGCAGGGCTCGAAGCGCGCGTGGCCGAACGCACGCAGGAATTGCGCGAGACCAACGACCGGTTGCACAAGGAAGTCGCCGAGCGCCAGAAGGCGGAAAAGGCCATCCGGGCTTCCCTGCAGGAGAAAGAAGTGTTGCTGAGGGAAATCCATCACCGCGTGAAGAATAACCTCCAGGTCATCTCCAGCATCCTGAGCTTGCAAGGCCGCAAGTTCGACGACCCGCGCTACCGGAACAGCTTTGGCGAATGCCAGGATCGCGTGCGGACCATGGCGCTGGTGCACGAGAAGCTTTACCTCTCCCCGAGCCTGTCGGCCATCGATTTGGCGGAGGAAATTCGCGACCTGGTGAGCATGTTGGCCAGTTCTCACGCTTGTCCCAACGTCCGTCTGGAAGTCCAGGCCGATTCGGCCATCAGCGACATCGACACCGCCGTGCCCGTGGGTCTGCTGGTCAACGAGCTGGTGTCCAATTCGCTCAAGCACGCCTTCCCCGGCGGGCGCGGCGGCCGGGTCCATGTCACTTTGCGCCGCCTGGGGCCTGAGCGCCTGTTGCTCTCCGTGCGGGACGACGGCGCGGGACTGCCGAAAGATTTCGCCTGGGAGAGCGCCAACTCGCTCGGTCTGACGACAATTCAAGCGCTCGCCCGCCAGATTCGTGCCAAGGTGGAAGTGCGCCGCCAGGGCGGCGCCGAGTTCGCTCTCACATTTCCCGTATCACACAACGGTTGCACAACACCATCCTGCTGACCTTGCATTCAAGGACGATTCCCCATGAGCACTTCCAGAATCCTGATCGCCGAAGATGAAGCCCTGGTCGCCGCCGACCTGGGCCGGTGCCTGGCCGAGATGGGCTATGCCATCGCGGGCATCGTCGATACGGGCGAAGCCGCGGTCAGCCAGACGCTGGCCCTGAAGCCCGACCTCGTGCTGATGGACATCCGCCTCAAAGGCCAGTTGGATGGTATCGAGGCCGCCGGGCAAATCCGCACGGCCTACCGCCCTCCGCCGCCGGTCGTGTTCCTCACCGCCTACGTGGACGAAGACACACTGGCCCGCGCCGGCTACTGTGATCCGTTCGCTTACGTCGTCAAGCCGTTCGACCCTCGCGCCCTGCGCGCCGCCGTGCAGACGGCCATTTACCGACACCACGCCGAACTGCGCATTCGCAAGCTGGAACGATTGCTGGCCACCACGCTGCGCAGCCTCGGCAACGGCGTCATCGCCACCGACAAGGAAGGGCTCGTCAACTACATCAACCCCATGGGCGAGGCCCTTACCGGCTGGACTCTCTTCGAGGCCTTGGGCCAGCCTTTGGCCCAGGTATTCCGCGCCGTCCGCGCCCAGGACCGCCAACCTATTCCCGACCCGGCCCAACGCGCCGTGCGGGAGGGGAGGACGATCGATTTAAACCACGACACGCTCCTGCTGCGTCGGGACGGCCAGGTGACGCCCATCGACGAAAACACCTCCCCCATCCGGGATGACGAGGGGCGCATCACCGGGGCGGTATTGGTCATTCGCGACGCCACTGGCCGACGGGGACACGAGGCCCACTCCCAGCAACCACCGTGAATGCTTGCCCCACAACCGTCCCGGTCACAGCCCCCCGAATCCTCGTGGTCGAGGACGAAGCGCTCGTGGCCGAGAACCTCCGGCGCTGCCTGCACGATCTGGGGTACGTCGTGGCCGGCATCGCCGATACGGCCAAGGAAGCCATCGGTCTCGCCCGGGAACACAAGCCCGATCTCGTCCTGAGCGACATCCGAATCAAAGGGCCGGTGGACGGCACTGCCGCCGCCCGGACCCTCAGCCGGGAACTCGACGTCCCGGTCGTGTTCCTCACCGCCCATGCGGACGATGCCACGCTCCAGCGCGCCCGGCAGACCGGACCTTTCGGCTACGTCGTCAAGCCTTATTCCGAACGTGACCTGCGCATCGCCATAGAGGTCGCCTTGGAACGGCACCGGTTGGAGCAACGCGTCCGCCTTGCCGAACGCCTGCTGGACGCCACGTTGCGCAGCATCGGCGACGCGGTCATTGCCACCGACGCGCAAGGCCGGATTACTTTCATGAATCCCGCGGCCGAAGCGTTGACCGGCGACAAGGCCGGCGATGCCGTGGGCCGCGAATTAGACACCGTTTTTCTCACCGGCGACGCGACCACGAGCCAGCCTGTCCAGAACCCCACTCTCGCGGTCATCCAGTCGGGCGAGGCTATCGTGCCCCAACGGAACCAGACCCTCGTTGCCAGGGACTGCAAGCGCCGGCCGATCGACGGCAGTTGCGCGCCCATCCGCGACGAGCAGGGACGGGTGGTGGGCGGCATCCTCGTCTTTCGCGACGTGAGCGAGCGCAAGCAATACGAGGTCGAGCGCGAGAAGCTGATTGCTGATTTACAGGAGGCCCTGGCCGGTGTGAAGACCTTGCGCGGTCTTCTCCCCATGTGCGCCTGGTGCAAACAAATCCGAGATGACGACGGCTACTGGCAAGGCGTGGAAGACTACATTCAGGCCCACAGCGACGCCGAGTTCACCCACGGCATCTGTCCCGAGTGCTTCGAGAAGGTTGTGCCCAAGGGCTGAATCAGGTTTCACCCATGCGCCTCACGCCGCCGGCCTGCTTCAACTTCACGCGTGATGTCATGGAACGCTGGGCGCGCGAACGGCCCGATGCGCTGGCGCTCTGGTGCGTGGAGGAGAGCGGCCGAACTGAACAAAAGTTCTCCTTCCGACTCCTCGTCGAAAATGCCCGCCGGGCCGCCGCGTTCTTCCACGCCGCTGGCATTCGGCGCGGCGACCGTGTGTTGGTCATTCTGCCGCGCGTGCCACAATGGTGGATCGCGCTGCTGGGTCTGACCCGCCTTGGCGCGGTTCCCATCCCTGGCACGCCGCTCCTTACCTCGAAGGATATCCGATACCGGGTCGAAACAGCGGACGTGCGCGCCATCCTGACCGATTCCGAAGGCGCAACCAAAGTGGACGATTTCGACGGTGTGCGCCTGCTCGTGGGAGAAGAACGACCCGGCTGGAGGAGCTACGACGCCGGCTTGCGCGAAGCCCCGCCCGATTTCGATTGCGAGCCGACCCGCAGCGATGAGCCGGGGATCATTTACTTCACCAGCGGCACAACCGGTCCGCCCAAAATGGTGCTGCACACCCAGGCCAGTTACGGCTTGGGCCACCGCCTCACCGGCGAACTCTGGCTCGACCTCAAGCCGGCCGACGTCCACTGGTGCCTCACGGACACCGGTTGGGCCAAGGCGGCATGGTCCTGTCTGTTCGGTCCCTGGCAGATGGGCGCCTGCGTGTTCACGGTGGACGCGCGGGGCAAATTCGACCCCGCGGCCGCGTTGCGCACGTTGGCCCGCTATCCCATCACGACCTGGTGCGCGCCCCCGACGGCGCTGCGCCTAATCGTGCGCGAAGATCTGCCGGCCCACCGCTTCCCGGCGTTGCGGCACTGCGTTAGCGCGGGCGAACCGCTGAATCCGGAAGTCCTCGCCGCGTGGAAGGCGGCGACGGGCCTCACGATCCACGAGGGCTACGGCCAGACGGAAACCGTCGTGCTCATCGGCAATTTCCCCTCGCGCGGCGAGCCAGTGCGGCCAGGTTCGATGGGCAAACCGACCCCGGGCTTCACGGTGGCGTTGCTCGACGACGACTTGAACGAATTGCCCGCCGGCCAGGAAGGGGAGGTGGCCGTGCGCGTCAAGCCACAACGGCCGCTCGGCTTGTTCCAGGAATACTGGCGCAATCCGGCCGAAAACGCCGCCCGCTTCCGGGGTGACTGGTACCTCACGGGCGACCGCGCATTGCGAGACAAGGACGGCTGCTTCTGGTTCGTCGGCCGCGGTGATGACGTGATCAAAAGCTCCAGCTATCGCATCGGGCCGTTCGAGGTCGAGAGCGCGCTGCTCGAACACCCGGCCGTGCTGGAGGCGGCCGTCGTGGGCAAGCCCGATCCCATGCGCGGCCAGATTGTGAAGGCGTTCGTGGTATTGCGGAAGGACTGCGCGCCTGCCGAGGAACTCAAAGGTGCGTTGCAGGAACACTGCAGGCGCGTCACAGCCCCTTACAAATATCCGCGCGAAATCGAGTTCGTCGCGGAGCTTCCCAAGACCATCAGCGGCAAGATTCGGCGGATCGACTTGCGCCAGCAAACTTGAAAAGATGGCCTCACTCAAATCCTCCGAGCTCCATGCTGAATCCTATGGAGACATTCGAGCTCTCCTTGAGCGTCGGCGGCAATTCGCCATTGGCATATTTGAGGAAGATCCTTTTCCGCTTCTTCGAGTCAATCGGAATTCCGGCGGAGAGCTCAAAGAATGACGTCCACTCCTTGCCCGAGTCCCGAATGGCGCGATTGGCATCGATCTCGTAATAAGCCTGCACCGAGGCGCGCAGTTCCACCAGGTCGAACGCCAGACTGCTCCACGCCGCTTGCACCGCTAGGCGGTTCAGGTTGTCGTCGCCGGTCGTTCGCGCGCGCGCGTCGTTCTGGCCGGCGTTCACATAGTCATACCCGACATAAAACCGCGGCGGTCTGGCTTTGAAGGACTGGTTTGCGTCGGCGCTTCTTGTCAACGCAAACGGAAAATCAAAGAACCTGGCAGGCCAGTTGTTTCCGGTGATGAAGTTCAGGTCGCTGGCAAATCCAACACCGGCGGCAAGCTGGGAATTATCGAAGGACTGGTCCGACTCATACTTGACGTGGCCGTCGAAGGTCGCGAACCGCAGCGGCTCGGATTGCATCAGTTCCTCAAACTCACGTTTCAAAGGTGCGGGCAAATTGAATTGATCCGGAAAATCCAGGATTTCCCGGACTCTCATCTGCTGGAGCGGCGGCAGAGGCCCCTTGTTGTCCTTCAACAGCAGGTTCCCGGTCAGGCGCAACTCGGAGATGAGGCTGTTCTGGCTGTCCAGCTTCCTGGTGGCGATAAAGCCCCGGCTCAGGGCTTCGGCGCCAAATCGCGATTTCGCCACGCCCGTGTCCGCGGCAAACGGGCGATCGTATTTGAGTTCGTAGTCCAATCCAATGGCGCCTGAATCCGCGATTGTCTTTGGCTCCACTCTCAGGCTGAACCCATTGGTGCTTGAAAAATAGAACAGGCCCTCCAGAGAATTGTTTTTCCCGGCATCGGCGGGAGCCTCGGCGCCCGATGCCGCCTGGACGGCGAGGACCACCAGCAAGGGAAGTGCATTGAGCGTTTTCATTCAAAAGACGTTTTCGATTTCCCGTTGATTATCAAAACAATGCGACCAGAGATCCTCCATCGTGTTGGTGTCATCTTTAAGCACTGCCAGAATCCCGGGCACGGCGATCAGTAATCTGTTGAACTACTCGGTCAGCATCTCAGCGAATTTTTTGCGCTCGAAGTCCGGCGCGCCGGGGACCGGCGGATCATCGAGTTGCAGTTCCTGCATGGTGACGGCATCGAAGGTTTCGTTATCGGTTCCGGACGGAAGCCGCCCCTCGAATATCCAAAACCGGGCGACCAGGTTGCGCGTTTGTTTTTTGCTCAGTTTCATGTTTTGTGTTTTGTAACATCGTGGCGGTGCGGACGACATTCACGGTTATGGATCCATACGCGGCATGAAGGCTGAAACTTTCAAAGAATCGGAAAAATCTCTTAACTCAGGGTCGGATCAATCTCACCACACGTCATCCTCATCCCAGCTGGAGCGGCGCCGCGGGCGTTTGTCGCGGAAAAACATCGCGACGATCAGGCCGAAGGCGAACCCGCCGGTGTGCGCCCACCAGGCGATGCCGCCGGCACGTGCAGGATTGCCGAGCAGACTCAAGCTGCCGTTGAAGAATTGCAGCAGAAACCACCAGCCGAGGAACACGACCGCGGGCAATTCAAAGACAGGTCCCCACATCAGCGGCGGGATGACAGCCTGGACACGCGCGTGGGGATAGAGCCGGAAGTAGGCGCCCATCACCGCCGCAACCGCTCCGCTCGCGCCAATGGTGGGCACGGCCGAATGGGCATTGGTGATCAGGTGCACCAAAGTAGCGGCGCATCCGCCGACGAGGTAGAGCCCAAGAAAGCCCAGGCGGCCGAGCCGGTCCTCGACGTTGTCGCCGAAAATCCAGAGCGTCCACATGTTGCCGATCACGTGCATCCAGCCGCCGTGGAGGAACATCGAGGTGAGGAACGGCGCCGCCAGTTCGCTGAGCGTGAAGTTGGAGGCGATATGGGTGTCCGTGTAGCGCGCGGGCACGAAGCCCCAGGCGAAAAGGAAGCGCTCGATCTCCGGGCCCTGAGCGACTTCGAAGAGAAACACGGCGACGTTCGCCACAATGAGGACGAGCGTCAGCGCCGGGAATCGTTGGCTGGGAATATCGTCTCGGAGGGGCAGCACGCAAGCCAGTTGGCCACGGCGAGGGTTGCGGTGGCAAGCGAAGGAATGTTGCCTGGCGCATCATGACGCAGGAGTCGACGCCAACGCCGGGCAAGCCGGATTTTTTCGCAGCGCGCAGGAAACGCCCACAGCCTGTAGCCGCCGACGTGAGGAGGCGGACCCGTTTTGCTGATGGAACCATCCGCCTATCCATGACGCCGGTAGGGCGAGGCTCCTGCCGAGCCTTGATCAAACCGGAAGTTTCGGCTCGGCAGGAGCCTCGCCCTACCGGGTCAAGATGAAGATGCCCGGCCACAGGCCGTGGTTTCTCCTCAGGCCGGCGGCTACGGCGCCTGTGAAATACCCGGGCCAAGCCGTGGACGCACGCAAAGCGTCACTGAACGGCGCGGCCGTGCTTCAAGAACCAATCGGCCGTCGCCGTCACCACCGGGTCGTCGGCGTCGTTCATTTCGGCCAGCGAGCGGCGGGCCCGGCGGAAGGCGCCGCGCAGAAACAATTCGGCGGTGGGCGCGGCGTTGGATGGAACGCCGGCCTGCAACTCGGCGTCCCAGCGGCTCAGGACGCAAGCCGAAGCGAACAGTTCCATGGCCGCGCGGGCCAGCCGATCCTGCACGTATTGGCGCTCAAGGACTTCCTCGCGGTGGCGAATCAAGGTCCGGTTCACCTCGACGTTGAAACGGCGGATGAGTTCGCCCAAACGCCGGCCGTAAGGCGACAAGGCCGCGCTGCGCACCCGCACGTCGGGCGCTCGCACGGCGGCGCCCACGCGGTCCAGGCCGATGAGCCATACTTTGCGGAACTCGCTCCAGGGCCGGCTCAGCGATTCCAGCAATTCCTGGAACTGCTGCCCCGGCCCGCGCATGCCCACCAGTGCGATGAACGACGTGAGCACTTCGTTGGCGCCCTCGGCAATCTGGTTGATGCGCGCGTCGCGCAGCATCCGCTCCAACGGCAGGTCGGTGAAATAGGCGGCGCCGCCATAGACCTGAAAGGCGTCGTTCACGAGCAGCCACAGCGCTTCGGTTGTGAATACCTTCAGCATCGCTGTCTCCAGCATGTAATCCTCCAGACCGCGGTCGATGAGTGACGCGGTCACGGTGGTCATCGCTTCCATGGCGTAAGCGCCGGCGGCCATGCGGGCGATTTTCTTTTTGATGAGTTCGAAGTCGCCCAGCGCGCGGCCAAATTGCCTGCGCGTCGCCGCGTGTTCCACCGCCAGTTGCAAGCAGGACTTGGCGGCGCCGGTGCAGCACGCGCCGAACGTCGTCCGTCCGAAGTCGAGCACGGAGAGCGCGACCTTCAATCCCTTGCCAGGCGGTCCCAGGATGTTCTCCTTCGGCACAAGCATGTCGCGGAAGGCAAGCCGCGCGGTCGCGGTGCCACGGACGCCCAACTTTTCCATGCGCGGCTCGAGGACGACGAAGCCCGGCATGTCCGGCGTCACGAGAAACGCCGTCACGGCCGTCTCGTTCTTGCCGGGCACAGGCGTGCGGGCCATCACTGTGAGGACTTGCGCGATGGCGCCGCTCGTGATGTAGCGCTTCTCGCCGTTGAGCACAAAGTGCGAACTGTCGGCGCTGGGCAGGGCTATGGTTTGCACGTTCGCAGCGTCGGAACCGGCCTCGGCTTCGGTCAGGGCGAATGCGGCCAGGTTTTCGCCGCACACGAGAGGTGGCAACCAGCGGCGCTGTTGTTCAGCCGTGCCGAAGAGCAGCAGCGCCCGCATTCCGACGGAATGTTGTACGTTGACGAATACCGCCGTCGATGCGCAGCGGCTGCCGATTTCCTCCATGACGCGGCAATAGGCCATCTGGGAGAAACCGCGCCCACCGACCTCCCTCGGCGCGGTCATGCCGTAGACCCCCAGGCGCGCGAGACCTTCCACGACCTCGCGCGGAATGTCGGCCTGCCGGTCGATAGCGGCGGGGTCGAGGTGCGCGTCGAGGAACGTGCGCAGTCGCGCCAGCGAGTCCTTCAGCTCGGCCAGTTCCCGCGGAGGGATCTTTGGATAAGGCATCACCCAGTCCGAGACGAATCGCCCGAGGAACAGCCCCTTGGCGAAGCCGAGCTTTTGCGGGCCGGCGAAGAGCAACTCCTCCGCGGTGCGCATCTGTTTCTGCCGCTCCGACTCGGCCTGGAATTTCGTCTCGTTCATAGATTGGGACCGGTCGCCGGCCCGCCCATTACATCGTCACGATCCGGCCCGGACGAAATATACATCACGCAACATCCTTGTCGTCTTGAAGCGCAACCGCGCCTTCAACTTGATCCCGATGCGTATGGCCGCGCTCTCGCCCCTCCCATCAGCCCCGAAAGGAAGAGCGCATCCACGCCCTCGAATCCGACGAACACTTCAAGAGATTTGCAGGAGCGTCTTGAGCTTCCCACGCATCGTCGCCAGCACATCCGGTGGCAACAGGCCGATGACACCGCTGATCACGCAATCATTGAGCGTCACCAGCTTGTCCACGCGGATGACGGACGCGGTCTTGAGGCCGGTTTGACGCCAAGCCGGGTGCGCCGATGAAAGGAGCGTGGCCGAGGGGAGTTGAGCCGCTGGCAACGTAGTCGTCACGAAGGCAACCAGAAAATCATGTGGCGTGTCGGCGGCGGCGAGCACGACACAGGGCCGCCGCTTCAGGCCGGTGAGCGAGGAAAAGGGGAAAGCGGCGATGACGATGTCGCCGGGTTGAAACATCAGCGTGGAGTTCCGAAACGCGGGTTCCGCCGTCCCGGCAGCACGTCGGAGTCAGAATAGAGGTCCGGTTCCTCGCGCAGAAAATCGAAGGCGCCGCCGGCGTCGGCCAGGGTCTCAAGCCCGGCGTCCTCGCCTTCGAGCACCAGCACCGCCAGGTGCGCCCTCGGAGGAAGCTGCACGTTGCGCGGCAGCCGCAGCACCCCTTCGCTGACTTCAACCGGAATGGTTTTCATCGGTCCACACAGCCTAACGGAACCGGCCGATGGCTGCAACTTTCTTCATGGGGTGGAGCGAAGCGGGCGGACGAGGAGCGGGCAGGGCGCGGCGGGCCAGGGCCGCATTAGGTTACAAGCAATCTGAGGGAGAATCATGGCACCGCTGTTTTTCCACGTTGCTCCGGCATCGTTGCTTTGGAAAAAGGCGAAATGGTGCGCGTGGACGGGTCGGCGAGAAACCAGCGGCCCCAGTCCAGCCCGGTTGTCGGTGCCCGGCTCAATTGCTGGCGATTTTTCTTGATGGTCTCAACACACTACTTTGCCCGGCTTTCCTCGTTCTGCCACAAGCTCAGTTCGTCAACCGAAGCTGCCGTCCACACTCTAAGTGTGCGGTCATCACCGGCGCTCACAATCCGCCGGCCGTCGGGCGAGAAAGCCACCGTCATGACCCTGTGATCGTGGCCTTTGAGGGTAAGCAATTCGCGCCCCGCCTCGGCGTCCCAGATTTTAACCGTCAGGTCCTTGCTCCCGCTAACAATCCTCCGACCGTCAGGAGAGAACGCGGCGGAATTGACCTCGTGCGCATGACCCTTGAGGGTGAGCAGTTCGCGTCCGGTGTTGGCGTCCCACACCTTGGCCGTTCGGTCAAAACTGCCACTAACAATGCGTCGGCCGTCGGGGGAGAAAGAAACAGAAGTCACCCAACTCCTGTGCATCTTGAACGCAAACAACTCCCGCCCGCTTTCAGCGTCCCACACCTTGGCCTGGTTGTCGTAACCGCCACTGACGATTCGTCGACCGTCAGGTGAGAACGCGGCACCGAGTACAGCGCCCATATGCCCGGTTAAGGTCAGCAATTCCCGCCCGGTGTTGGCGTCCCAAACTTTGACGGTATTGTCGGCGCTCCCGCTGACAATCCGCTGCCCATCGCGCGAATATGCTACAGGTCCGATCCAGCTCCCATGGCCCTTGAGCGCGAGCACTTCGCGGGCGTTCTCGGCATCCCACACCTTGACCACGCGTTGCTCACCCGCGGTGCCGCTAATTACGTGGCGGCCATCTGGCGAGAAGGCAACACAGCTGACCCCGCCACCCCCGCGGTTGGAAATGGAGAGCAATTCGCGTCCCGTGTAGGCATCCCAAAGTTTGACAGTTTCATCGTAGCTCGCGCTTACAATCCTCCGGCTATCTGCGGAGAACGCGGCGGATATGACCGGCCCTGAGTGACCATGGAGAACAAGGTGTTCACGGCTCCGGTCGCCCAGCCACATCTTCACAGTGCCATCCCCACTTCCCGTGAATATCCGCTGGCCACCTGGGGAGAAGGGTGCAGCACAGACCCATTCCGCGTGCCCCTTGAGAGAGAACAGCAGGACACCAGTGTTAGCATCCCAAACCTTGACGGTTCGATCCTCCTGGCCACCACTGCTGGCGATGCGGCGGTCATCAGGGGAAACAGCCACGAGATTGACGCCGCTCACATGGCCTTGGAAGCTGTTGAGTTCCCGACCTGTCTCCGCATCCCACATTTTGAGTGACCCCTTCCCGCGAAAATTGTCACTGCCGCTGACTATCCAACGACCATTCGACGAGAATGCGACTGAACCAACGATATCTTCATGTTTCACGAAGGACAGCAATTCTTGCCCGCTGGCCGCCTCCCATACCCTGACGGTGCCATCCGCGCTTCCGCTGGCAATGCGGCGGTTGTCGGGGCAGAACGCAACGCAAATGACTTTGCCTGAGTGGCGCCTGAAGGTTATGAGGTCACGGCCAGTCTCAACCTCCCACACCTTGGCAGTGCCGTCATAGCTCCCGCTGACGACCCGCCCTCCGTCTGGTGAAAACGCGACAGAATTAACCTGATCTCCGTGGCCTTTGAGCATCCGCAGTTCGAGACCGGTATCGGCTGACCATATCTTTGTTGTGCGGTCCTTGCTTCCACTCGCCAGCACCTGTCCATCCGGCGAAAACGCCACAGACATAACCAAATCACTGTGACCCTTGAGGGTGCGAAGTTCGGCCTTAGTTGCTGGATCCCACAACTTGACGGTGCCATCTCCACTCGCGCTGGCAACTCGGCGGCCGTCCGGAGATACTGCCACGGAATACACGTGCGTTTGGTGCCTACCCAGAGTTCCCAGTTCCAAGCGGCACATCCGCTGCCAATAGTACCATTCAAAGCCGCGATCCGGATAATCCTCGGTTGCGGCGAGCGTCTGTCGCAAGTGATCCAAGTTGTTGTTGTCCCAGTCCGTCTGGGCCGAGAGCATAAAGGCTGAGTAAGCGTTGCGCTCGGCGGCTGCCTTCTGCGTTTCGGCTCGAATTCGTTCTGCTTCCGCCAAAGCGGCCTTCTGAACGGCGGTCTGCTCCGCCTTTACAGCGCGCACCGCCTCGAACTTGGCAAGATGCTCCTGCTGATTGGCGCGCACTGCCTGCCAAGTGCTTACCACCACTCCGAGAACGAGCGCCGCCACCACGGAACCCGCCGCAGCTAAGGCCAGCTTGTTCCGGCGGACCATCTTTTCAAACCGATAGAGGTTGCTGGGCGGGCGGGCGACGACCGGTTCGTTGCTCAGGTGCCGCTGGATGTCCGCCGCGAATCCGTTCGCCGTCTCGTAGCGGCGGTTGCGGTCCTTCTCCAGGCACTTCATCACGATCCAGTCCAGATCGCCGCGGAGCGCGGTTGAGAGACCTTTGAGCTGAGTGTTGAGAGCGGCCCGCTGCTCGCGAGTCCTGGCGCTCTCGACTCTCAGCGCAAATTGCCTTTCAAGCGCCGTCGAGGGCTTGGGAGGATCGACTTCTCGAATGGTGTGCAGGACGGCATCGTAGCCTTCCTTCAGCAGTTCCTTGGTGTCGAAGGGCGGACGGCCCGTCAGCAGTTCGTAGAGCACCACCCCCAGGCTGTAGGTGTCGCTGCGCATGTCGATGTCTAGATTCCCGAGGCCGGCCTGCTCAGGACTCATGTACGCGGGCGTGCCCATCAACTGCTGGAAGCCGGTGAATAGAGTCTTGTCCGTCAGCCGACCCTCCGTGGCCTTGGCGATGCCGAAGTCGATCACCTTGGGCACCGCGCGACCGTCCTGCTCGGTCACCAGGATATTCGACGGCTTAAGATCGCGGTGGATGATGCCCTTCTGGTGGGCGTGTTGCACGGCGCGGCAGACCTGGCAGATCAGTTCCAGCCGATCACGGGTGGACATCTTGACTTCCTCGCAATACTCCGTGATAGGCAGGCCGCGCACCAGTTCCATCACGAAGTAGGGTCGGCCGCCCTCCGTGGCGCCGGCGTCGAATACTCGGGCGATGTTCGGGTGATCCATCCACGCCAACGCCTGTCGTTCGGCCTCGAAGCGCGCGACTACCTGGCGCGTGTCCATGCCGAGCTTAATGATCTTGAGCGCCACTCGGAGCCGGACCGGTTCGGTTCGTTCGGCCATCCAAACCGTGCCCATGCCGCCTTCGCCGATTTTTTCGAGGAGCTTGTAATGACCGATGCGGTCGCCGGGCTTTTCGGTGGCCACCTCGGGCGTCAGGACGACGCGCGTCTTCTGTAGAAAATCGCCGGCAGCATTCTCATCGCGGAGGAGCGATTCGACTTCCTCCCGTAACTCGGCGTCGTTCCCGCACGCCTCGGCCAGGAAGCGCTCGCGCTCCTCGCCCGGCGCCTTGGCCTTCGCCTGGCTGAACAGTTCGATAATTCGGTCTGAATTCGCACTCATAGTCGTATTGAAGGGAGTGGCCCTTCATTCATACATACATGCGCCATCGGGGGCCGAATCCCCTCAAACCTCATTGGACATTCAGCCTTGCCACGCTACCCGAAGGAGAACTCGTTGAACATCTGTTTCTCGCAGCTATCGGTTGGACAGGCTGGACGGCGCGCCGGACGTGCGGCGATTTCCCTTGAAGACCTTTCCAGAACCCGACTAGCCTTGATGCATGATCATCGTCCGTTTCCGCGACGAAGCGACGCAGAAGCGTGCGCTTGGCTTTTTGATCGGCCGATTCTCGGGTCACTCGTGGGCGAGTGGCGAAGTCGCCGTCCCGGAGGATGCGCTCGTGCCACTGGCGCGCGAAGGAATTCCGTTCACGGTTGAGGGACCTGCCACGCATGAGCGTATTTTGTCGCTTCGAGATTCTCTTGCCGCTGGCGTTTAACGACGGCCGGCCTATACCTCGCGAGTTTCTCGCCGATGCTGCGGCGGAAATCCAGCGCCGGTTTGGCGGAGTCTCGTGGGAATCCCAAGCCATCGAAGGCATCTGGCGTAGCGGCGAGATTGAATACCGCGATCAACTGAATCGAATCTTCGTGGACGCCGAAGACACGGAGGAGAACCGGCAGTTTTTCATCAATCTCAAGGCCCGTCTGAAGTCTCGATTTCAACAATTGGACATTTGGCTGACGGTCCATCCCATTGAGGTTCTCTGACCTGTCGGCGGCCGTCGGTGTTTACGTTCGTCGCTCCTTCTGCAATTCCCGGAACAGCCAGGCCCGGGCAAACGCCCAAAGCCGTTCCACCGTGCTGACGGACACGCCCAACTCCCGCGCCGCCTGCTCCTGGCTCAGCCCGATGAAGAAACAGAGCTTTACCACTTCGGCGGCGCGCGCGTCAAAGGCTGTCAGCCGGTCCAGCGCTTCATCGAGAGCCAACAACTCATCGTCCGGCAGGGGTAGGGGCAAGTCCACGGCTTCGATGTCCACACGTTCAAGCTGGCCGCCGCGCTTGAGCCGTTGTTTGCGGCGGGCGCTCTCGACGAGAATGCGCCGCATGGCTTCCGCCGCGGCGGAAAAGAAATGGGCGCGGTTTTGCCAGGTTGGTTCGCTCGCGCCCGCAAGGCGCAGCCAGGCTTCGTGGACGAGTGCCGTGGGCTGAAGCGTGTGGCCGGGCGCTTCGCTGGCCATCTTGTGCGCGGCGATCCGGCGCAATTCGTCGTAAACGAGCGGGAGCAGTTCTTCGGCGGACTTGGCGTCTTCCGATTGAATGGCGTTCAGGCTGCGCGTGACGTCGTTCACGCGCCGAAGTGTAAGTGAGCCGTGAAGAGTTTGGAACCATTAAGGATGTGGGCTGTATCCTTTGAGGGCAGCTTCGGTGTTGGCGCGCACGGATTCACTCAGCGCCTCGGGTCGGTAGAATCGCTCGTAGAAATCCAGGTCCACCCGGCAGACTTGAAAACCGATGACCGTCCGGAATGGCGCGGTGTAGGCGGGGAATCGCTTGTAACGCCGATACACGTAGTCGCAGTAGGCCGCCGTGGCCTCGATGGCCGCCGAACTCGGACCTGAAATCTGTGCGGCGACGGACCCCGGTTCGCGCCAGGAACTTTGAACCCCGCCACCGCGATAGGCCCCGCCAGCGCCGAACTTCGTCTCCACGAACGCCAGCACGGCGGCCCGCATGGTGGGGTAATAGGGCGGACAAAATGGCTTTAGCAAAGTCACCCCACTTTGCTCCAGGCCCAGCGGATAAAGGATTGCCGGGTCTCTGCCGAGCCAGCCGAGGGCGAGTGAGAGGAGCCGATGGGCGCCGAGATAGCCGCTGGCGGGCATCGTGCCCATCCGAAAGCCCAGCGCCTGAAACCAACTGTTCTCGTGCCGGGCGAAATTAGGAAATCCGCCCAACCCCAGCGCCTCCGTCATAAGCGCGAGGTTTTGCAACGCCATGCCGTGCTCGGTGGCCATCGACTCCAGCAGCGCTGTCTCCAGCGTCTGGATGGTGGCGCTGCGCAACTCGCGCGGGTCATCGTGGAGATGCCCGCCCCGGCTGCGCGCAAACCGACCAAGGCCCGCGGGCCGAAACCACGCCCGCTCGTCCCGCACGAAGACGCCCATGGCTTCGTCGAACAATTCCAGCAGCGCATTGATCGTCAACGCCGTCGTCTCGACGATGGGCAGAAAGTAAGTCGTGCCTGGCGCGTAGAGGGACCAGCCGTTGATCGGGAAGTTGTGTCGCGAATCGAGTGGCGGGGCGGCGCGGCGATCCGAAAGTTGGACGCGGCTGCGCCGATACAGTTCGGTAAGCGCCCCTTCCCTGGCCAGTTTCACCAGTTCAGGGAACTCAGCGGGTGTAAACTCCTGCGGCCGTTTGAGCAGCCAGGCGCCACGATCGTTGGTCACGACCATGGCGACCGTGTTCAGCGCGTCCGCGCTGGCTATCGTGCGGCCAAGCCGGCCCGCCAGCATGCTGCCGCCCTGGCCTGCGCCATAGGACAAGTCGGCCAGCGCATGGCCCGTCACGCCGCAGGCGGCGAAGGCCAGCGCCGCTTCCTCGTCCTCGGCGAGCGGAACGGGCTTGTGCGGGCTGGAGTATTTGAACGGCCCGTCAGGGATGCTCATGCCCACACCGACGCGCCGCGAGCGCCGGTTCCGCAACACGTCGAACAGCAAAGCATGCTTGAAATCAGGATTCACGTTGCAAACGCGGTCGCCGGCGACACGGCGAGGGACCGTAGCAGCCGACGTGAGGAGGCTCACTTCAAATTCGGGGCTCGGAGTTGATCAGAGCCTTCTGACGTCGGCTGCTACATCGGTTAATGGGCAAGCCCGGACTCAACTCTCAAGGCGCTTGGGCCGGCGGCTCCGCCCGTCCGCCCTCTTTGAGCATCATCGCCAGATCCGGCCGCACGTGGCTCAGCGCGTCGGCGGCATCGCGGTCGATTGCCAGCAGGCGCACGCGGGTCCGGGCGCGGATGGAGAAATCGGGCTCCGGCCTGGTCGCGTGTCCGAAATAATCTCCGGCCTTGAGCGTGGATAGGACCGACTGACTGTTTCCATTGCGGACCAGCACTTCCACATCGCCCGCCTCAATGAGGTAGTGGTAACGACGAGAGTCACCCTCGGGCACGATCATTTGGCCCGGCTCGAAGAGCGCATGGGAGATGGCGGCGTGTTCGTCAATCCTCGGGTTCACAATATCCCGGCCAAGCAGCATCGTGAGCAACCAGTCGAACATCAGCCGCACACGCCGTTTCCAGCACGGCACGAACATCGTCAGGACGATGAATCTCCAACCGATCCACGCCAGCCAGCCGCAGGCCGGGAAGCCTTTGAAATGGGCGATGGCATAGCCGTGGCCCAGCGTGCAGGCCTCGCCCAGGCCGTTGAACGAATAGGGCTTGAGCAATCGTCCCTCCAGCAGGCGCCCGATATTCACGCCGATGTTCCACCCGGCTTTCTGCGCGTAGTGCGCCAGCGGAGGACATGTGCCTCCGTCGGGATGCGGGACCGCGGCGCAGTCACCGCCGGCCCAAATATTCTCGGCCTTCGGAACGCGGCAGAACTGATCGGTCTCCAGCCGGCCTCGCGTGTCGCGCGCAAACGGGAACTGTTCCAGCAATGGCGACGGCTTCATGCCGGTGCAGGTGATGATGGCGCGTGTGGGAACGCGGTCCCCGGAGTTCAGCGCAGCCCCATCGGCCGTGGCTGCTGCAAGCCCGGTGTTCAAGCGCACGTCGATGCCCAGCCGCTTCACCCGTTTCTCCGCCGTGCGAACCAAATGCGGGTGCCTCCCCGCCAGTTCGGGAAGAATCTGCGAACCCATTTCCAGCAGCACCACGCGAAACTCCTCGAACTTCAGCTCGGGATACATTTTGCGCGTGAGCAGACGGAAGTAATCCACCAGGTCGCAGGCCACTTCCACCCCGGCGTAGTTGCCGCCCGCGACCACAAAAGTGAGCAGCCTTCGCCGCTCGTCAGGGTCCGTTTCAATGGCCGCAAGTTCCAGAGTGCTGAGCAGGTGATTGCGCAGGCGGAAGCAATTGGCGAAAGTCTTGAGCGGGAACGTGTGCTCGGCAATGCCCGCGTAGCGTGACAGATCCTCCACCGAGCCGACGCCCACCACCAGATGATCGTAGCACAAAGAATGGGTGCGGCCATCGATCGAGCTGCGGGTGAGGACGCATTGGTTGTGCAGGTCCACAGATTCGACCTCCGCATTGTGCAGGCGGGCCGGCCCCAGGAGATCTCGCACGGAGACATTGATTTGTTGCGGTTGCACCTTGCAGGTGAGCATCTCCGCAATGAGGCCGTGCACGGTCGAGTAGTTGTCCCGGCTAACGACGGTGAGGTCGACCTGGCCGCGCTGGATGGCCTTTCGCAGGGCGCGCGCCAGGTATATCGCCACCCAGCCGCCGCCCAGACAAACAATGCGAAGCGGTTTCATGGCTGTTCGTGGCTGGGGTCGTTCGGGCCTTTGGGGCCTTCTACTTCTACTTCGGCAGGCGGCGGAGTCTTCTGAACGGCCACGCGCTGGGGGATGAGGAAATCCCCGGAGCGTCCCTTGAGGCCGCGCTCGCTCAGGAGATGGCGAAAGGCCTTCGGCCCTGCCACCCGCGCCAGGGCCTGGACGCTCGGACTCAGGCAGCGCGTCAACTCCACCAGGGTCGTCGCCGGGCGGAAGGCGGGCGCCAGCCAGCGCCAGAGTGTTTTGGGATAACCGAGCGCGTCGGCCCGTTCGTCGCCGATCAAGGCCCGCGAGATGCCGTAACACAAGTTCATGCTGCAAGGCCGGGCAATCTTGAAGCCCCGGATGTACTCGAAGGAGGTCTGCATCAGCGCGTGAACGAGCGCGCGCGAATCGTCGTCGGGCTTTGGTTCGAAAGTGAAGGTGAGATCGAGCAAGCGATGCCCTTCCCATTCGCCGGCGACGAGCAATTCCTCTTCAACTCCCAGCAGGTAACCCGCGTAGCGCCAGAGGTGAATCAACGCCTCGCGTTCCGTGGCCTTGAACAGGTAGCCGATGCGCGTCAGGGCATCGAGCACGCCCACTGAGAACAACAGGTTCGTGCCGGCCATGTGACACTGGTTGATCGGTGCGCCCCACAGCGCGTCGCGCCACTGTCCGGAGAGCCGGAGCAGCCGCCTGACCTGCGAATGAATCAGCCGCACGTGGACCGTCATCCTGAATCCCTCGGAGCACCGCGCCAATCCATCGGGCTGGCAAATGGCGAACACGTAGCGGGTCGTATCCTTGAGCCGCTGCGACGCCCGGTGCACCAGGTGCCCCGATAGCGCCAGTGGCTTGTTCCCGGCGGGCCAACTGTAAATCAGCGGCAACGATGCCATGGCGAGCGCGACGAAGCCCAGCCGGCATCGTAGGAACGTGGCGCCGCCCAGATTGCACTGAGCGCGGTCCACCCAGAACGGCACGTGATCGAGCCGGGCGAAGAGCGCGCGCAGGGCGTCGGGCGCCTCCGGCACGGCCTCAATGCCGCTGCTCAGCGCCCGGTCGAGCATCCGACGCCACTGCTCCTCCGGCAATTGGCTGAACGCCTCCACCACCGCGTCGGCCAGCGGATCGGCGCGCCAAAGCAAGCCCACGTATTTGTCCGCTCGATCGCCGTGCTTGCGGCGGGCAGCGTCGAGATTGGCATAGGCTGATGGGAGTTGATGAGGTCCCTTTGATCGCTTCTGTCCACCGTGTTCCTGCATGTGGGCTTGGGGTGGCGCGCGTCCATCGGCCAACTATGGGCCGCGGACGCAAGGCCACGCGCCGCCGCAAGCGTCCCGGAAAGCATCGGTGAGTGGAAGAAGGAAATAGTGTCGCCTGGATACAGGGGGCGCATCCCCGCTACCGCGTCGTCGTGCGCAGGCGGAAGGCAAGGTAGGCGCTCAACACTTCGTGCAACGGCTGCGCGGTGTTGACGAGCGTGTAATGGCAGTTGTTCCGCTCGCAGCCGTCGCGCAGGCGCAGGCGAAAGGCCTCGATTTCGCGCAGATAGCTCTTCCGAATCTCCAAAGGGCGCGTGAGGACTTTCGGGATTTGCTCCAGGCCGTCGAACTCGACGAGGCCCGTGAAGGGAAATTCCAGTTCGTATGGATCCAGCACATGGAACACGACGACCTCGTTGCCGCCGAAGCGCAAGTGTTGGATGCCGTCGAGCACCTTTTCCTCGTCGTCGAAAAAATCGCTGATAAGAATGACGATGCCTTTGCGGCGGAGCTGGCGGGCCATGTCGTGGAGTACGGTGGCGATGCTCGTCTGCTCGCGCGGCTCGAAGCTGGCCAACTTGGCGATAAGCTTGTGGATGGTGGCCATGTTGTCCGAGCGCGGCGAGTAATCGCGCACCTCGGTGTCGAACAGGGCGAGGGCCGCGGCATCGCGCTGGTGCAGGATAAGGTAGGCCAGACAGGCGGCCATCATCTTGCCGTAATGGAGCTTGGTCAGCTTGCCCGAGCCGTATTTCATCGACTCGCTGCCGTCGAGCAGGACGTGGGCGACGTAATTGGTCTCCTGCTCGTATTGCTTGATGTAGTAACGGTCGGTGCGGCCGAGGACTTTCCAGTCCAGGTGTCGGGGGTCGTCGCCATGGGTGTATTCGCGGTGTTGGGCGAACTCGATCGCAAAGCCCCGGTAAGGCGACTGGTGTTCGCCGGCCATGTAGCCCTCGACGATGAACCGGGCATTGAAGCCCAGCGATTCGGCGCGCGAGATGGCGTCGGGGTCGAGGAGTTGGTCGGTGTCAGGTTTGCTCATGGGTTGGTCAGGGCGGAGCGGACTGCGCGGCTCGTGTGCTTTTGTTGCAGGCTGATAACGAACGCCAGCGTAACTCACGGGCCGCTGCATGGCAACGCAGACGGAAGAATTTGCGCCACAACATTGCTCGCCGCCTTTGCGATAATGGAATCGGAATCCTTCATGAGCCGCAGAAGTTCCGGGACGGCGGGTTTCGCCCGTTCCCTCATTGCGAACAAGAATTGGACGGAATCGAACTGTACCGCGGCGTCTGCATCAGAAAGCCCCCGTACTAATGTGGGCACGGTCCGGTCATCCAACAACCCTCGCGTGCTCAGGATGGCGGCGGCATTGATACGTACCCGACAATTCGTATGCTGCAAAAATGGGACCAGAGCAGGGCCCGTGGATTCCGTTTCATTCGCCAGGCACTGGAGGCCTCGAAAGGCCTCTTGGACTACAGCGGTGTTTGTTTCGGTGATCGCTTTCAGCAAGTAAGGAAGAGCCACATCTCCAGCGCCACACATCGCCATTGCAGCGAAGTAGCCACGTCCCGGGTCGCCAAGATATTCCGCCAATGTCGGCAGGGCTGGAGCGGCGTCCGGACCCAAAAGGTAAAGCCCGGTCGTAGCGATGCAAACCCTGTCCCGATCATCCAGGAGGCGTAAACCAATCCCCGGCATCGAGTTGGCCCGTCGTTTAAGCAAGCTCCGCCATTTCGATTGTGGCCGGGTGAATTCGGACATCAAATAAGGAAGGGAATTGGTGCCGACGGATCTGACGGCTTTGCGGGCTGCTGCCTGTTCGTCCGGAGCATTGCCGCTTTGAAGTGCCTCCTCAATCCAGCGACTAAGCCGCTTGCCTTCATAAATCGGGTCCGTGCGCCCGCGCGGCCAGCACAGGACAATCCCCACGCCCAGCACAGCTGCCAGCATTAGCAATATTCGCCTGCGCCTCATAGGCGGTCTTTACAATAACCAGGTTTCCGTTTGTCGTGCGCCACAGCCACCACGGAAATCCGGCCTGGAAGGATAGCGTAGATGACGGCATAAGCAAATCGCCGAAGCCGAAATCGCCGTGTGCGTTCAGTCAGGGGAGACCAACGTTCTGGAGCCTGTTCGATTCTTCGGACCGCTTCTGCGATGGCCTTGCGAAAGTCCACACCTAAGCCAGTCTTTCGCGCCTCGTAGTAGGCAGCGGCTTCATCCGCTTCGGCCACGGCCTCCGGATGAAAGCGCACCGGCGTCATCCGTATTTGGCCCGGAGCCTGGCGAGCGCTTCTTCTGCTGGAATCTCCTCCACACGGCCTGAGAGAATATCGTCCACTCGCCGTTCTACCTCCGCCTCCCATGCCCGGCGGACCTCAGTGGGATCGTCCGCAGGTGGTTCATCCAGGCTGTGGAGGAGGACTTGAGCCAGGGCGGCGCGATCCTGGGTGGGGAGTCGAAGGGCGTCTGCGGCCACTTTGTCGAGGGTCGCTTTCATCTTGGGCAGAATTTAGGGCGCGGCGCGCAATGGGTCAAGGCTTGCTCCGAAGCGCCATTTACAGGCCCCGGGGAATCGTTACACTCCGCCCGTGCCCACCATTGAAAGCCGCCAGGACCGGTCTAGTCCTGCTCCGTCGACCGCGTCCACCCGGCCCACGCGCACCCGCTATTGGCTTATCGCCTTTGCGATTGTGCTGGCGGTCATTCAATACATCGATCGCGTGTGCATCTCGCAGGCCATGCCCGAAATCGCCCACGACCTCCAACTCACCGACTCGCAAGAGGGGATCATCTTCTCGGCGTTCGCGCTGGCTTACGCGCTGTTTGAAATCCCCACCGGGTGGCTGGGCGACAAGATCGGCGCGCGCAAGGTGCTCGTGCGCGTCGTGCTCTGGTGGTCGTTTTTCACCGCCGCGACCGGATGGGCGTGGAATTACGTTTCGCTGTTGGTAACGCGCTTCCTCTTCGGCGCCGGCGAAGCGGGCTGTTTCCCGAATCTGACCAAGGCGTTCAGCGCCTGGCTGCCAGCTGTCGAACGCACGCGGGCCCAGGCAATCATGTGGATGGGGGCAAGATGGGGCGGAGCACTTACGCCCCTGCTGGTCGTGACGGTGATGGCGTTCGTGAGCTGGCAGCAGGCGTTTCTCGTCTTCGCTTTGCTGGGAGTGGTGTGGACGGCGGTGTTCTACTTTTGGTTTCGGGACAATCCGCGCGATCACAAAGGCTTCAATGCCGCCGAACTGGAATTGCTCAAGGAGAATGAACAAAACGTGCAGGGCCATGGCGACGTGCCCTGGCGTGTACTGTTCTCGCGCCCGACTTCGTGGCTGTTGTGGGCGCAGTATTTTTGTTCGAGCTACGGCTGGTATTTCTACATCACCTGGTTGCCGAAATATTTGAAATCCGAGCGCGGCATGGAGATCAAATCCAACCCACTCATGAACTGGCTGGCGGGCTTGCTGGAAGGCTCCATGAGCCCGGCGATGACGGTCACGGTCCTGGCGGCGGCGCTGGCGGGCATTCCACTGCTTCTGGGCGGATTCGGCTCGCTGACGGCCGGCTTGATTTCCAATCGGCTGCTGGGTCGAGGCGTCAATGTCGTGAAAATCCGGCGCACGTTCGCCTTCGTTGGCTTTACAGGCGCGGCGGCATTGTTGATGACTTCGTACTACATCAAGGATGCCCTGCTGGCGATGTTGTCGATGGGGATGGCGAGCTTTTGCAATGACATGGTGATGCCCGGCAGTTGGAGCACGTGCATGGACGTGGGCGGCAAGTACGCCGGGACGATGTCCGGCAGCATGAATATGATGGGCAACCTGGGTGGCGTGGCCGGTGGATATGTGGTGGGCAAAATTCTGGAATACACCCACCGCGACTGGCACCTGACGTTCCTCATTTTCGCGATCACCTACTTCATGGGCGCCATTTGCTGGGCGTGGATTGATCCCGTGACGCCCCTGGAAAAGGAAAAACCGAAGTGAAATCGGAAGCCACGGTCGCGCCTCCATCCGAGACCTCCCACGTCACGTCCGGAAGCCAGTTCGGTGCCCTGTCGCCGCAACAATGGAAATCCGGCATCGCCGCGTGGCTGGGCTGGACGTTCGACGGGCTGG
>WNGA01003393.1_pt1 | contig 23898 bp, 19 predicted proteins | sample 5400061 | NCBI WGS metagenome assembly WNGA01 (sample SAMN13153366, study PRJNA577476) | soil metagenome | isolation source: 100 cm soil or saprolite under grassland replicate 2 | place: USA:California | collected 2016-06-15
TCAGACAAGACTGGTACCGGAGCAAACCCAACAACGGTTTCCTGATTCGTCATGATGGCCGGATTGTTGGTGGCATCGGTGCCATCTATGCCGAGCGGCCGGTCCGCGGCCGGATCGAGCGTTTCTGCAACATCACCAGTTGGTGCGTGCTGCACGCATTCCGCGCGCAAAGCATGCGCCTGGCCATAGCGCTCACCGAACAACCGGGGTTCCATTTCACCGACTTCACACCGACCGATGTAGTATCCAAGACCCTGCAGTTCCTCAAGTTCAAACCCATGAACGAGCGTCAAGCGATCTGGCCGAACCTGCCGTGGCCGTTTGCCAGACTGACCGGAGTGCGCGTAGTCACAGATCCGATGCAGATCGGGCGCGTGCTCGCACCGGAAGACGCCAAGGCATACCGGGACCATTGCCATCTGCCGTGGCTCGCGCACGCGGCGGTGGGCAGCGCGGCCGCGTGGTGCTACGTCGTTTGGAAGCGCACTCGATTGAAGGGCATCACCGGTGCCAGTATCCTCGCTCTGAGCGATTCGGAATTGTTTCTGCGCTACCGCGCTGCGCTCGGTAGTCATCTGCTGGTGCACCACGGTCTGTCGTACACACGGGTGGAAGCAAGGTTATTGCCGCGACTCCCGATACTCCGCGTCGAATTGTCCGGATATCGCAATAAGGTTTTCAAGAGCGAGACCCTGAACGCGGCAGACATGAGTAATCTGTATTCGGAACTGGTTGCCCTCGACCTCTGATGAACTGCTGACGTTCCCTTTACGCAAGATGCGACGCGAGCTCATTCATCTCCCGGCGGAAACGCGGCCCATCCTCACGGTCGTGGTGCACACCGAGGAGGAATTCGATTGGGGTCGGCCGCATGATCGCCACGCCACGAGCGTCGAGCACATGCGCCACCTCGGCCGCGCCCAGGAAGTCTTCGACGAATACGGCATCGTGCCCAACTATGTGGTCGACTATCCCATCGCGTCCCAGGAGATCGCTATCCGGCCGCTGAAATCCTTTGCCGACCAGAAACGGGCCCTGATCGGTGCGCACCTGCACCCATGGGTGTCGCCGCCTCACGTCGAGGAGGTCAATGCCCGCAACTCTTATCCCTGCAATCTGCCCCGCGCGCTCGAGGCGGAGAAGTTGGAGAGGTTGACGGAAAAGATCGCGGAGTCGTTCGGCGCTCGCCCGCTCACCTATCTGGCGGGACGCTATGGGTTCGGGGTCAACACCGGGGCGATATTGGACGAACTCGGCTATCAGGTGGACATCAGCCCGGCGGTGCCTATCGACTTTTCCGCCGACGGCGGTCCCGATTATTCGGCCTATACCAGCCACCCGTACTGGTTCGGCACAAAGCGGAAGCTCCTTGGCCTGCCTGGCACCGGCGGCTATGTAGGTTGGCTTCGAGCCGGTGGCACACCGCTTTACAAGGCCGTGACCAGCCCGGCGATGAGACGCGTTGGAGTGGCCGGCGTATGCGCCCGGCTTCGGCTGGTGGAGCGCATCCGTTTGTCGCCCGAGGACTATAGCGAGCCGGAAATGCGCCGCCTGACCCGCGCGCTGCTGGGCGATGGCGTACGAGTATTCGTGTTCAGCTTTCACTCTCCTTCGGTGATGCCGGGAGGCACGCCCTATGTGCGAACGGAAGTGGAGCTCGAACGCTTCCTGCACAAGTGCCGACGTTACTTCGCTTTCTTCGTGAAAGAGCTTAACGGCATCACGATGACGCCCCTCGAGATACGGGAGGCGCTCAGCAACGGCTTCACTGCAGACTCGAACCGAAGGGTTGTGGGACGTCGCGAGTGAAGCGGGGCCATGCTTCTACCAGATGAACGACCGGACGCGCAGGATGCGGTTTGCGAGCGCCTGCAGGGGCATTCTGTGAGCGGTGCTCGTCCCTTTAGACGGGGAGCCTCCGGCATCGTGTTATTGAGCCAAGTGCCGCCCAGGACGTGCTGCTATTCATGCCTGTCGCGGAGACGATTTCCGCTCTGATGTCTCGATGATTGCGCCCGTGAAAACGCCGTTCTTGATGATCACCGAACTCTTCCTGCCCACCAAGGGCGGAACGGCGGTATCTTTCGACGACGATTTCCGGCGGCTGGGCGGGAAGGAGATTCACGTCGTCACCGCTGATGTGCCCGGCGCAGCCCAGTTCGACCGGACGCATCCGAACGCCATTCATCGCATCGCTTTGAAGCGACTGCCGTGGCTGAAACCCGAATCGCTGCTCATGTACGCAAAGCTGTTCGTGGCCGCGGCCACCTTGGCAGTGACGCGCCGTTTCATCGCGATCTTTGCCGGGCGGGTGTTGCCCGAGGGTCTCGTGGCGTGGGCGATCGCCCGGCTCCTCGGTCGGCCGGTGTTGGTCTACGCCCACGGCGAGGAGCTGACCGGTTGGGGACGCGGCCGTAAGTTCGCGCTGATGTGTTTCGTGTTCAGGCGTGCGGATGTGGTGCTTGCCAACAGCGATTTCACGCGCGACACGCTGGCCGGCGCGCTCGGCGTGGATCCGGGACGCATCGTCGTGGTCTATCCAACGGTCGACGAGAATCGTTTTCGACCGGGGCTCTCCGGCCAGGACTTGCGCGCCGAAATCGGGGTTACGGAAGGACAGCGCCTTATTCTTTCCGTAGGGCGCCTGCAGCGCCGCAAGGGCCTCGACAGCGTGATACGTGCCTTGCCACTGCTCCGCGAGCAGCGCGTCGACGCGCATTACGCGGTGGTAGGCATCGGCGCCGATCGCGATTACTTGCAGCGCCTGGCCGCCGAGCTCGGCGTGTCCGACCGCGTGCATCTACTCGGTCACGTGAGTTACGAAGACCTGCCTCGCTGGTACGCCGCCTGCGATCTGTTTGCGATGCCTAACCGCGACATCGATGGGGATACCGAAGGCTTCGGCCTGGTTTTCCTCGAGGCAGCTTCCGCCGGCAAGCCTGCGGTGGCCGGAGTCGCAGGAGGAACGGGCTCGGCGGTGATCGACGGTGTCACCGGTTTGCGCGTCGATGGTGAACAGCTCGAGGCGATCACAGCAGCGTTGGCGCGTCTGCTACTGGACTCGATGGAGGCGCAACGAATGGGGCTGAACGGAAGAAGGCGCGTGCTCGATAACTTCACGCACCAACGGCGCGTGGACCAGCTACGCAAGCTGGCTCTGCGAGGTCGCTACCCGGGAACGGGGCGGGGCAAGGTGCGCGCGAGCCGGTCGCCCATGGCGTGAAACGTGTGGAGTTCGAAGCGGTCTCGCGAGCTGTTCGCATGCGGTTCGTGGTTTGCCAAGTCGGCCGGCTTCGCATCGCGAACGCAGCCTAACTGCCCAGTTTTTGAACGTATACGTTGCAGCCTTGGCCCGTTCCCTCCATCTCGACCTTAAGGATCTTCCCCTCAAGAGAAGTGTGCGCGGTCAGCCGGCACATCCCGAATCGAAACCAGTTATAGGATCTGGACTCGCCCGGGACAGGTGTTGTGGAGTGTGCCCAAGACCAGCTATACGCGCTGGACTCACCACGGATAGATGTCGTGTCGAAGGGTCCGATAGCTGCGATCAATTCGGAAACATCTCGCCCCTCCCAACGTGTAACCGTCGGTGACGATGTCTCGATGTAGTGAGCGCAGGCAGCCACCAGGACGGTTGCGAGAATGGCGAGGTGAGGCGTTCGCATGAGTGTCTCCAAGGGCGTGTCTACGACGAATATTACCCCGACCTGGGTCGAGCGGATGGGCTTGCATCGCTGGTATGCGATCTCCGGCGATTCTCCCGACTTGGAATTGTGGGCTACGGCACTGGGAACGCGATACCTGTTCGACACCGACCCCGCACGCGATCCGGAGCTGAATCCGGCGCGCACGCTCAAGGAGCGCTTGCGAAGGGTGCTGGGGCGCAATCCCAAGTCGCCCTGGCACGGCGTGGCAGGATTCAGCGCGATCACCGAGGGATGGAACAGCGCAGTCTATGCATCGCGCTACGGACCCAGTGGATCGATGATCGTCTACGGCGGAGGCCATAATGACTATTTCGGTTCAGACGTCCACGCCTTTGACCTCGCTTCCCGGGAGTGGCGACGAATTGCCGATGGCTACGTTTCCGGTCGAGACGACGAATACGGCGCGGGCGCGCGCTATCCCGCTTCGGTATATCCGGACGGCTCGCCTCTGCCGCCGCATACCTACGATTACGTTCAGTACGACCCGTTGGGGAATGATTACATCCTGCTCAAAGGCCAGACCGAATTGGGGCCGAACGTCAAGGCAGTCGCAATACCCCATCTCTTCAACCTCGACACGCTGACCTGGCGGAATGGTCCGCAGCATCCGACGGCGATCCTGAACTCGGGCGGGTGGAGCACATGGGACGCATCGCGTCGCGTAGTCTGGGGACACTCCGGCGATGACGGCGGAGGCAACGCCTTCATCGGCTTCAGCCCGGATGAGGACAACCGGAACGGCACGTTCGGCCGCTGGACGAATCACTTCCCGAACAAGCTGCCCGGGATCGCCAATCACAACGCGATGCAGATCGATCCCGTACGCGACCTCATTGTCGTATCGGTGCATGCGCGCGATGCATTGTATGCGATCGATCCAACCGATCCGGCACACGAGATCGAACACCTCGAATCCGCGGGACCCAAGCCCGTGTTGCGACCTTATGCGGCCATGGAATACGCGCCGAACCTTGCCTGCCTCGTCTACTTCTCGCCGCTGGACGGCGGAATCGTATACACCATCGCAGCACCACAAGAGCGACGTTCGCGCGACGAGCTCGCCGCGAAGTGGAGCTGGCTCCCGTACCGGCCCGCAGCCGACACGCTCGACCCGATCGCCGACGCGGCGAGCCGCTCACGCCATCCGCTGAACCTTTCGCAAACCTTCGGGCGGTTTCGAATTGCGTCGTTCGGTACGATCGATCTCGCCATTCTTGTTCGACACGTCGACAGTGCCGTATATGCGATGCGCCTGACTTGAGACGCTGCGCACGCCTCATTGGACGAAGCGGCGGCGAAAAAGCGCCTGGATCCGGGCGTAATCCTCCGGCACGCCGATGTCGATGAACAGCCCCGATGAGCGAAACGCAAGCGGTCGGATGCTGCCGACCTCGGGCGCAAGCAGGTCTTGTTCGAATGAGAACGCTCCCTGGGGCCGAAGGCGGGCGCGCAGCTCCGGCCCCAGGACATACGTGCCGGCATTGATCCATCCCGGACCCGCTCGCCTCTTTTCAAGAAATCCCCGCACGATGCCATCATGCAGCTCGACGGCGCCATAACGCGCGGCGTCCGGCACGTGGCAAATCGCCATGCTGAGCTCCACCCTTGCGCTGGCGTGCGCGTCCAGCATGGCGCGGAAGTCAAGCTCGAGGTAGGTATCGCCGTTCAGCACGAAGACATCGCGCGCAGTGACCTGAGCGCACGCCAAGCGTATCGCCCCGCCGGTACCGAGCGGCTCGCGTTCCACCGAATAGCGCAGGGCGAGGCCGCGATAGTCCTCGCCAAAATACGCACGGATCGCCTCGTGGCGATACCCCGCGGCGAAAATGCCCGTCTTGAAGCCGGCATCGACCAGTTGATCGAGAACAAATGCCAGGAAGGGACGGCCCTGCACCGGCGCCATGGGCTTGGGAATGTCGTCCACGACGCCGCGCAGGCGGGTGCCGAGACCGCCCGCAAGGACGATCGCCTCCATCACGAAGCCCTGGGAAACAACCGCGCTTCGATGATCTGGCAGATCGCGTGCCCAATGGCGATGTGCCCTTCCTGGATGCGGGGCGTGGAATCCGACGGGACGCGCAGCAGGTAGTCGCATCGCCCCGGCATTTGTCCGCCGGCACGGCCGGTCATGCCGACCGTGACCAATCCCTTCGCTCGCGCCGCGTCGAGCGCGCTGAGCACGTTGGGCGAACGCCCCGACGTGGAGATGCCGAAAAATACATCGCCGGCTGCGCCCACGGCTTCGATCTGACGCGCGAACAGCCGGTCGTAGCCATAGTCGTTGCCGATCGCGGTAAGCACCGATGTGTCGGTGGTCAGAGCGAAAGCGGGCAACCCGGGACGGTCGTATGCAAATCGGCTCACCAGCTCCGCGGCCAGGTGCTGCGCGTCAGCCGCGCTGCCGCCATTGCCCGCGAACAGAACCTTGCGGCCATTAGCAAGTGCCGCGACACACGCGCCGGTGACTCTCCCGATCAGGCCTACGAGCTCAGCGTCCGAAGCCATGATGTCGAGATTGCGGGCGGTTTCGCGAAGCTGGTCGCGAATGCCTTGTAGCAACGGTTCTTCCATGTCAATCCGATCGCGGGATTGCGGTTATCGCCCGGCGGCCGGATGCTTGGGACTGGGATCGGTCCGTATCACCATGCTCCCACCGCCTCGGATAGCCAATACTTTTGACCTGACACAATTGATCTGGCTAAGAAGGTCTGATCCTCCAGGTTGAGATATTGGGGCGCTCGGTCCCGGCCCAGGACGAACAGGCGGTATCTGCCTTGTCGTAGAGCGGCGAGGTCCTCCTCAGTCAAATCCGCGTACGATCGCATCGCCACGCGCTCTCCGTTCGGTGTTGGATAGTTCCCGAGACGCCAGACCTTCTGCGTCTCTGGCTCGAGAAGTGGATCCATGTCGGGTTTGAAAGGCGGCCCAAGAAAACGGATTACGTTCACAAACTCGACATCCTTTTGGGCGCTTGCGTCAAGCAACACGATCTTCAGACCGCCGTCCTGGTAGAGGGCATCGCTGATCCGAGCAAGGTCATTGACATAATAGTTGCGATTCTCCCACGGGTCCGGCCACAGGAAGGATCGCGGATACTGCAGCCACCAGCCGCCGGGTAACTCTCTCATCAACAAGTATGTCGGAGGCTGTGTCACCGCGAGCAGGAGGAGCGTGGCCATAACTGGCACGGCGATCGTGCTTGCGCGACGTGAACCCGCGTTGCTCGCAGTTTGCAGCAGTAGTGCCCAGCCGGCGGAAGAGAGGATCAGCAATGCGGGGAGCGTCAGGGAGAACATCCGCGATTGAGCGGTGATCCCCGAGGAGGCCTGAATGATCCATGGCACTACACAGAGGATGAGCCAAAGGAGCCCGAACTGGATGAAAGGGTGGAATCGAATCTTCCAAATCGCCAGGACGAAGCCAACCCAAAGAAGCCCTCCGGACGTAATGAACAGGTGCAGGAAGAAGGAAGGCTGTTCATTCCAGAGGTTAAGCAAGGCGACGAAGCGCAGGTACAGTCGGGGATCGGCCAGGGGCCAGAAAAACCAGGCAAACAGGCCCCACGCTGACAGGGCGACGACGCCGGCAACGAAAAGGCCGGTCTTTCGAATCCCAGGCAGCTTACCAAGGTGGCCGAAGACGAAGACCAGAATACAAAAGACCACAATGACCCATAGAAAATCCGGACGGCTCAGATACACCAAGAGCGTTGCCAGCCCAGCCAACGCTCCGAACAGCCACGGCCGCCACGAGAGAGATGTCGCGAGAGCCAGCAGGGAAATACTGAGATAAAAGATCGCAGGAACCTCGGTAACGAAATTTCCCACCAAGTGCCAGTATTGACCGGAAGCGGCAAACAGCACCCCGGAAATCCCTGCACCAGCGACCGACGCGCCCAATCCGGCGGCGAATTCGAATAGCCTCATGAGTTGTAGCGTGAACGCTACCAGGACACAGAGACCGATTGCCAGAAGGATGCCGAATCCCCAATGCGCCCAGCGCAAGGCGTCGCGGCCTGTTTCCCCGAGCGCGACAAAGGCGGCCAGAGTCGTCAGATGTCCTATCCGGGAGAAATACCAGTAGCGCTGGGGAATGTACGAGAGATTCCTGTCCCAGTTTTTGTCAAAGACTTCTCGGGCGACCTCATCGGCATGTTGCAAGTAGCTTGAGTAGAAGTGGGTCTCCACCAGGCGTTTGCTTTGGAAAAGATAGTACGGCGAGTCGAAATGGACGTCACGCAGGAGTGGCTTGACCGCGATCACAGCGATGCCGGCGCTCAGGACGACGAGTAGGCACAGAAAAACACGCACGCGTCTTCCAGGGAGAGCCTCCTTAAGCGCCTTGTTCAGAAGCTCTCCGATTCGTGCGTGCCATGCTGGAGGATGTGGCGCAAAGGACCCGGGTTGCACGATGATCAATAGACATCGCCGTACTGTGTCCGACTCGTTGGCTGCAGATCGTCCGGCGAAAGAGAACCCTCAGTGCGTGCATCGCCAACAATCTGTTCAATTACGAACCGCGGCCTCGATTTCGTTTCCGTATACAGCTTGCCCAGGTACTCTCCGATAGCTCCCAGGGCAAGGAGCTGGACCCCGCCAAGGAAATACATTGGGAGCACCACCGAGGCCCAGCCGGGGATTGCTGTGTCGCGAACGAGAGCGATCCACAGCGCCCAAACCGTCACAACCATCGAGCCAGCGAATACCACAAGCCCCATTAGGCTGATGAGCCGCAGGGGAACGACGGAAAAGGAGGTGACAGCATCGAGTGCAAGCGCCACCATTTTGCGGAGTGGATATTTGGATGTTCCAGCATAACGTCTTGAACGTTCGTATTCCACGATGGCCGAGCGAAACCCGATCAGCGGAATGATGCCGCGCAAATAAAGGTTGACCTCTCGGAATCCTCGGAGCGCATCAATGGCCCGACGGCTCAGGAGCCGGTAGTCCGCGTGGTTGAATATTGTCTGGGCGCCCATGGCGGTCAAGAGTCGGTAGAAGCCTTCTGCGGTCAACCTCTTAAAGAGGCTGTCCGTCGGCCGGCGCTTGCGGACACCATAGACGATGTCGCATCCGCGATGGAACAGATCAAGCATCTCCTCGATCGCTTCGATATCGTCCTGTAAATCTGCGTCGATGCTGACAATCGCATCACCCTGCGCCAGGAGCAGCCCTGCCAGCAGAGCATTCTGGTGGCCCCGGTTTCGTGATAGCTTTACGCCAATAACGGGTAAGTTGGTGCGCACAAAATCGGTTATGACTGACCAGGTTCTGTCGCGACTGCCATCGTCAACGAAGTACACGCGGCTTTCTGCCGCGATCTTTCCCGCACGCTGCAGCCGCGCGAGAAGCGCGGTCATGCGGGCACACGTTTCCGGCAACACCTCTTCCTCGTTATAGCAGGGAACCACGATTGCGAGTTGGATCACGTTTGTCTACGCGGTAGATCTGGGTTACGTTTTCGAAGGTCGAATCCGGCAATGCCGGCGGTGCTCGAATTGCGGGCCGCGCATTAGGCCGTTGAGATCAGGAACAGCCCCAGCAAGATCAGCGCGACGCCGACGAGTGCCTTAGTCGCGGCGGGCTCGTGCAAGATGAAGATCCCGAATAGATACACAAGCACGAAGGTGAGCGCGGTGAAAGGATAGACCACGGTGAGCCTTACCTTGGACAATGCATAGATCCAAAGCAATGTCCCCAGCGCGTAGGCAAGAAGGCCCGCGAAGATCCAGGAGTTGAAAAATGAGGAGATGGTCTCCCGACCGGATGCCCCGATCTTGAACAAGACCTGCCCCGCCGCGGCGAAGAGAGTACCCGCGAGAAGCAGCAGTATGAAACGCGCTGGCATTCCTGTTATCTGCGGTTCAGAGATCGCACGACAAGCTTGTGTTTCAGGATCGCAATCGACGATACGGCTTTGGGCGGCAACGAGCGCAAAAGAGCTTTCCGCAAACGATAGCCTGCGCTGGCGAAATCCTTTATGGGCGCGTCGTCTGGCACATGCGCCGAAACGATCCCCGGCGCTAACCGATCTACGACATCATCGTGAGCGAAGAACAGCACGTTATGGCGATACCATGGCTCAATCCTATCGTCGCCTTGGATCCCCGGGCGCAGGAAGTCGAATAACCGAAAGCCTCGCTGGGCGAATAGCGTGCGCCAGAATCCATAGGGTTGCTCGTTGATGTGTTCCTCGCCACCCTGTCCGGGAACGGCTGCCGAGAACAGCACGTGCTTCCCGTGGCGTACGATATTGTCGACAAGTGTTGCGCTCGCAGCATTAGGAACGTGTTCACCAACCTCCAGACACTGCACGAGATCAAACTGACGCGCAAGGTCGAAAGGAATGGCGATATCGCGTGGAACGAACTTTGCCGCTGCAACCAGCAGCATCGAGCGATCGACATAATCGCCATCCACCCCAACATGATCGGACACCCCCAGGGCGTCGTAGGCGGCGAGCCATGCGCCTGCCCCACAACCGACGTCAAGGACGCTGTTTATATGGAGCACGCCAATGACATGCGGCAGCAACGCGTGCGCTGACCGGACGGCGCCGTCTCGTTGATATTTGTAGAACAAGGCGTCGTAGCGGTATCGATCGCCTAAGACATGGTCTGCCATTGCAAAGCACCCGCGTGTTGGTTGTCCAAATGATGATGCTATGCAGCCTGGGAAACGATATACCAGAATCGTGAAACAGTTCAATCCAGCCAAGCATTGAGCCCTTGCTCTCCCGAGACGGCCACGTCCGGATCTGGCACAACTTTCAACAATCTGCGAGCTGCGTCAATAGATCTTCCATCCCTGCGTGCCGTACTTCGTGAAATGGCAGCTGAAGATCTGGCCGCGAGTCTGTTGCATCGCGCGCATGACATCCATACGTCGGACCGGATCGACGAGCATCATCATGAAACCGCCGCCGCCCGCCCCCGAGATCTTGCCGGCGCGCATGCCGGCTCCTTTCGCGAGCTCGTAGACCTCGTCGATCTGCGCATTGGAGATGCTCTTCGCCATCTTCTTCTTGGCCTCCCATCCTGCCTGCAGAGACTCCATGAGCTGCTCGAAGTCGCCCTTCAACAGGCTTTCCTTCATGGCAATCGCTTCTTCCTTGAGGGAATGCATGGCGTCGATGGCAACCGCCTCGTTGCGCTTCACGTTGTCGGCCTGCTCGTCGATGATCTTAGCGGACTCCCGGGAGACGCCACCGAAATAGAGCAGCAGTGAAGCTTCGAGCTCCGAAATGATCCAGTTCTTGATCCGCAGCGGATTGACGATCACCCGTTCTCCGGGGTTGAACTCCATGAAGTTGAAACCGCCGAATGTCGCCGCGTACTGATCCTGTCGACCGCCGGACAGGCCGACGTCGATGCGTTCGACCTCGTAGGCCAGGCGCGCGATCTCGTATTCTCCCAGCGGCAGATTGAGCCATTCGACGAAGGCCTTGATCATGGACACGACCAGCGTCGACGACGAGCCGAGCCCGGAACCTGGTGGCGCGTCCGTGTGGGTGGTCATCACCAGCGGCAGCGGACGGCCGGCGTTGAAGTCGCGGACGATACGGTTGTAGACCCCCTTGTGCAGGCTCAGTCGCCCGTCGAGCGCGAGCTCAGGGCTGGCTTCGCCCTCCCACGCGTCCTGCCGGTCCGCCGCCACGAGCCGGACGAGATCTCGCTCGGGGCGCGGCTCGATCACGGTGTAGGCATACTTGTCGATCGTGGCATTCAGCGTTAGCCCGCCATAGCGATCGCAATAAGGCGACACGTCGGTGCCTCCACCGCCCAGCCCCAGCCGCAGCGGCGCCCTGGCCCTGACGATCACCGGTGCCCCACCTGGAGGGCGTGCGCTGGTCGTGCGACTTGTACAGCTATGACCATGGCGGGCTCAGGACAGCTTACTCGACACGGCGGGGAATCCCCCAACCGGTTCCTGCTTCGCGGACCGCGAGGATCCGACAGCCACGGATGGGCCGTGCCGGGCGGACTTCGGATCGTCGTCCAACCAGCGGTCGAGCAGACACTTGAGCTGCTCCGCGGTCTGCGGATATTGCTGCATGACGTTGTGCAGGCAGCCGGGATCCTCGCGGATATTGAACAGCCGGTACAGGGCGCCGCCGGTGAGCGGCTGGTAGGTGAGCTTCCAATCTCCGACGCGCACCATGCGGTCCTTGGCGGCAATGATGATGTCGACGTACTTGGGCTTGAGCGAGATCATGCCAATCTTCTTGTTCGGAATTTCCAGCAACTCGGGCAAGTGTGGGTAGCGTAGGTGGTTCGTCGGGGTGCCGGGGAGGTCCGTGAGCCAAACGCCGGTTTCGTTGAAGGCAGGCAGCTCCGTCTCCAGCGACTCGCCGCGCATCAACGGTACCAGAGACACGCCTTGCACGAAATCAGGGACGGGCAATCCCGCGAGCTCGAGCAGCGTGGGTGCGATATCCACCGTGCGTACGACCTCTGTTATCTTCCGCGGTCCGCGAATCCGCGGATCGGCGACGATGATCGGAACGCGGGCCGAGAAGTCGCCGATCGCCGAGTTGCCCTGGCCCCAGGTCTCGTGCTCGAAGAATTCGAAGCCGTGGTCGCTGAAGACGACTACGATGGTGTTGTCGGCGAGCTTCGAAGCGTCGAGATAAGCCAGGATGCGCGCGACCTCGTCGTCGAAGTTCCGCACACAACCGTCGTAGAGATCGATGACCTGCTCCAAGTCGAACTTCGATTTCGGTTCGGCCTGGGCACGGATGATCTCCCAGGGGTCCCGCAGCTTGGCCATGATGAACTTCGATTCACCACGGTAGGCCGGGTCGGAATACAGCGCGTAATACGGGTATTTCGAGGTGAACGGCGGATGCGTGGTCGCCATGAACGATACCAGGAAGAACGGCGTGTCGCCTTGCGCCAGCCTCCCGATCATGCGACGCGTGTCTCGGCCGACCTCTTCGGTCAAGGGAACACCGCCCAGGTAGTAAATCTCGGGCAGGAACGCCTTGCCGAACGCGTTTTGCGTGAAGAGCGACAGGAACAGTCGCAAATCCTTCGGGCCCTGACGCAGCAGGAACTTGATGTTCCACTGGTCCTCCGGCAGGTCGCGGTCATCGAAGCCGAAGTTGAATTTCTCGGCGTCGGATGCCGCCCAATCGCCCACGATTCCCGACCGGTAACCTGCCGCCTTCAGGATCTGCGGCAGGGACGGGACGGGCAGGCGCGTCTGCTCGGGTGTGACGAACGTATCGCGTACGCCATGCCGGTGCGGCCACGTCCCGCTGAGCATCGTGACCAGGCTCGGCGCGGTTCGCGCGCAAGGAACATAGCAATCGGTGAACCTTGTGGCGCGTTTGGCGAGTCGCGCCAGATTGGGCGTCAGCTCGCGGCGATAGCCCGCCCCGAAAAGCCGGTCGGCGCGCAGCGTGTCCGAACCGATCATTAGGATGTTGGGTCGGCTATGCGGCTTTGGCCGGGCCGCAGCCGGCTCTCGTTGCTTGGCCGAAGACCAGGAGATCGCCGCGTAGAGTGCCCCGAGGCCGGTGAGGAGGCAGAAGCCCCACCAGGCGCCGTCGTGCGCGAGCCTGACCAGCCCCGCCGCCAGCCAGATCCCCCCAAGCGTGAGCAAGCCGACGTCGAAGATGCGCAGCCGCCGTGGCGTAAGACGGTCCCACAATGGGTAGAAATGGGTCATGGCATAAAGGGAGGAGGCCGCGATTACGCCGGGCGAAAGGAGCAGCGTGTACGCGAACCGCCGACCGGCCAGCAGAAGAAATGCCGCCGCGGCCGCGCTGACCGCGACGGACGGCCGATAGTGGGCGCCGAACACGATCAGGCCCAGCGCATAGGCCAGGACGCCGAGGAACGCCAGAAAGACGCTGATCAGAAACGCGTAGCCGATGAGCCGCGCAAGCGAGTACGCGAGATAAAGCCGGTAGTGCGTCAGGACCTCCTCGGCCATCTCGGGTCCCGTCCTTGTGAAATCGATGATGGACTTGACGAACAGCACGGCGCTGAAGATCGCGGCGACCAGCAGCGCCATCAGGGCGCCCTGCGCAAGCGCAGCGAAGACAAGGGCGTCGAGCGGCTGCATGCTCACACGGGCTTTCTCAGCAGGAAATCCCGCAGGAGGCCGAGGCACAGCCGGCCGCGCCCCAAGGGGGAGAGCATGAGAGCGCGCAGCGTGTCCGCGTAGGCCAGGCCGAGCCGCCCCGCTCGATAGGCGGGTTTTGCATAGTCGGTGTAGACGCCGGCGAGGCAATCGCGCCAGAAGCTGCCGCGCAGCCGCGATGGCAGGAGCGCCCGGTTCTTGTGCATTGACCGCAACGCGGCGACGCGCATGGTGTCCAGGTTGCGGCTGACGCTCTTTTCGCGGCGCAGAATGACCGCGAGCGTCTCATCGATGCAGGCGTAGCCCGATACGGCAGCCAGCCGCATCCAGAGGTCCGGGTCTTCGAAACCGCGCAGGGTTTCGTCGAAAAGGCCGACGCGATCGAAGAGCTCCTTGCGCACGATGACCGCTGAGCAACCGCCCGCGATGGCCGCGTTCTGGGCGAAGAGCGTTGCGAGTATCTCGGTGCTCCCATTGGGACAGCGCCACATATTGAGCAGCCGCCCGTCGCCGTCCTCGACCCGGGCCGCAGTCGAACAGAATCCGATTTCCGGACGGCTCTGCATCAACTGGACCTGGCGTGAAAGCTTCTCCGGCAGCCACCAATCGTCGGCATCGAGAAACGCAACATATGTGCCAAGGGCGCTGCGGATGCCCGCGTTGCGCGCGGCTGACATGCCGCGATTGTCCTGATCGATTACCTTGATGGCGCCCCGGTAGGTCTCCAACAGGGCGCGCGTGCCGTCGGTGCTCCCGTCGTTGACCACGATCAGCTCGTGGCGATGAAAGTCTTGCGCGAGCACGCTGTCCACCGCACGGCCGATGCACCAGGCCACGTTGTAGGCCGGCATCACGACGCTGACCAGGAGCTCGCTAGCGGTCGACGTCATAGCCTAGCTCTACCATCAGGGGGCGGATCCTGGGCAGGATGCGTTCGATCTTCGCCGCATGCCGCCCTTTCCATTTCTCCTTTTTCGGTGCGCCCTCGACGATACTTGTCGGACGCGTATCGAGCATCGCGCAATGGCGCTTGATGGCTTCGCCGAAGGGCAGCTCCAGACGGTCGAACACGTCGCGAAACATTTCCACCGGACGGTCGAAGATGTCCTCGTAGCGCAGCCGAATCCATTGCTTCGCAGGAATCTCCCGCGATGCGTCGAGCGCAAGGCGATTCGCCATCAGCCATTGATGGGCGCAGACCTCCTCGAGCGGCGCATGGTTGTAGTCGCGCCAGCCGGGGGGAAGCAAAAACGACCAATCCCTGAATGCACCGCCCTCGATGTTGACCGAGCACGGAAAGGGCCCGAGCAGCTTGCTCAAGGCGAAATGCCCGTCGTAGAGCCAGCCGTCCATCAACGAGCTCACGTTGTCGCGGCCGTCGCGGTGGATATAGACGAAACGCGCCTGCGGGAACAAGCGGTAGAGATAGGGAACGCGCATGACGTTGATGCACGTCTTGTCCAGCACCCTTCCCAAACCCAGCCTTTGGAAGAAATAACGTTGCGCCGCATCGCGATGTTCGGCTCGGGCGGCTTCCGCTCCCGCCGCCTCGGACTCCCAGCCGTTGTGCCGCGGCCCCCAGAGGCTATCCCAGAATTCGGGGATCTCGTGCCCGAACGACAGCAGATGCGGTGACATCGCGATCGTTTCGTAGGTGACCGTGGTGCCCGAGCGCGAGCAGCCGACGACAAACACGGGATCAGTTGCCTGCGACCGCACCAGGTCCCAGTAGAGCCCGCGTACGGCGAATTTCATGGCGCGAAGATTCTTGGCCCTGATCTCGGGGTCCAGCAGCTTGTGCAGATTACGCAAGCTCGTCATCGAGTCTCAAGAACGCGCTCGCGAAAACTTGTCCATCTGCGCGTGGACGTAGCCTTTGATCTCCCCAAGCGACGCCGCCAGCCGTACCAGGCGGAACCGCCGCTGCTGCGGTCCCACGGACGTCATTGCGGCGAGCGAGTACACCGCGGTCTTGCGGAACATGTAGGGCGGAACCAGGCCACCGCCGTCGCCGGTGCCCCCGAGGCGTACGGCGGACGCAGAGCGCTCGTACGCCTTGCGCACCAGATAGCCGAGCTTCAGGCGCGCCGGATCGACGTAGTGGTACTGCACAATCTCCGGCACATACTGCACGCGCGCTCCGGCGGCAATCGCGCGCAAGACCCATTCGTGGTCCTCGGCGCCGCCCAGGCCGCGACCCACCGGGCCGTAGACGGTGGAGAAGTCGCCGACTCTGTCGAACAGTGTCGTTCGCAGCACCAGGTTGCCTCCGCCGGGCGTCGCCGTTTCGTGTGGAGACGCTAGAGGACGATCGCCGAGGTCGTAACGCGGCACCGGCAGGGGATAGATCCGGTAGGGTCCGTTGTCGTGCACCCAGGGGGGCTCCGAGCCGTCCCAGTCCGGCAAGATCCGGCCGCACAGGATATCCGCTTCGGGATAGGTCTCGGCTGCTCTGCATACGCTTTCGAGATAGGCGCTGTCCACGCGATGGTCGTCGTCGACAAACGCGACCCATTCCGAGGTAAGGAGAGGGATGGCGCAGTTCAGTGCATGCGACTTTCCCATCCGCGGCTCCGCGACCCAGCGCAATGGCAGTCGGGTCCCCCGCGTTGTCGAGTCCGACGCCGCACACGTATAGAGATCGAGCAAGGTATGCGTACGGTCGGTGCAGGCATTGGCGGCGACGAGGGCCTCCACGGCCCAGTCGCGGGGATGCCGCGCCTCGTTGAGATAGCGCAAGGTGCGATCGAGCAGTTCGGCACGGTTGTGCGAACTGACCAGGACGGTGAGCTTGTGGGTCACGCCTTCGCCGGGCATCAAGAGCCTGCCTTTGCATTTTCTCCGAAAGCCCACCCCGATAGATACCCGAGGAAGTACGCCACATTCATTTCCTTGCGCACGGTGGTGTTCCGACCGCGGGCGCTCCACTGTTGCAGCAAGACGCGCAGCGCGCGCCAGAGTTGCGGGATCAGATATTTCGGCGGAACGCGGGAGGCCGACCCGCGCCGCCTGATGGCTTCCATGCGGCCCTGCCGGTAATGCAGGTCCAGGAAATAGCTCCGCTTCAGCTTGGCGGCCTGAATGCGGTGAAAGATCACAGCGTCCGGCGTCCACCAGGCCTTGAATCCACCCGCCAGCAACCGGCGGTAGAAATCCACCTCCTCACCGCCGGTGTTGTCCGTGCCTTTGCGGCCAAGCATCGGGTCGAAGGCGCCCACGGTCTCACAGACTTTGCGGCGAATGCCGAAATTTCCACCGTGGAATGAGGTTCCGGGCTCGGTCAATCGCGCCGCCGTATCGGCCCGATTGAGTTGGCCGAGAAAACCGAGCAGGTCATCGGTGAGCCACGCGGGACGATCGCCTTCGAACAACACCTCGATGCGGCCCCCGAACGCGTCGGGAGCCTGGTTCCTGATCAACGTCTCGAAGGCCCGCAGCCACTCGGGATCAGGGGTTTCGTCGTCGTCGATGAAGATCACGTAATCCCCCTGCGCTTCGCGCAGCGCACAGTTGCGGGCGTTCGACAGCCCGAGCTTCTCTTCGCGCACGACACGCACTTGCCAGCCTGTCGGCCAAGCCTCGCGCGAGAGCATCGATGGCGTCGAATCGCTGCATGCGTTGTCGACGATGACCAGCTCCCAGCGCGCTTCCGGTGCGCGCAGCTCGCGCAAGTCGCCGAGCGTGCGCGAGAGCCTGTCGGCGTGGTCGTGCGTACACAGAGCGACGGTATAGGCAATGCTCATCGGGCTTGAAAGGGCAGGCGGGCGTTCGCGCGGGTCAGGTAATAGCGCGCAAGAGTGGAGAGCCTTCCGTCATTGATGCCCAAGCGAACCTTGCGCATCAGCATCGCCGGTGTATCGGTGCCGTACACGTCGATGCGGCGAATGCGGAAGCGATCGACGTCGCGGCGGTTGAAGCCGGGCTGGGTGGAAAAGGCCGCACGATAGCCGGCGCGGCGCGTGGCCGCCACCACGCGCTCATCCAGATGACCGTATGGATACGCGAGGTAATCGACCTGACGGCCCAACAGGCGCTGCAACGCGGCGCGCGACTCGACGAGCTCTCGCGACAGCCGGTCGTCATCGAGACTCGGCAGGCTCGCGTGGCTACAGGTATGCGAATGGAAGCCGACGCCGCGGCGCTGCATGTCGAGGATCTCTTCTGCCTTGAGCAAGGGATACGTGGCGCTGTCCGGGTTCGATGCGCGCGTCCAGACATCTTCAGCACCCACCAGGTTACTGACCAGAAATACGGTGAACGGCCAGCGCAGCCGCTCGAGCACCGGCAACGCATGCTCCCGCACATCGCGGAATCCGTCGTCGAAGGTGAGCACGAAGGCGCCCGCGGAAAGCGAGGCGCCGTTCTCCAGCCAGTCGCTCAGAGCCTCCACCGAAATCGGGTGCATGCCGCGCTTGTCGAGCGCGAGCATGTGAGCCTCGAATCTTTCCGGACGGATCGCGTACCGGGCCTCCCAGGCGTTGCGCGCCGAGCCCACGCGATGGTACATGAGGACGATCACGCCATCCGGCGAGTTCATTGGTCATTCCGGTCGGCCAAACGCACCAGCCAGCGGTAGGCGGGGAGGGGAAGCAGGGCGCTTGCCACGTGGCGCAGTTCCTTGAAGCCAAAGGAGCGCGCCGCCGCGACATGTCGGAAGAGCTTGTGCGCTGACGCGATATCCCGCTTCCACAGCGCGCGATACGCCTGTTTCAGCACTTGTCCCTCGGTCAGTTCCCGCAGTCGACGGGCAGGCAAGTGTGCCGCCAGCTGCGGATTGGCTTGGACGAAGTCCTGCTGGACTGCAAGCGCGTCCAGGACCTGACGCCATTTCACCGCCGAGATCTGGCCGGGGCCGTGCCATCGATAATAGGCTAGTACCTCGGGCACTCGTATCATGTTCCGGGTGAGCGCGAGCGCGCGAAGCCAGAAATCGTAGTCCATGGACGAGAATCTTCGCTCGGAAAAGCCGCCCAGTCGTTCCGCGACGCTCCGCCTGAGGAGCGCGGCGTGGATCGGCCAGGGACAGCCGCGCATGAAGCCATCGACCGGATCGTTCTTTTCGTACTCCGGAGGCACGTACGGCTCCGAGGTCACACCCTCGCCGACGTTCTGCCAGCCGCAATACGCGAGGTCGGCGTTGGCGCCGACGAGCGCGGAGTGAAGCTTTTCCAGCGCCATCGACTCCCACCAATCGTCGGCGTCGAGGAACGCGAGGAACTCGCCGCGTGCCCGCTGCAATCCCAGGTTGCGAGCGGGATAGGGGCCTACGCGTCGAGCATGAAGCAGACAGAGGCGCCCCGCGTGCTGTTCCGCCAGCCTCGCCTCGATGTCCGGAGACGCGTCGGTCGAGCCATCGTCCACCAGGATCAGCTCCACATTGCCATAGCTCTGTCGCAGCGCCGAGCCGACGGCTTCGGATACGTAGGGCGCGCAGTTATAGCATGGCATGACGACGGAGATCAGCGGATTCTCAGTCGGCATGGCGCTGGGGGCGATCGCGTTCGACATGGTACCGCTAGGTATCGCGGGAAACTGTTCAGTCTATATCACCGAGCGCTTGGGCAGCTGCCGCTCGCGCGCTTCGAACTTGTGGATGAAAGACTCGGGGCAAGATAGTCGTCACAGTAATCGACGCCTCGTTGCCGCATCCGGGCGATGTGTTCCGCGCCCGTCTCTGCGTTCAACTCGACGAGCAGATCGGCCTTGTCATCGAATTCGATGCAGTGCTGGAGATGCTCCAGATGCAGGTCGAACCACTGCGCATAAGGCGGCACGCTGTCAAAAAGCCTTATGTGATAGCCTGACGCGGCAATGGTATTGAGCAGCGAGAATAGCAGCCGGCGCATCTCGGCGCGTATTTCCTCTCCCAAGAACTTCGCGAAGAACGCGATCCAGCAGAGCCGGACTGTCGCCTCATCATTCAGTTGTATAACACGTGAAGTCCAATCTGTAGAATCCAATTCGGGTGCAAACCGTTACATCATCACCGGCGCAGCATGCACGTTGCCTCGTGTGCGGCGGAACCGACGCAAAGCAGCGCTTCGTACAGCGCGGGTACGTCGTGCTGCGTTGCACCGGCTGCGGCCTGGAATTCGTCGCGCCTACTCCGAGCCCTTCGGAGCTTGCCGAGTACTACGACCGCGGCTATGCGGTCCCGCTGGAGCGCTACTCCGCCGCCAGTGAGCGAAACCTTGCCCGTATCGCGGACCTCGAGCGCTGGTGCCCCGCGCGCGGACGGCTACTGGAGCTCGGTGCGTCGTACGGCCACTCGCTCGCGCTGGCGCGTGAGCGCGGTTGGGATGTCGTCGGCGTGGAGTTGTCTCCCACGGCGTCGGCTTATGCGCGGACGCACTTCGGCCTCACCGTGTTCAACTGCGACCTCGCGGATGCGCCATTGGCAGACGCGAGCTTCGACGCGGTGATCGGTTGGCACGTTCTCGAGCACTTGCGCAACCCGAAGGATCAACTGCTGCGCCTTGCGGCGGTACTCAAGCCCGGCGGCGTGCTGGGGCTGCGCGTGCCCAACATAGCCAGCTTTGGCGCTCGCGCGGCCGGTCAGTGGTGGCCGTGGATGTGTCCGCCGGCGCACCTTTGGTTCTTTTCCCCCACGACCCTGCCGCGGCTGCTGAACGCCTGTGGCTTCGACGTGAAGGAAGTCACAACCTTGCGCGGCGACGGCAATAATCTTTACCAATACGCATTAATGACGGCTGGCAGTCGGCTCAACGACTTGCGGCTGCGCCTGTGGCCCCAGAGGGAAGCCGACACCCGGACGGAGGCGCAGGGCGGGGATAAAGACGCGACTTCGCCGCCATCGTCACGCGGCAATGAACGCATGTTGTCGTCGACACCGGTATCGCGAACCCTTCCGCCCGCTGCCGAACCCTCCGGACTACTGCGGGCGTGGCTCAATCTGCTCACGCGAGTGCAGCCGATCACGAATGCGCTGGCGCGGCGAACTCGCCCATTGATCGAGCCGATCGAGCGACGTGGCTGGGGCGATGAGCTCCTGGTTTATGCGCGACGGATGTATTGATCCCAGTCGATAGCGCTTCGCGCGCACAGTAGCGACACGCTTCCCCTGCGAATCATCGGCGGCAGTTACGAGCTGCCGGACGCTGATTTCGTGTCGAGAAATATTACACCGCGATCGTTTGCGGTCGATGCGAATTAATTCCCAAAGCGCCGAACCTTTTGTAAAGAAGGATGATGTCATGGTAAACTATGCCATTGGCATACCGATGGCATGGTTTTCGCTCTGCGCAGAGTTCGTCGGTCGTCAACATGAACTGCGCGCAACGCCGCAGTCGCCGGCAGGCAGCCGGGACGCTTCAAGAACAAGGGATAACAGCCAACGTGATGAACAGGATCCTCCAGGTACTCTTTTCCTGCCTTTGGCTCTGCATTCTCACCGGCGGAAGCGCATGGTCCCAAGTCAGCGTCTGGACGCATCGCTACGACAACGCCCGCACCGGCGCCAATCTCGCCGAAACACAGCTCAATACGTCGACTGTCAATCCGAATCAGTTCGGCAAACTGTTCAGCTACGCCGTCGACGCCGACGTCTACACGCAACCGCTCGTCATCCGAAACGTTAATGTCTCTGGCAAGGGCACGCACAACGTGGTCTATGTCGCCACGAATAACAACAGCGTGTACGCGTTCGATGCCGACAATAATCAAGGAGCAAATGATCAGCCGCTTTGGTATGTGAACTTCAATGGGCCCGGCATCACGCCGATACCTGCGTCTGACGTCACGACCTACAACAGCATTCGGACGCCCGGGCCGATCGGGATCATGGGGACTCCCGTCATCGACCAGACGACCGGAACGATGTACTTGGTCGCGCGTACCAAAGAGACAATCGGCAGCACCGTTCGTTACTTCCAGCGGCTGCATGCCCTCGACATAACTTCGGGCGCCGAAAAATTCGGCGGACCGGTCGTCATTCAGGCTTCGGTTCCAGGCTCCGGCTATGACAGTGTGGGGGGTGTCGTCACCTTCGACCCCTTGCAGGAAAACCAGCGGGCGGGCCTGGCCCTCGCCAACGGCAACGTCTACGTCGCCTGGGCATCGTACGCGGACAAGGACCCTTACCATGGCTGGGTCATTGCCTACAGCGCATCCACACTCCAGCAAGTTGGCGTGTTCTGCGTCACGCCGAACGGGGGACGGGCCGGTATCTGGCAGTCCGGTCAGCCGCCTTCGGTCGATCCCTTGGGAAACCTGTACGTCGCCACCGGTAACGGCGACTTCGACGGCACCCGAAATTTCGGCGAAAGCATTGTCAAGCTGAATCCGAATCTCTCCTCGGTGCTCGACTGGTTCGCCCCCGACAACTGGTCGGCGCTAAACGATCTGGATTTGGACTTGGGCTCGGCGGGGCTACTTCTGGTTCCGGGAACAAATGACTTGATCGGTGCAGGCAAGGACGGCCGTTTCTACGTGCTGAACCGGAGCAACCTGGGCCACACGCAGGCCGGTAACGGCCAGATCGTGCAGACGTTTCAGGTTGCCAGTCAAAATATTCACGGTGCACCCGCGTTTTGGAATGGGCCTGCCGGACCGTGGGTTTACGTTTGGGGCGAGCAAGATAACCTTAAGGCCTTCGCTTTCAACGGCTCGATCTTCAATACGACGCCGATCAGCCAATCCACTTATCCGGCGCCCACGGGGATGCCTGGAGGATTCCTGACGATCTCCGCCAACGGAACTCAGTCCGGAAGCGGCATTCTGTGGGCGTCAATCCCCTATGCGGAGGATGCCAATGACGAGATAGTGTCCGGTGTACTGCGCGCTTTCGATGCCAACGATCTCACCCACGAGTTATGGAACACTCGTATGGTTCCGGCGCGCGATGACCTGGGAAATTTCGCCAAATTCGTTCCACCGACAGTCGCCAACGGCAGAGTCTACATACCAAGCTTTTCCAACCGGCTTCATGTCTACGGTTTGCTCGCGTCCATTCCACCAGTGACTGGAGGCGCGATCACCGGCAGCGGGACGGCCTCTACGGCCAGTGTCGATTTGACCTCGGTGGGTACGTCAGATTGGGCGGCTTGGCCCGGGTACGACGGGAAGACAACCGGCAATGGACAGATCAGCGATTTCGTTTTCCTGGGTCCAACCGCCACGGTCTATAACAACGATCCGCGAACCCTGACCTGGAACGACGGAACAGTGACGGTGTGCAATTCGTCCACCGGGGGCGTTTACCTCAACGGGACAAGCAACGGCTTTCTGATCACGGTTCCGGCGGATACGACAAGTCGAACGCTGAAGCTTTATGTCGGCGGCTCGAACTCGCGAGGCATGCTGACCGCGCACCTCTCCGACGGTTCAGCTCAGGACTTGGCGGACACGGGATTTTCCAGCACCGGTCAATACGATGTCGTTTACACGATCGACTATCACGCGGCATCTCCTGGCGAGCAACTCTCTGTTATGTGGACCTTGTTCTCCGGTAGTGGGAACGTCAGGCTGCAGGCCGCGGCGCTGCCCGGCGGCTCAAACAGCCCGCCGCCATCTGACTGCGTCTGGGTGGACGATGCGGTGCCGTTGGGAGCAGCGATTACGAACGACGTCGATGGCTGGAACTGGGTCGGCAGCAATCCGGCGCCGTACTCGGGGTCGCTGGCGCACCAATCTGTGCTGGCGGCCGGGTTGCATCAACACTACTTCTCAAACGCCACGACGCAGCTGCCTGTGGCGGTCGGCGACACCTTGTTTGCGTACTTGTACATCGATCCGGCGAACCCGCCGCGCGAGGTGATGCTGCAGTGGACGGCTGGATTTGGAGATTGGGGGCACAGGGCTTACTGGGGGGCGAACCTCATCGCTGCTGGAGTCGACGGCACTGTGAGCCGGCGCTACATGGGGGCGCTACCGCCGGCGGGGCAGTGGGTACGGCTTGCTGTGCCGGCAGCGCAAGTCGGGCTGGAGGGCAGCACCCTCAACGGCATGGCTTACACGCTCTACGATGGGCGCGCGACCTGGGACTATGCCGGGAAAGCGGCTGCAACAGCCCCGACTTATCAGGTCAGCGGCACGGTCACGCGCGGCGGGGCGGCGCTGAGCGGGGTGAATTTTACGGCCACCGG